>ENA-OOZA01000483-OOZA01000483.1-human-gut-metagenome-genome-assembly--contig:-NODE-483-length-22789-cov-2.344682_pt1 | contig 22789 bp, 17 predicted proteins | sample MGYA00241703_ERZ501378 | MGnify/ENA primary metagenome ERZ501378 (study PRJEB25962, sample SAMEA2042916) | human gut metagenome | biome: human gut; feature: human-associated habitat; material: faeces...
GCAAAAGAGACCATGAATCATCTGAATCCGGATGTAAACGTTATTACTTATCGTACGTTTGTGACATCAGAGAATATTATGGATCTGATCAAGGACTATGATTTTATCATTGACGGAACAGATAATTTCCCGGCAAAATTCCTGATCAACGATGCCTGCGTCATGGCGAAAAAACCATTTTCCCATGCAGGAATCATCCGTTTCAAAGGTCAGCTTATGACTTATGTACCGGGCGAAGGTCCATGCTATCGTTGTGTATTCAAAAATCCGCCGCCAAAGGATGCTGTACCGACCTGTAAACAGGCAGGTGTCATCGGAGCTATGGGCGGTGTCATCGGAAGTCTGCAGGCAATGGAAGCCATTAAGTACATTCTGGGACAGGGTAAACTTCTGACCGGAAGCCTTTTAACTTACGATGCATTGGATATGGAATTCCGCAAAATCAAATTACCGAAAAATACATGCAATTGTGCTGTTTGTGGTGACCATCCGACTATCACAAAATTAATTGATTACGAACAGGTAGAATGTGAGGGGATTTAGATGCAGATCATATTAGCACAGAGCGATTTTAATACGATGGCAGACTGGGCAAAAGAACATCTGCCGGAGGAGAGCTGTGGACTGCTTGCCGGCATAAAAGACGGAGATGTACGTGTGGTGAAAAAAGTGTATTATCTGACCAATATTGATCACACTAATGAGCATTTTTCCATGGACCCGAAGGAACAGCTGAGCGCGATCAGAGATATCCGTCAGAACGGATATCAGATGATCGGAAACTTTCATTCTCATCCGGAGTCTCCGTCAAGGCCTTCCGAAGAAGACAAACGACTTGCTTTTGACCCGAACATCGAATATCTGATCCTCTCCCTTATGGATGCAGAAAATCCGGTGTTGAAGGCCTTTGGCGTAGATAAAGAAAAAAATGTAACTGTACATGAGATTCAGATAACAGAGTGATGAGTATGAAAAACAGATTAAACACAAAAGAAATTACAACGGATGTGCTGATCATAGGCGGAGGTACCGCAGGCTGCTATGCGGCGCTGGTTCTCTCAGAACAGAAAGCCGGCAGGGTACTAATCGCAGAAAAAGCAAATATCAAGCGAAGCGGCTGTCTGGCAGCTGGTGTCAACGCCATCAATGCCTACATTGTAAAAGGCCGCAAGCCTCAGGACTATGTAGATTACGCCACAAAAGATGCCGCCGGGATCGTAAGACAGGACCTTCTTCTTACAGCAGCGGAGAACTTCAACGAAGTTACCGCAAAAATGGAAAAACTTGGACTTGTGATCCTGAAGGATGAAAATGGCGATTATGTAGCCAGAGGAAACCGTAACATCAAGATCAACGGCGAGAATTTCAAACCACTTCTTGCGGATGCAGTTCATGAAGCTGAGAATGTAGATGTTCTGAATTATGTAAATATCACAGACCTTCTTGTAAAAGACGGTCAGGTTTACGGAGCCGTTGGTTTTTCTATTATGGAAGAAACCGCTTACGTTATCCGGGCAAAAGCAGTTCTTGTTGCAACCGGCGGAGCGGCTGGACTTTATAAACCGAACAATCCTGGATTTTCCAGACATAAGATGTGGTATCCGCCATTTAACACAGGTGCCGGATACGCAATGGGAATCCTGGCAGGCGCGGAGATGACATCTTTTGAGATGCGTTTTATTGCTCTTCGCTGCAAGGACACCATCGCTCCTACAGGAACCATCGCACAGGGTGTCGGCGCAAAACAGATCAATGCGGCAGGCGAGATCTACGAGACAAAATACGGTCTGACCACAAGCGAGCGAGTTTACGGAACAGTCCGGGAAAATCAGCTTGGCCATGGCCCGTGTTACCTGAAGACTACAGGGATCACGAAAGAGCAGGATGAAGATCTTCTGAAAGCTTATCTGAACATGGCACCAAGCCAGACTCTGAAATGGATCGAAAGTGGAAAAAACCCAAGTGAGCAGGATGTGGAGATCCAGGGAACAGAGCCCTATATCGTAGGCGGCCATACAGCCAGCGGCTACTGGGTAAACACAGGCCGTGAGACTACTGTGAAAGGTCTTTATGCAGCAGGTGATGTTGCAGGCGGATGTCCCCAGAAATATGTAACAGGGGCACTTGCAGAAGGAAAACTTGCAGCACTGGATATGGTGAAACAGTTTTCCGCAGGATCTCTGAAAGAAGCGGATATTACCACAGAAGCGGAGATCAAAGTTCAGGAAGAAAAAATCCTTTCTCAGTACGAAAAGTTCCGTAATGAAGATGCACCGGCATTTTCCGTTGAGGAGCTTGAGGAAGCCATGCAGAAAGTCATGGACGAGTATGCGGGAGGAATTGCTTCCAATTATCAGTTCAATGAGAAACAGCTGGATCTTGCAGATGAAAAGATCCTTAAGCTTCAGGCTCTTGCCGAAAAAACAGCGGCAGCAGATATGCATGAGCTGATGTTTGCATACGAACTTCGTGAGCGTCTCATTGTGTGTCGTTCACTGATTGCTCATCTGAAAAACCGAAAAGAGACCAGATGGCATTCTTTCAACGAAAATCTGGATCATCCGGAAACCGATGAGAAATTTTATAAATATGTAAATTCGAAACTGGAAAACGGCGAGATCAAGATCATTTTCCGTGACATTGTAAAGGAGGACACATATGAGCATACGAATTGATCAGAAAAAATGTGTTGGCTGCAGAAAGTGCAGTGAAGTATGTCCGGGAACCCTGATCGTCATGGAAAACAAAAAAGCCGTGATGAAATATCCGAAAAACTGCTGGGGCTGCGTTTCCTGCGTAAAGGAATGTAAAGCCGGTGCCATTGACTTTTTCCTTGGTGCGGATATCGGCGGTAACGGAAGTATCATGAATGTAAAAAGCGAAGGTGATATCCTTCACTGGATCATTACAAAAACGGACGGTTCTACCTCCGTGATCGAGGTGGATCGACGGAATTCGAATAAATATTAGACCAGAAGATAAGTGCTGCCGGTTTTGGCGGCCAAAACAGGAGGATGAGATCAGATATGAGTGGATTATCACATTTGGATGAGCTGGAAGCAGAGGCAATTTATATCATCCGTGAAGTTGCAGCAGAGTGCGAAAAGCCGGTAATGCTTTATTCTATAGGAAAAGACAGTTCTGTAATGCTTCATCTTGCAATGAAAGCTTTTTACCCGGAGAAACCGCCATTCCCGTTTCTTCATGTAAATACAACCTGGAAATTTAAAGAGATGATCGAGTTCCGTGACAAGACTGCAAAAGATCTCGGGATCGAAATGCTTGAGTACATTAACCAGGACGGTGTGAAACAGGGAATCAATCCTTTTGACAGCGGTTCCGCATATACAGATATCATGAAAACACAGGCCCTGAAACAGGCTCTTAAGAAATATGGTTTCACAGCTGCATTTGGCGGCGGCCGTCGTGATGAGGAGAAAAGCCGTGCAAAAGAGCGTATTTTCTCCTTCCGTAACGCAGAGCAGGCCTGGGATCCGAAGAACCAGCGTCCGGAGATGTGGAAGCTTTACAATACTGAGATCAACAAAGGTGAAAGCATCCGTGTTTTCCCAATCTCCAACTGGACTGAGACTGATATCTGGCAGTACATTAAGAGAGAAAATATCCCGATCGTTCCGCTGTATTTTGCAAAAGAGCGTCCGGTTGTATACAGAGACGGCAACATCATTATGGTGGATGACGACAGAATGCGTCTGAACCCGGGTGAGGAGCCGCAGATGAAAAAAGTTCGTTTCCGTACTCTTGGATGCTATCCTCTGACAGGTGGTATCGAGTCTGACGCGGAGACACTGGACGAGATCATTGACGAGACTTTAAGCTCTGTGGAATCTGAGAGAACTACACGTGTTATCGATTCTGACGGCGGAGCTGCCAGCATGGAAAAAAGAAAGAGAGAGGGGTACTTCTAGGATGAGCGGATTACTGAAATTTATCACTTGCGGAAGTGTGGATGATGGAAAGTCTACACTGATCGGCCATATTCTTTATGATTCCAAGCTTTTATATGCAGACCAGGAAAAAGCCCTTCTTCTGGACAGCAAGGTAGGTTCCAGAGGTGGTGCCATTGATTATTCTCTTCTTCTGGATGGTCTGATGGCTGAGCGTGAGCAGGGTATCACCATTGATGTTGCTTACCGTTATTTTACAACGGATAAGAGAAGTTTTATTGTTGCGGATACTCCTGGTCATGAGGAGTATACAAGAAACATGGCAGTTGGTGCTTCTTTTGCCCAGCTTTCCATTATTCTTGTGGATGCAAAACAGGGTGTTCTGGTGCAGACAAGACGTCATGCGCGTATCTGCGCTCTGATGGGTATCCATCATTTTGTATTTGCTGTTAATAAGATGGATCTTGTTGATTACAGTGAGAGCCGTTTTAACGAGATCGTGAAGGATATTAATGAGCTTTCAAAGACTATGGGTCTTCAGGATGTTGTGATCATTCCTGTCAGTGCTACAGAGGGTGATAACGTTACGAAGAAGTCTCCGAATATGCCATGGTATACGGGCAAAGCTCTTCTGGATCATCTTGAGACTGTGGATGTTTCCGAGGCTGAGAATGTCAGCGAGTTTTATATGCCTGTTCAGCGTGTTTCCCGTCCAAACCATGAATTCCGTGGTTTCCAGGGCCAGATCGAGAGTGGCCGGGTTCATGTAGGCGATACCATCACTACGCTTCCAAGCAACGAGACAGCGGCTGTTAAGACGATCCTGGTGGGCAGCGACAACCGTGAGGAGGCTGTTGCAGGCCAGGCTGTTACCATTCAGTTGGATAAAGAGGTGGATGTCAGCCGTGGCTGTGTTCTTACCAATAATAATGAGATTCCTGTGGCAAAAGGTTTCGAGGCTACTCTTCTCTGGATGGATGATTCCAGACTTGAAGTGGGCAAGGAATATCTTGTGAAGCTTGGTACCAAGAAGATCGCAGGTGTGGTTAAGAGTATTGAGTTTAAGACGGATGTAAATACTGGAGAGCAGCTTCATGCAGATACCATTGAGAAGAATGAGATCGCTTTGTGTAAGATTGGTCTTTCTGACAAAGTAGTTCTGGATGAGTTTAAGAAGAACAAGACTCTTGGTGAGCTGATCCTGATCGATCGTGTGAGTCATATGACTTCTGCGTGTGGTGTTGTGGAGTCTGTTGATACTGAGGGTGAGAAGCCTTATTTCCAGAAGGATGATGTGAAGGTTGGCGGTTATGTCTTTGAAGAGTTTTACTTTAACCTTGAGAATGCGCTGCTTTCTAAGGCGGATAAAGAGGTTAAGACTTATCATGTAGGGGATGCTGTACCTACAGAGGGTGATAGCTTCGAGTATCCGGGTTATTTTGATATTGTATCCCTGGAGGACAATGCAGCTGTTCTTATTCGTGATAAGAAGGTGCTGGATATTATTCCGCTGGATAAGTATGCCTTTATGGGGCTTCCTGTTGTGGACGAGAGAGGTTTTGCCCTGGAGATCCGCAGTAATGATGATTATCAGCAGTTCCTGAAGGAGTTTAAGGCGGCTGATAATAAGTCGGAGTTTCATAATAAGTGGTTTAAGTTTGAGACTTACAGGAAGATTGTCTGCACGGATAATTTCTGGATGATCTAACGAAAAACTGTATCAATAACATTAAGAGGCTGCATGGGTGTGCAGTCTCTTTTTTGTTGAATTTGAAGGTTGTTGAGCCATCAGCGCTGCGCTGGATGGCTGATTGGTGTGTGAAGGTTTTGTGAAAGGGTTTGACAGGTGGGGATTTTTATGGTAGGATACACACTTGCGTAACAAAATTAATAAAATTGTAACAAATTAGTGAGCGAGGAGCGTGGCGAAGTGGATTGTGAATCTCTGTCTGAATGGATGGATTGTGTTGCTGCGTGGTTTTCTGAGAGGAGTTTTATTGTTTATGTTTTATAAGAAATTTGCTGCTGTTGTTCTGAGTGCTGTTCTTGTGGGTGTGGTTCCTTCTGTTGTTTTTGCGGATGTGGATGGTGTCAGTGCTGTGTCTGATGGAGATGTGGAGGTGCTTTCCATTGAGGATGGTTTTTCGGATGGAGCGGATTCTATTTCTGCTTTTGCCAGTGCTCTGGCGGATAAGACGGTTTCTGAGGTTCAGGGGTATCAGGAGGCGAAGGCTGAGGCTGAGGTGATCGCACAGGAGAGGCTTGAGGCTGAAGCGGCTGCTGAGGCTGCGCGTAAGGCGGAAGAGGAGCGGAAGGCTGCTGAGGAGGCGCGTCTGGAGATGCGACAGGGGATTGTGGATTTTGCGCTGCAGTTTGTGGGGAATCCTTATGTTTATGGTGGTACGAGTCTGACTAACGGGGCGGATTGTTCGGGGTTTGTGATGTCTGTGTTTGCGGAGTTTGGGTATGAGCTTCCTCGTGTTGCTGCAGCTCAGTGTGCGGCTTCTAAGAAGAAGAGTGTTGCGGATATTGAGGCTGGTGATCTGGTTTTTTATGGTGATGGTGGTATTGATCATGTGGCTCTTTATATTGGTGATGGCAAGATCGTTCACGCCAGTACAGCGGCTACAGGGATCAAGGTTTCCGACTATGATTACCGTGCTCCGGCTGCGGTTGGTTCGTTTGTGGCTTAGGATATAGATATAAATGATTTACTGATATGAAATATAAACTGTCTGCGGAGATTTTTTGGCCGGGTTGGCTGAAAAATAGCTGCGGGCAGTTTTTTTGAAGAAAAATAGTGTATAATTTAACCGAATCAAGTAAGTCCCCTGCGGGGTTGCGAAAAGCAATAAGCAGTGGGTGGGGACTTAGATAAAATTCAGAAAGGTTGTGGGGTTATGAATACGAAGGAAATCAGTGGTAAGCGGCAGATGGAGTTTCTGGCCGGGTTTGATTTTGTCAGAGAAGCGGGTACTGCTGGGGAAGTGAAGGCGGCGAAGATGATCAGGGATACTTTGGACAGCTTCGGAGTGAAGAATTGGATGGAGGAGTTTTCTTTTTGGGGTTTTCGGATCAACAGGGCGGTGCTTAAGGTTGTGGAGCCTTATCAGAAGGAGTATGTGGTGACCGGGTATGGAAGATGTGGAAATACTGGGGCAGAAGGTCTGAAAGCGGATTTTTTGTATGTGGAGAATGGAGATGCTGTCAGTCTTTCCCGGGCGAAGGGTAAGATCGTTATGGTGAATGGCCGGGTGAGTGGTGATGTGTATCAGAGACTGGTGAGCGCCGGGGCTGTTGGTTTTGTCAGTGTGGAGGGTTCTCCGCTGGATGAAGGAGTGGACAGGGTTCCCTGTCAGCGCAGCCTGCCGATGATCTTTCCGGGAAATGCAGAAGGAGAGATAGAAGGATTGTCGGAGCCTTCAGAGGATATTCACGAGATGCAGGAAAAATATAGTGGCAGGATCCCGGGTGCGAATCTTCATTATAAGGATGCGGTGGAGCTGGTGACGGAGGGTGCAGCTGTGGTTTGTCTGGCTGTAGAACAGGAAGTGACGGCCTGTACATCCCGAAATGTAGTGGCGAGGATTGAAGGTACGGATAAGAAAGATGAGATTTTAACGCTTACGGCGCATTATGATTCGGTACCGGAGGGACCGGGGGCCTATGATAATATGGCCGGAGCGGCGATCATCATGGAGCTTTGCAGATATTTTCAGCAGTACAGACCGCGCAGGACTATGGAGTTTGTGTGGTTTGGTGCTGAGGAGAAGGGCTTGCTGGGCAGCCGGGATTATATCAGAGTTCATGAGAGTGAGCTTGGAGCGCATCGTTTTAATATGAATGTAGATCTGGCCGGGCAGCTGATCGGAGGAAATGTTCTGGGAGTGACGGGAGAGGCTTCTGTTTGTGATAAGCTTCTTGAGATCGCTGACGGAGCAGGGATCGGAGCGTCTGTGAAGAATCAGATCTGGGGAAGTGATTCCAATTCTTTTGCATGGAAGGGAATTCCGGCCATGACTCTGAACCGGGATGGTTTTGGCATGCATACCCGTTACGATACCATTGATCTGCTGTCTGCCTGGTCGCTGGAGAGAAGTGCGATCCTTCTGGGATGTATTGCAGATGAACTGGGGAATGCGGAGGTTTTCCCATTTGAGAGAAAGATGCCGGGGAAATTTATCAGAGAGCTGGATGAATATATGTGCAGATAGTAAAAATCTGATTTTATCTGCTCATAACTGGATATTTGTTATGGAACTGTGGGGACTTGTCTGTTTCGGAAGAGTACAGGTAAGTCCCCATAAGTTATTCAATATTTTCAATGTTTATTGACCTTTATAATTTCGCAAGAAAACATGTGGCTTTGAGTCAGGGGGATATTTGCAGCTTTGTAAGGGATTTCCGGAACAGGGGCAAGTGGATGTTCGCAATTGAATCATGGAACTTACTTGATTTGGTCAAAATACGATAAAACAATAAAAAATAATACTAAATAATTGACAGTAAGATACCGAACTGTTATACTGAAATTACAGACTTTCCAGAGATCAATGCGCCGGATATTGTTTTGCGGAGCATTGATTTCTGGAACTTTTATAGATGATTATTTATAGAAAAATCAGGGAAGAGGAGATAGGAACATGTTTACAGAAGAACGACAGAATGCAATAGAGAAATGTCTCCGCGAAAAAGGAAAAGTCAGGGTCAAAGAATTAAGCGAGATGTTTCAGGTTACGGAGGACTGTATCCGCAAGGATCTCAAGATCCTTGAAAATGCAGGCAGATTAAAGAGGACTTACGGCGGAGCGATCCTGTCACAGGAGTATCCTCTGGAGAGAAACGTAGTAGACAGGCGTATGTACAATCTTGATAAGAAGAAAGTGATCGCTGCGAAAGCCTTCAAGCTGATCAAAAATAACGAAACGATCTTTCTGGATGTTTCCACTACAAATATAGAGCTGGCAAGGCTTATCGCTTCGTCGGGCATGCATGTTGTGGTTGTCAGCAATATGATCGATATCCTGCAGATCCTTGCTGCGAATCCGTCCATCACGGCCATAGGCACAGGGGGAACTATGTACCGTTCGGTGAATGGATTTATGGGGGCTGCGGCTATTGAGGTGATCAAGCAGTACAGCTTTGACCGGGCATTTTTGGGAAGCTGTGGCGTGGATATGACAGATCTTGCAGTTACCACATCCGGAGTGGAGGATGGGCTGACCAAGAAGGCGGCAGTGCAGAGCAGCAGACATAAATATGTGGTTATGGAGAGAGAGAAGTTTTATTTTAACGAATCTTATAAATATACACATTTTGATGATATCAGCGGGATCATTACCGATGAATTTCCGGATGATACCATTGTGAACATACTGAGGAATGCCGGAGTGAAATTACTCTGAGCAGACGGTAACAAAGGGGGATTTTTACATGAAAGACTATATTCTGGAAACCTGCGTGGATTCTGTGGAATCTGCCATGGCAGCATCCGAGGGTGGCGCGGACAGACTGGAGCTTTGCAGCAATCTGATCATCGGGGGGACAACTCCCGGCCCATGGCTTTTTGAGGAAATAAGGAAGCGTTCAGATATCCGGATCCATGCGCTGATCCGTCCGCGGTTTGGAGATTTCTGTTATACAGATGCGGAATTTTCCATGATAAGGAATGCCGTAAAGGATTTCCGCAAAATGGGAGCGGAGGGTGTCGTAATAGGTATCCTGAAACCGGATGGTACCTTGAATATGGAACAGATGAAAGAACTGATGGATGCGGCGGGAGATATGTCTGTTACGCTGCACAGGGCTTTTGATGTGTGCGCAGACCCGATCGAGGCTATGGAACAGGCAATTTCGCTGGGAATCGATACCATCCTTACCTCCGGACAAAAGAATACCTGCCTTCAGGGTGCGGAGCTTCTGAAGGAGCTGGAAACCAGGAGCCGGGGGCGTATCACCATCCAGGCGGGAAGTGGTGTCGGTGCGGAAGTGATCCGCCAGCTTTATCCCCTTACTGGGATCAAGGCTTATCATATGAGCGGCAAGGTTGTAACGGACAGTGCGATGCAGTTTCGCAAGGAAGGTGTCAATATGGGACTTCCGACATTCAGTGAATATGAGATATGGCGTACAGATATTGAAAATGTTCGTGCTGCAAAGAAAGTTCTGGAGGAATTATAATGGCTGAGAGGAAGATTTTTCTGAAAGAAAACCGTGATCGGATTGAAAAAAAATATCGGGAGCAGGTGATGGGGTTACCGCAGGCTTTTGCTGAGATTGATAAAAAGCTTGCGGAATGCACAGACGAAGTGGCTCTGGCGTGCAAATATTTATATGCGTTCATGCCGTACAGTGATATCGGAAATTACGCGTTTGAAGTATTTCTGGATCATGCGGAGAATGGCGTATATTTATGGAAGGAAAACTCCGGGGTGGCAGAGCTGCCGGAAGAGATCTTTTTGAATTATGTGCTGTTTCACAGAGTAAATGAGGAGGAGATCGCACCCTGCCGTACATTTTTCCGCAGGGAGATCGGAGAGAGAACCGCAGGAATGAGCTTCCGGGAAGCTGCCCTGGAGGTGAACTACTGGTGTGCACAGGAGGCTACCTATCATTGTACAGATGATCGTACCCTGTCTGCACTTGCCGTATACCGCAGAGGAAACGGAAGATGCGGAGAGGAATCCGTATTTACCGTCAATGCACTGAGAAGTGTTGGTGTACCTGCCCGTCAGGTATATGCACCAAAGTGGTCTCATTGTGATGACAATCATGCCTGGGTGGAAATCTGGTGCGATGGAAGCTGGTATTTTCTGGGAGCCTGTGAGCCGGAGGAGATCCTGAATAAGGGATGGTTTACCAACGCTTCCTCAAGGGCTATGATGGTCCATTCAAGAGTTTTTGATACCAGGATCCCGGAGGGGGAAGTGATCGGCAAAGATGGTATGGTGACTATGCTCAACGAGCTGAAACGATATGCGCTGACAAAAGAGATCACTGTGTCCGTAAAGGATTCACATGGAAAACCGGCAGAAGGTGCAGAAGTTTCTTTTGAGGTGCTGAATTATTCAGAATATTCCTCGATTGCAGAACTGAAAACCGACAGTCTGGGAAAAGTCCGCCTGACAACAGGGCTTGGAAGTATCCATATTTCTGCAAGGATGTATGCAGATGGAGAATGGCTGCATGCAGAAAACAGCATGGATACAAAAACAGAGGATTGTTGTGAGATCTGTCTGATGCCCGTAGGAAAGGAAAAGGGTATTTTTTATGAGGAGTGGACGGAGATCGATATGATCGCACCTCATGATGCGCCTGTAAATAAAGATATGCCAACACCGGAGCAGAAAGAAAGAGGCAGAAGACGTCTGGCAGAGGCAAACGCTTACAGGGAACAGAAGGTAAGAAACCTGAGCAATCCGGAGTGCCGGAAATTCCTGGAAAAAGAAACCGGAGATTCTTCAATGAGAAAAAAACTCCTTGAAGTCCTCACAGAGAAAGACAGAACAGACTGCATCAGCCAGGTTCTGGAGGAGCATCTGAAATTTGCATTACCGTATGAAAAAAGCATGGATGCAGATATTTTTGTACCATATGTACTGAACCCGAGAGTTGACGATGAAGTTTTGCAGAAATACAGAAAAGCGATCCTTGAGCAGCTGTCGGAAGAAGAGAAAAATATGCTGCAAAAGGAGCCGGCAAAGATCTGGAAATGGATTGAGGATAAGATCATTTCCAGCCCGGAGAAAGAACGCAGCAGTGTGATCACCACGCCGTCCGGATGTCTGAAAACGGGAACAGGAAGCCTTCTGTCAAAAAAGATCCTTTTTGTGGCAATGGCGAGAACACTGGGAATTCCAGCACGCCTGAACCCTCATGACCGTTCCATGGAGTATATGAAAAACGGAAAATTCATCCCGGTATCTGCGGAAACAGAGAAAAACGCATCGATCTTTCTGAAGGCAAGTGAGGATACACAGTGGAAATATTTCCAGAACTGGAGCATCGCAAAACTGGAAGCCGGAAAATACAGCACACTGAAGCTGGAAACCGAAAATTTCAGAGATCAGATGATGAAGCTGCCACTGGAAGCGGGAAATTACAGGATCCTTACCTCAAACAGACTGCCAAATGGAAATATATTTGCCGCGGAGTATTATTTTGAGGTTCAGATCGGAGAAATGAAGAGGGTGGAGCTGGCATTTCGGAATGCAAACCTGGAAGACATGCTGGAGAATATTTCCATACCGGAATTTACTCTCAGAAAAGAGGATGGGAGCACCGTGAAGGCGTCAGAACTGACGGCAGATGGGAAGCATATCCTGGCGTTTCTGGAAGAGGAGAAAGAACCGACGGAGCATATCTTAAATGAGATGATGGAGCAGGAAGAAGCTTTTTCCCGATATGCGAAGAGAATCATTTTTGTAGTAAAAAGCAAAAAAGCGCTGGAGACACCTACCCTTTCAAGAGCACTGGGCAAGCTTGGAAATGTTCAGATCTTATATGATGATTTTTCAGAGATCATCAATATACTGGGAAGAAGAATGTACGTAGATCCGGATAAGCTCCCGCTGATCATTGTGACAAACAAAAGCCTGAATGGGATTTATGCAACCAGCGGATACAATGTGGGAACCGGAGATATGCTGTTGAGACTGATGTAACAGATATATCGGATATATACAGAAGGAACACAGGCCGTATCATCGACTGTGTCGGTGACGGTCTGTGCCTCTGTAAAAGCTGTGAAATTATTGCAGTGGTTCAGATGTTCAGAATATGAAGGCAGATTGGAATGAGAATACCTGTTGTACTTCCCGAAACTGCCGTAATAAAAGTTGTTTTGCATTACTTACCATCAGAAAAGAGGTTACGCACGGAATCCCGGTAAATGCATTCCGGCTTCAGGCGGATCGTCCTTGGAAAATCGCAGTAGTCTCCGTTCATTCTGCGAAGCAGCAGATCACAGGCCTGCTCTGCCAGACCGGTCAGCGGCTGACGGACAGCGGTCAGCTGAGGAGAAAGCAGCATGGACAGTTCAAAATCATCAAAGGAGACAACAGACAGGTCTTCCGGGATCCGGATGCCAAGGCTGTAGATCGCTTCATAAATACCGAGGCATAGTGTATAGTTCGCAGAAAATACGGCAGTCGGACGTTCCGGAAGATTCCATAATTTCTGCATTGCCTGATATCCAAAGTCGTTTGCGTAATTTTCAGCGATGATATAATCGGGATTAACAGGAATATCGTAGTCTTCCAGTGCCCGGAGATAGCCTTTTTTTCGTTCGCATGCGGTATAGGATGCAGGAGAACCGGTGACAAGGGCGATCTTCTGATGCCCCATTTTTATCAGATGCTCCACGATCTCGTAGGCTCCGGAGGTACAGCTGGTCTGTACACAGTCTGTACGGTGGAAATGGCTGTGTTCTTCCAGCTCCACAACAGGGATTTTGGCGTGTTCCACAGCAGAACAGATGTCCTGGTTCAGACTGAAAGAGGTAATGATAAGGCCGTCGATCCCAGAGCGGAGCATGTGAGGGACGAATTTATTGACATGATCCTTATATTTGTCGCCGCTCATAAATGTGAGAGAATAACCGTGAGCGCGCATGGTGTTTTCTATTTTGCTCAGAAGAAAAGCATTATGCGGAGTATTGGGAGGACCGGATACCAGACCGATACGGTAAGTCTTGGAGGAACGAAGTCCCCGGGCCGTGTTTCGTGGAACGTAATTCAGTTTCCGGATCGCTTCGTCGATCTGCTTTTTATTTTGCGGCCGTACAGTTCCGCCGTTGATATATTTTGAAATGGTGGCCAGTGCCAGACCGGTTTCTCTGGCAATGTCCTTGATGGTTGCACTCATAAATCAATCCTTTCCGGATGCTGTACTGTTGTGTTCGGACAGGTCTTTTACGGAGCGCCGCGGGTGGAATACAACATCCAGCATGTCTATTTTTGGAAAATCCGTATAGTCTCCAAGGATCCTTTTTAAAAGTAATTCCACAGCATGTTTCCCCATGCTTGTCAGATCCTGTGAGACGCAGGTCATAGCCGCGCTCATGGTCTTGAAAAGCGGATCATCATCAAAGCACACAAAGGAAATATCCTGAGGAACGGAAATCCGTGCCTGGCTGGCAGCGCTTAAACCACCCATTGCGGAGAGATAGCAGTCAAAAAAAACAGCAGTAGGGGGATCGGAAGAATCAATAAGCTTCTGGAAATGCAGGTTGCTCTGGATGATCGTTTCTGCAGTGGAACCAAAAGAAACAGGGGGAAAAGAATCCTGCTGTTTCAGAAGGTCAATGCCATTTTTCTGATATACATCCACAAAGCCCTGGATCCGCTGCTCGATGGTGTAGGAGTCCAGATACTGTTCCATGATCCAGACCTTTGTGTGGTCTTTTTCCAAAAGGTGCTCTGCCAGCAGTGCACCGCCTCTGTAATTATCAGAAATAACACAGTCTACAGGAAAATGTCTCATGGAAGCAGGAATCTGATCGAGCATTACAACCGGTATGCCGGCATTCTGTAAAAGCTGGTACAGGTCATCATGCCAGCAGGATGGGAGCATGATAACTCCGTCAAAGTGCTGGGAGATAATATCCTGTATCGTATCGATCTCCTTCTGATGTTCAAAAAAGAAAGAACAGACAATAACTGTATAGCCATGATCCGTGAAATGCTTGATAATGGAGTTGACAAGCTCGCCCCAGAAATAATTACCAAGATCTGAGATCAGGATACCGATGGTATGTGTGTTTTTGGCACGGAGAAGCTGGGCATTCCGGTTTGGGGTATATCCAAGCTCCTGAATTGCCCTTTCTATAAGGATACGATTTTCTTCCCGTATTTTTTTGTGGTTTATATATTTGGAGATCGTTGCGGTGGACAGGCCTGTCGCACGGGCGATATCATTGATCGTAACGTTCATGTAAAACCTCCGGTTTTGATGCATTTACAGATAATAGAGTATTTTCATATTATATCATGAAAAAGAAAATGCCTCAATACACATGGCATTTTTTACACATAAAGTATCAGAAAAAACGAGCGTATTGTACAGAAAATTGATAAAAATGAAACGTTTAACAAAACCTGATACGAAAAAGTACACAAAAACAAGACAGAATAATTGTAAAAAATAGGAAAAATGATTTTTGCCCTATGATTTTACTTGAAAAGCTGCTTCGGATGCGGTAAGATAGTCTTAACAAAAAACGAAACGTTTTACGTAACAAGAAAATCAGCTATACGAAACAAGGAGAAGGTTATGGCAGACACAAAGCAGCAGTGGTATAAAGATGCCAAATACGGATTATTCATCCATTGGGGACTTTATTCCATCCTTGCAGGAGAATGGAAAGATCCGAAGACCGGCGAGGTCACCAAGACAGACCGTATCGCAGAGTGGATCGAGAACAATCTCAACATTGACAAGGAAGATTACAGAAAGCTGAAAGATGAGTTCCATCCGGACAAATTTGACGCGGACATGTTTGTGAAAAGAGCGAAAGAGCAGTGGGGTGTTAAATATATCGTTCTTACTTCCAAGCATCACGAGGGATTCGCAATGTACGATTCCAAGGTCAGTGATTTTAATGTAGTGAAGGCTGCAGGAAGAGATATCTTAAGAGAGCTTTCCGATGCTTGTAAGAAATATGACATGACAATGGGTATCTATTATTCACAGGCTCAGGACTGGGATGATGACAATGCCTATAAGAAGGATTACGAAGACAAGAACGAATGGAAGCCGGAATTCCGTACATACTTCGATGAGAAATGCAAACCGCAGTTAAAAGAGCTTCTTGAGAATTACGATAATATTTCCCTGATCTGGTTTGATACTCCGATGGGAATGACCGCAGACGAAGCTCAGGAATTAAGAGACTGGGTTAAGGGTATTAAGCCTGACTGCATCATCAGCGGACGTATCGGACACCAGAAGGGCGATTACATGACCACCGGTGATAACTTTATTCCACGTCTTCCATACGACGGTGACTGGGAAGTACCGGCAACTGTAAATGATACATGGGGTTATAATAAATACGATACAAACTGGAAGAATCCGGATGATATCCTGAACCTTCTTCTCAAGATCGTCGGCAGAGGCGGAAATTACCTGCTGAACGTAGGACCAATGGCAGACGGAACTGTTCCGGAAGCTTGTGTCGAGGTTATGAATGAGGTTGGTAAATACGTGACTGAGAATGCGGAAGCAATTTACGGAACCAAGAATGTTGGTATCTATCCGTATGAGATCCCGAGCATTGAATTTACAAAGAGACCACATAAGCTTTACGTACACGTCCTTGCACCGAGATATCGAGTTGAACTGCTGAACATCGGTAATCAGTTAAAGGGTGCATATGTGGTAAGCACAGGAGAAAAGCTTCCGTGCCGCGCATTAAAGTGCTGCGAAGGAAACTCGATGATAGAGGTAGAGCTTCCGGAGAAGCTTCAGGGGGCAAAGAACTACTGTGTATGCCTGGAGCTTGAGGAAGAAGAGCCGATCTTTGAGGCGATCATCGATTGATCAATTTATGAACATCAATGGGAAAACTATATAATAAAAAATCATATTAAGGGAGGATTTATTCATGAAGAAACGAATGAAAAAAGTTGCAACACTGTGTCTCGCCGGTGTAACAGCAATGTCAACAGTAGGCGTAACAGGAAGCGCCGTATTTGCAAAGGGTGACACAAACTACGATGTAGACAATATGGATTTTGAAAACGTTGAGCTTCGTGTAGCATTCAGATTTAACAACGGATCTGATACAGACGGACAGGCTAAATGGTATTACAAAGCACTTGAAGAGTTCAATAAAGAGAACGAAGGAAAGATCCATGTAACAGATGAGAGTATTTCTACAGAGTCTGATTACGAAGAGAAGCTTACAACAGATTTCGCTTCCGGTAATGTACCGAACGCATTCCTTCAGTATGGCGGAAGCCGTACAAGAGAGTATGTAGATGCAGGATATATACTGGATCTGACACCATACTTCGAGCAGTATCCGGAATGGAAAGAGGGAGTTCAGGATTTTGCATGGGAGACAACACAGTTTGACGGCATTGAAGGAACCTATGGTATTCCGTGGTCCGCTTATCAGCTCTGTCTCTACTACAACAAAGATTACCTTGATCAGGTTGGCGTAGATGTTCCGGAGTCCTGGGATGATCTTGTTGATGCCTGCGCAAAATTAAAAGATGCAGGAATCCAGCCATTCAACTACTCTGACAAAGATAACTATCACTTCGAGCATCTGATGAGTGCTCTTGCTCTGAAAGCTTACGGAACAAGCATCGCAGATGATCTTGCAAGCGACAAAGAGGCTTACAACGGCGAGAAGATGGTTGCAATCTATCAGAAGATGAAAGATATGATCGATGCAGGATACTGGGGAGATGGAATCCTCAGCACAGACTTCAACACAGAGAGAAATATGTTCGAGGCAGGAAAAGCTGCATTCACAGTTGACGGAACATGGAACTGCGGTAACTTCCAGAATGACTCCGATACAACTCTCTTCGATGCTCAGAAGATCGGTGTTACAAGAATTCCTTATATCGACGAAGCAAACAAGACTGTAGAGATGGGCGGCGGTTCTGATACATACTACATCACTACATTAAACAAGAGCGATGAGGAAATCGCAGCAACTGTTAAATTCATCAAATACCTTACAAGTGTAGATTCCATCAACGAAATGTGCAAATCCAGCCCGACAACATATGCTGAGAAGGTTACGATCGATACAGGTAACTATCTGCTTGACGATGTAAATGCGATCATGGCTGAGAATACAGAGTCTAAACTTGAGATTCCTACATATGACAGCAACACAGCAGCTATGGATACAATCCGTAATTCTCTTCAGGCATTAGCGACAGGCGCAAGTGCACAGGAAGTTGGAGACGATATCGTTGACAAAATGTCTGCTTACGAATAAAGAGAATTTTGACTGAACGCATGATGTGTGGATAAGAGAAACAGGGGGAAGCATCATCTGCTTCCCCTTGTTTATTACGGAGGTATACATATGGCAGGTAAATCTGTACCAAAGGTAAAACAGAAGCTGGATAAAAAAGATCTTACGCTTTCTTTAGCGTTCCTTCTTCCGGCAATTTTAATAACTGTTATTTTTGTCATCTACCCTGTTTTTGATACCGTAGGCTTATCATTCCGTAAATGGAACGGTATGTTTGGTGCGGCAAAGCAATGGGTAGGACTTGAGAACTATCAGAAGATTTTTTCAGATAAGCTGTTCTGGAATGCAATGCTCAACAGTGTGTACTTTATGATCGGTGGTTTCGTTATCCTGATGCCGCTTTCATTTGGTCTCGCAATGCTGGTAACTGCAAAGATCAAGGGAACCGGATTCTTCAGAACCTGCTACTTCCTTCCGAATATGTTAGGAACAACAGCAGTAGCCCTGATGTGGACATTTATGTTAAATCCGAACTTTGGTATCTTTAATACCATTGAAAATATTTTCGGCCTTCATGGTACGATCCCTGATGTGCTGACGATAAAGACTGTAAACGTCTGGATCGTTGTTCTGGTAAACGAATGGATGTATGCCGGATATAACATGCTGATCTTTGCAGCTGGTCTGGTGGCGATCCCTGATGAGTTAAATGAGGCTGCAGCGCTGGATGGTGCTACAGGATGGCAGAGGATCCGCTATATCATCCTTCCTCTGATGAAAAACTCCTTCAAGGTATTCTCTATTTTGTGTATTACAGGATGTCTGAAAGTATTCGATATCATCTGGGCAATGACAAGAGGAGGCCCGAACGATATCAGCTCCACACCTTCAATCATGCTTTATACACAGGGATTCTCCTATAAGCTGTTCGGACGAAGCAGTGCATACGGCGTTATTCTGTTAGTGCTGGGTGTTGTACTGAGTCTTATAACCAATCATTTGTTCCGTGAAGATAAAGATCTTGCAATGTAGGCGGAAGGAGAAGAGACGATATGGAAAAAACAGCTAATAAACAGAAAATGCATGGAGGAAAGATAGCGCTGTACGTTATTGCGATCCTGTGGACAGTTGTTACACTGTTTCCGGTAGTAGTGACCGTAATGGCTTCCTTCAAAACAAACTCAGAGATTTACCTGAACCTGTTAAGCTTCCCTAAGAAGATTATGTTCCAGAACTATATCAGCGCAAACAAAACAGCGGATGCATTGAATACCATCAAGAACTCCCTGGTTGTAGCAACTCTGACAACTGTATTTAATACTGTAGTCGGAATGATGGCAGCATACATCTTATCAAGAAAAGATTACAAATTCCTGAAATGGGTATATGTATTCTTCATGATTGGAGTAATGGTTCCGGTTCACTGTACACTGATCCCGATCAACAACATTGCAACAGCATTAAATGCAAAGAACAACCTGTTCTTCCTGATCCTGATCTATGTTGCGTTTGGTATGTCCCAGGCGATATTCCTTTATACAGGATTCATGGATGGAATCTCCAGGAACCTGGATGAGGCGGCGATCATTGATGGATGTAACAACTGGCAGCTGCTGTGGAAGATCCTTTTCCCTGTCTGCAAGCCGATCATCGCAACAGAGGCGATCTTCGTATTCATCTATGGATACAGTGAACTTGTATTCTCCATGATCCTGATGACAGATACCAAATATTTCACAGTTTCACGTGCGATGCTGAACTTCTCTTCTGCACATACACAGGAGATCGGAAGTCAGTTTGCATATGTAGTAATGTCCGTAATTCCGATGCTTATCATTTACATCGTGTTCCATAAACAGATTGAAAAAGGTATGCTTTCCGGAGCTATCAAAGGCTGATGCTTTTAATCTAAACAGGAGGAAAAAATCATGTATCAGTTTGACAGAAAAGAATATGAAAAACGTATGGAGTGGTACCAGGATGCCCGTTTTGGAATGTTTATCCACTGGGGATTATATTCTATCCCTGCAAGAGGCGAGTGGGTGCGAAGCGTAGAGGAAATACCTGAGGAAGAATATCTTCCATTTATGAAAGAGTTTGATGCAAGAGACTACAACCCGAAGCAGTGGGCAAAAGAGGCCAAGGCTGCAGGTATGAAATATGTAGTCCTGACAGCGAAGCATCACGACGGCTTCTGCTTATTTGACAGTAAATACACAGATTACAAGGTGACAAACACACCGGCAGGAAGAGACCTGATCAAGGAGTATGTAGAGGCACTTCGTGAGGAAGGCCTTAAGGTTGGAATCTATTTCACACTGCTTGACTGGCATCATCCGGATTATCCGCATTACGGAGATCGTATCCATCCGATGAGAAACCACAAAGAGTGCGGAAATGAGAACCGTGATTTCTCACGTTATACAGAATATCTGTATAATCAGGTAGAAGAGATCTGTACAAACTACGGACAGATCGATATCATCTGGTTTGATTTCTCCTACGACGATATGAGAGGGGAAAAATGGGGCGCAACCAAGCTGATCAACATGGTGCGCAGCTTACAGCCGCAGGTTATCATCGATAACCGTCTGGAAGCCAGCGGAGAGGGAAGAGGATCCCTGTATGAGTGTGATCCGACACCGTACCATGGCGATTTCGTAAGCCCTGAGCAGATCATCCCGCCGGAAGGAATCTGCGATAAGGAAGGCAACCCGATGGTCTGGGAAGCATGCTTCACCATGAACAACAACTGGGGATACTGTGCAAACGATCATTATTACAAACCGGCTTCCATGCTGATCAAGAAGCTGGTAGAGTGTGTTTCCAAGGGCGGAAATATGATCCTGAACGTAGGACCGGATGCCAAAGGTAAATTCCCGAAGGAATCATCTGCGATCCTGGCTGAGATCGGCCGCTGGATGGATAAGAATCATGACAGTATCTACGGCTGTGTACCGGCTGAAAACATTCCGAAGCCGGATTACGGACGTATCACCAGAAACGGAAACAAATACTATGTGCATATTTATGAGAATACACTGGGACCACTTCCGCTTCTGGGATTTGATAAGGATAAGATCGTGAAGGTGCGTGCGCTGGATGACGGACATGAGGTGCCGATCTCCAACGCATGGATGCACAGCGATTACCCGGATATCGCATTCGTTGATCTGGGACCTGACCCGGTACTTCCTGACCCGGTAGACTATGTTCTCGAAGTAGAGATGGCTGAGTAAAAAAACGAATCAATAATAAAAAAGAACAACAGGAAAAGCAGGAGATATGAGAATCTCAGTTATCCGGTTGTTCTTTTTTACCGTAAGGAGAAGGGGAAAGATTATGGTTATTTATACAGGAAAAGATTATTACGACGTAAGCAGAAAAGCAGCAAATATCATGTCTGCCCAGATCATCATGAAGCCAAGAGCGGTTCTTGGTCTGGCTACAGGTTCCACACCGGTTGGAATGTACAAACAGCTGATCGAGTGGTACAAAAAAGGAGATCTGGATTTTTCTCAGATCACATCCGTAAACCTTGATGAGTATAAAGGACTTTCCGGAGAAAATGATCAGAGCTATCGCTATTTCATGAACACCAATCTGTTTGATCACGTAAACATCGATAAAACAAAAACCTACGTACCAAACGGCCTGGAAGAAGACAGTGAAAAAGCCTGCGCGGATTATAATGAAATCATCCGCAGCGTAGGCGGTATCGACATGCAGCTGCTGGGAATCGGCGGAAACGGGCATATCGGCTTCAATGAGCCGGGAGCGGCTTTTGAAAAGGAAACTCACTGTGTGGATCTTACAGAGAGCACCATCAAGGCAAACGCAAGATTTTTTGAAAGCATGGATGATGTGCCGAAGCAGGCATATACCATGGGAATCAAGAACATCATGCAGGCGAGAAAAGTTCTGCTGATCGTCAGCGGCGAAGGAAAAGCAGAGATCCTCGACAAAGTTCTGTACGGACCGGTTACTCCGCAGGTTCCGGCTTCCATCCTGCAGCTTCACAACGATCTGACAGTTGTAGCAGATGAAGCAGCAATGTCTGTGATCAAAGCAAACCACAGATAATTGTTACGATGAATGAAAGGTCCGCCGAATGGGGAGAATATGAAAAAATCCCCGTACGGCGGGCTTTTTTGCGGTTTACAAATTGATGTAAATGTGTTAGCATAAAACCAGTGCATAAAAACAAAACACAGTGACGAAGAGAGTACATCTGCATGTGCGAATTTACAGAGAACACCCCCGAAAACCATTCCGGTTTTGCAGGCTGAGAGGGGAGGAGGAGCGGCAGATCGAACATGGCTTCCGAGAGGCGCACCGAACCGTGAGAACAACAATCTGAAACGGTAAGGCTGCGACAGGTTCCGCCTGTTACAGCGGAGAGGTATAGCACATGTACCTGCAGAGGTTTCTGCCGTGAGGCAGGGACGAAAAGAAGTGGTATCACGGGTAAACAAACCTGTCTTCTTCCGACTACAAGAGAGCGGAATAAGGCAGTTTTTTTATTTGAAAGGAGAAATGAAAGCAATGGAAAAAATCAGACCGAAATATTATATCACCACGGCGATTGCCTACACATCCGGCAAGCCGCACATTGGAAATACCTACGAGATCGTACTTGCAGATGCGATCGCAAGATTCCGCCGTCAGGAAGGTTATGATGTTTACTTCCAGACCGGAACGGACGAACATGGTCAGAAGATCCAGGAGAAGGCCGAGAAGGCCGGAATCACTCCGAAAGAGTATGTGGACAATGTAGCCGGAGAGGTAAAACGCATCTGGGATCTGATGAACACTTCCTATGATAATTTTGTCCGTACAACCGATGAAGACCATGAGAAACAGGTAAAAAAGATCTTCAAAAAATTATACGATAAAGGTGACATCTACAAAGGTTCCTACGAGGGACTTTACTGTACTCCGT
>ENA-OOZA01000514-OOZA01000514.1-human-gut-metagenome-genome-assembly--contig:-NODE-514-length-22166-cov-2.635249_pt1 | contig 22166 bp, 18 predicted proteins | sample MGYA00241703_ERZ501378 | MGnify/ENA primary metagenome ERZ501378 (study PRJEB25962, sample SAMEA2042916) | human gut metagenome | biome: human gut; feature: human-associated habitat; material: faeces...
CAAAACAAGTTTTTTGCAAAAAACAGAAAAGGAAGTATTGCCTAGGATTCTTTTATTCTCTTAATAGTTGCAATACCTGCAAAATAGTCAATTCTGATGGTAGGGTAAAGAGAGTTAATGGAGTCTCTTTTGTTGTATAAATAATTGGAATTCTTGCCTTTGTCTATAAAGTTTCGTATTTTTAGGGAAATTATCATCCATAGGGATATTATCATTTACGATCTTAATAAGTCCCATGCCAGGTTTTGCAGTGCTGATATATTTCTGTTCTTCCGGCGAAATATCAAGGAGCTCAGATAACTGCTGTTTGTTAATAGGTGTCTGTCCAAGTAACAAAATGAATGTACTATTATTAATGACAGTACGCGCATCTTCACTTTTTAACATATCCTCGACGTTCTGAGTAATCGCAGTCGGGATACCAGACCACTTTCTGGCTCTTTTCCATATCTGTGAAATATATTCAGCAGATGTTTTATTAGACATAATTGTATGGAACTCGTCAATATAAATCCATGTCCGTTTTCCCTGTTCTTTATTTTCAATCATTTTATTCCAGATATTATCAAGGCAAATCTGTAAACCGAGTTCTTTTAACCCTGGCCCAATATCACGGAGATTATATACGGTAAAACGATTATCAATTTGCACATTTGTGGTATGTGAAAAAATATCAAGTGAACCGCTTACATAACGCTGAAGAGAAAGGGCAAGATGCTGCGCTTCAACATGTGGATCCCCGATCAATTCATTATAAAAATCAACAAACGTAGGTGCATTTTCAATGTCAATTGTCTGATGTGTATTTTGAAGGTGCTTGATATATGGCTCATAAATCCTCTCTACACAAATATCAATAATGGATTTTTCCGCCGGTGACAATCCATACTTTCCGCCAATCGCAATATTACAAATTGTTTCAACAAAGTCCGCTTTTACCTTTACAGGATCTCCTCCTTCATCCTTATTATTGATATTTAAATCAAATGGATTTACATAAACATTTGTTCCATTTGCGAGTTTGATAACAGAGCCGTTAAGCGCCTGCGCTAGAGGTGTATAATCAATACCTTCCGGATCGATTACATAAACCTCATCTTCTGTATTTAAAAGAACATTAATCATTTCACGCTTTGCAGAAAAACTCTTTCCTGCTCCAGGCATACCAAGAATACATCCATTTGGATTCATTTCTGTTGTCCGGTCATAAAGAATCATATTACGACTTGATGCATTCAGTCCGTAATACATACCAGTTTTTTGTCTGATTTCCTTTACATCAAATGGAATAATTGCAGAAACGGTAACACTTGTCATAAGCCGCTGTAATTCCAGCTGATTATTTCCAAGCGGCAAGGACGTGTTCAGTCCTGTCTCCTGCTGCTGATATAATGGTTTGATTGTTGCCAGGTTTGTAGATGCAACTGTTTTAATCAACCTGTCACATTCTTCCAGTTCATCTTTTGTAGCTCCAAATACAGTAACAATAACGCTTCCAATGTATAGTTTTGCATTTTCTTTTGTCATATCGTCCATCAGCTGTTTTGATTCTTCCTTTGCATCCTGCAGATCCGGTGAAATAAGAGAAGCATCAAAACCACTTTTTGCAGCTCTTTTTTGTGTATCAACAATACTTGATGAAATATTCGTGCTCTGACGCTTAATCATCTTTACTGCTTCATCCTGTGGGATTGTGTTTAGATAAGCACTTACCAACATATTTTTCGGCAAAGATGCTAGATCGGTAAGTAAAGATCCTTTAACCCATGTAGGAAAATTTGAAATATAATAGCTGCGCGAATAGGTGTTGCCCAAAATTGCATAGTCTCTTTCAAAAGTGATTGCAGATGGAGCGATGACATCTTTTGTATTAATTCCCTGTGCTTTACAATTTTCAAGGGAAAAAGATTCTACTTTTTGTCCCTGAAATACTCTTTTTTGGTATAAAGGAGTCGTTGAATCCTGATTATAGATTGCATTGATTAATTCCAATCTATCAAGATATGATAAAATAGTTGGTGCATTTTTTGTGATTTGTGAGACCTGATCAATTACATTATGGTCTATCTGTGCAAATCGCTCTGTTGCTTTTTCGATGTCATCTGCCGGGAGGCTTAAAGTAATGAATTTTACTGCCTCAAGATTATTTTTGGCACCTGACATTTTTTCTAAAAGCATATTATTGTATTCTGCTCGATATCCATTTAGGGAATCCGCTTTCATTGGAATCATGATATTTTCCTGGAAACGCATAATATCAATTGTCTGATTATAAATTGTAATTTCTCTGGTCACATCGTCAGGCAAACTTCCAAGGAATACGGACCATGCTTCTGCAATCCTCTGCTGTGTATCCGTGCTTGCTGTTTTGAAATTCAGAGGGGGAAGTTTATAAGTTTTTGAATATACCCCATCTTCTATTTCAAAAATTCCGTTTTTGTAAACATTTTTATAAGGAATGGATTCTGCGTTCGTTTGTGGGAACTGCATCGCATTAGTTTTATTTTTCTGTGTCTTTTTTTTCTTACTATTAAACATTACAAATTCTCCTTCCTGTATGTCTAATAAGAAGATGAAATATTTTCATAAAAAGAAGCGAAGGGGGGAAACCCATCGCATGTAATTATTTATATCCTTCATATTCAGGATGCTCTGCAACTAACTTTTTTTCTTTTTTTGCCTTTAGTTTTTTCTGCTTTTCTGTTAATGAAGACTTATTTATTTTATAGATTACATTTTTTGCTTTTCTTGTTTTTGGAGCCATAAAAGACCTGAGTGTTACATTTTTAAGATATTTCTCCAAAGCCATTCCCATAGGCTTGTAAGTAAATGCAAATATCGGTACATCAGCAAACATAATCAGGTATACCACCAGCCTGATATTCACATGAAACGGCTTAATTACCGTAACATACAATACGATATCTACAAAAATAGCAACGCATAAACAAATTGTCTGCCTTAATGTTAACGGACCGATTAATTTTGTTTCATATACACGAATGTCTTTTGGCATTTTAGCTTCAATCATATTCTATCCCCCTTATACGCCCACAATATCATTAGCAATTTGATTTGCCTTGAAGATTCCGCCAGTGGCAGCGAGCTGTATAACGATGATAGGAACACAATGTTTAATTCCCAATACACTGTCCATGTTATCTACTGTCAGCTTACCTTCAAACGGCTTTCCAGATAAAATATTCACCATCAGTGCAGATTGTAATTTGCTGGCTGCAAACAAGATTCCAAGAATAACAGCGAATGTTAACGCTTCTGCAAAAAATTTCTTTAAATAACGCACACCAGCTGACCGTTGCCCTTCATCGAACATCTGAACAATGCCGACAGGCGCGAAAATTGTTCTTACAACAACAATGACAGCATTACCTGCAGCCATCAGGAATGCTGCAATTTTTCCAATATACATAGCCGCCATAGGAATGAGCGCACCAATAAATACGCTGATCTTCTTTGCTACAGCAGAGGCACTGTTTTTGTATCCAGCACCCTCAAAAGATTCTTTTACTACATTGTAAGCAGGCCATTTACTAGGATCTGGATTTACACCTGGAAAATATTGGATACCCATTTGCTGTGTAGATTTAACCGAACTGTTTGCGAGCATGGAGTACATTCCCATTGCCACTTTAAACATGGCAACCAAAAGATCTTGTAAATAAATTAAGATAACCATTGCAACAAACCATTTAATAAAAGTTGTAATCAGTTTTTCTAATGTAACCATATCTTTTGACGCTTTATCTAATAGATCCATAAACAAATAAATTGTCATAAGTGAACCAGCTATTCCAGTAAATACACCAAGTAATACGGCAACCTGATCATCTGACATAAGGGTTTGAAGTGCATTTATAACTGATTTAATAAAATTTGCTACATCATTTGTGACACTTCCACTCATTAACAGTTTTAAAGTGTCATAAATCATCTTTGCCATTTAACAAATCCTCCCTTCCGTGAAAGAAAAGACCCACGCAGGAATCCTACGCAGGTCTTCGGTTATCGGTATATTTATCCGATTTTGTCTACGAGATTCAGTCCTTTTACAATAGAAGGGAATGCCACAAGTACAATGGCTACAACCAGCATGGTTGATGCTCTTGATTTGCTATCCGCATCTTCATTTTTGAATGCAAGGACAAGCTGTCCAACACTATATACAGCAAGGATAACACCGACTGCACTGAATACCAGTCCAACAATATCGATCATAGAGTTCAAGATATCTTTTACGTTATCTGTTCCTTGTACTGCCGCAAAAGTAGGACAGATAAGAAGTGCGCCTGCTAATACAGTAAATGCGATTGCAAAAAGAAGCTGTTTTTCGTTTCTTTTTAAAGATAATGTCTGCATTTGACTCTCTCCTTTCTTCTCTTTTATAGAGTGTTTTTCGCTCTATAAGGAATATGAAAGAATACATAAAATTTCTCCCATTTATCTTTCGGGACAAAAATTCCATCATTAGGGACAAATGAACGACATTAGAATTTATTTATGGTATGATGCAGGTGGGTGTATTGCGCCCTAAAAAAATCTTCTTTAACAAATGATGCTATACTTTAAAAAACAAAAGAAATGAGGGAAAAATAATGAAACAATTCAAAAAGGTAATAGGATGGATTGGAACAATCATTGGCGCACCATTCTACTTTCTTGATAAAGCTGCCAACTTTTATGGCAAAAAAAAGTTTATTGAGATCTCAATGATCCTGGTAATGGGGGTATTTGTATGGGCATTTATCTATAATATGAAAGGAGAAAAAATAACGGCATCTTATTTTTTCATTGGAATTCCACTTTATATTATTGGATGGTGTATAGTTGGCGGAGCAATTGTTCTGGCTCAGGGAATCATTATAGCAGGAATCGTGTTTGTGTGTATTCCGGGTTCCATGTTATATGAAGTATGTGCTCCATTAAGAATGGAACCATTGCAATATGCTGAATGGTTACAGAAAAAGGAGGAACGCGAAAGCAAATCCGATTATGATGAATATGTAAAAAAATTGAAGAAATCAGCAGAAAATCAGCAAAAAATCGAACAGGAAGCTGCACAAAGGCAGCGGGAACAGGATATTTACCAGGAAGCATATAAACGAGCTTATTCAGAAGGGTTCTATCGTGCAAAATCAGAAAATACAAATTCCGGCACACAGAATTCTACAAATACCTCTCATCAAAATTTATCTGAATATGAGCAGGCACGGGCAATGTTTATGTTGGAGGATGGATTTACCGGTTCTGACTTAAAGAAACAATATCATCGTTTATTAAAAGTATATCATCCGGATACTGGTGAATCGGATGATGCATTTGTCAAAAAGATTACGACTGCTTACAATATATTAAAGCCATACGCCAAATAAGGAGGATATAAACTATGGGATTAAAATCAATCACAAAGAAATACGCTCTTGATGCAGATTGTAAGAATCTTCATTTTGCGATTCCTACTGGTGGGGAAATCGCATTTCTGTTTCTTTCATCGAAAACAGCACAGATGATTGCATTTGATCAATTTCCTGTCAATACCGAAACCGTAGATATGGCTCTGGACAGTTTCATAACGGATACTCTTCTGTTGTCTGCCACACTTTCGGGTATGCCTATCTTTGGTCTGGAAGATATTGCTGAACGAGAAGCTCGGATTGAGGAATGGAAACAGGAAATTCCAGAAACAATTGAGATTTGCCATCGTGCGGTAATGGAATGCATCGAAACAGAAAACATGCAGTAATTTTTCAAACATCATTTACAAATCGGGACGTTTAATCGTCCTGATTTTTTTATAAATTTCTTTTCTCACGGTATTCCAAATTTTAAGCGAAATCAAAAGAAGGAAAACAGGAGGAAATAATTATGGTATTTGATCACGAAGGAAAAGTCTATGAAGATGTAGAGGCAATGTGTGCAGCTTATAATATTAATCCGGGAACATTCAATAGCAGAATCAGAAGCAAACATTGGAATCTGGAACAAGCTCTTCTTACACCAGTAGGGCCTAACTACAGAGATAATCCGAGAATTAGCACAAAAGAAGATGCAATCTTACGGGATAATCGAAATTACAAATACGCTTCAGAACACACCGGATCATCAGAAGATTCAAACCCGGTGCTACACGACATTCACAAAAGAGTGAATCCAGGTCCGAAATACGTTTGGACTGACCACAAGGGTAACGAATATCCTTCCAAAAAGGCAATGTGTCATGCTTATGGTATTTCAGCGGATCTTTTTAAATCCAGGACATGGGATGGTTGGCCGATGTGTTATGCATTGGAAAAAGATCCTGGCAACTATACATTCGAAGATCACAAAGGTAATACTTTTAAGTATCTGTCTGTCATGTGCCGTGCATACAACATTAATAAGTTTGAATTCCAACGTCGTATGGATTCAGGCTGGACATTGGAAGATGCACTTACAATGCCTTCAAAAGCTCCACATAGCAAAAAATATAAAAGTCCTTGCAAAAGAGCTTTTTAACGATCAAAAAAGAAGAGTCTGCTTGTCAGGCTCTTCCTTTTTGTACCATTTTTGGAACCAGGTTCCAAAAAATGCACCTATTCTGATTTTTTCTTTGATTTTTTTGAAACCACATTCACACCGGCTAATGTAGCAGCTACGATAGCCGCTCCACCAAGATATAATCCAACTGGACTATTCACATTCGTCTGTGGCGCTGTTTTTGTTGTTTTAGTTGAATCCGGTTTTGGTGTGTGCTTCGGAGTGACATTTACATCATAAGTCATTTCTCCCTTACTTTCATCCCATGTTGGGATTGCGATAAGGGACGGTGTAACATCATCATAAGAAGACGTTTTGGTGGCTTTTAATAGATAAACTCCTACTTCAAGATCATCAAATGATACTGCTCCGCTTGCGTCAGATTTCATCAGAGTTCCGTTGCCGGATTTTTCTGCTAATGCGGTTGCTGCTTTTTCCAGATCTGTTGCATTCTGTATTGAATTAAGGTCAATATTCAAAGACTTATATGCCTCATCCAGGACATATTCCCCGCCCTTAATTGTTGCAACTTTTAAGCAGGACATTTCGACATTTTCCTTAGAAGTGCCGGATTTTCCGTCTGTTAATTTCACACTGATACTACCTGTTTTTGCTTTTACTTCATTTAATTTGTCAGAATCAAGCAGGGAGTTATCCCCTTTTGACCCTTCATCATCAACAATCAATCCTGAATCTACATTTGAACTATTATCTGCTCCTGCCTGTTGGGTATTATCTGTTGCTTCTGTATGCTGTCCTGTAAGATCAGCTGCGCATACAGGCATTGCAAACGATAAAATCATTGTTGAAGCCATAGCCATTGCCGCAATTTTTTTCTTCATTTTTTTCATAATGCTTTTCTCCTCCAATCTTTAATTTTCCAAATCAATAAAATCACGATAAGAACAATTGGTAACGCTGTAAAGATAATCTCTCGAATAGATGGGATATTTTGTTCAATTGATTTATACTGTGCTTTTTTGTAAGGCACTCTTTTTCCTGTAACAACTAACCGATGTGTATTTAAGCCATACGGTGTACACGTTACAAGTGATACCGTGTCTTCATCCGGTAAGATCTTCATAACGTCTGTATTGTCCGGATCTACAACCTGTATATCATAGACTTGATAAGCTAACGTTTCTCCACATACACTAATATAAAACAAATCGTCTTTTTCAATTTCATCAAGGCGTGTAAAAAGTTTTGAACCTGGTAATCCTCGATGTCCTGTTAATACGCAATGTGTATTGTCTCCTCCAACTGGTAAAGATGTACCTTGCTGATGTCCAACTCCATTCGACAGTACTTCGTCAGAAGTGCCATGATAAATCGGCAGATCAACATCTATTTTCGGTATTTCAATACTCCCCATAATACCGCTATCTCCTTGTGACAACAGTGAATCGTAGCTCTTATCGCTTAAAATACTGGAATCAAGATCTTCAATAATAGCACCACTTGCCTGAAACAACATACTATTATATTTTTGTGCTTTTTCAAGTTCACTTTCCAAATCATTTTTTGATTCCTGCGATACAGAACTTTTGTAAGATGAAATTGTATTTTTTAATTGCTGTCTTGACATCATACTGCTAATAACGGGATAACAAAGTAATAAAATTCCCGCAATAATGATTATTTTTGAAAATATCTTTCTTCCCATATGATAATATGTAGAAAGGGCTCATTACGAGCCCTTTCTTATCCTTTCAAATTACTCTGCTGGATTTTTCTTTTTCTTGTTCATGACTACACCGCCACTTACAAGAACAACACCTGCTCCGAGCATAATCAGCATTGCAGAAGAACCGGTAATCGGAAGTTTTGTTCCTACTGTATTCACAACAATAATATCCATAGATCCCTTGCTGACATCTGTGTTAAGTACAGTATCGTCTTCCTTGTACGCCCCGTTCAGGAACTCCTTCATATGTGCTGTTGCTTCCAGTTTCTGGAGAGTTTTATCTGTAGCTCCCTCGCCCTTGACGTAGTTGTTACGATCATCTGTCATTGTTGCTTTTACACTTAAAACAATTGGATCCTGAAGCTCTCTGTATCCTGCCGGTGAATCTGTTTCTTTCAGATAATATGTTCCGGAATCGAGACCGTAAATGGTGAAGTTACCTTTTTCGTCAGACACCATTTCAACCGCTTCTGCCGGTGCTTTTCCACCGTCATGATCTGTTCCACCTGCGGAATCTCTGTTAATTACAACATATCCATTGGCACCGACTTTTGTATCTGTTTCTGTATCAGCTGTAGTTTTTGCTTTTACATATACCTCTTTTGTGCAATCCGCATCACTGTAAAGGCGGAATTTTGCATCACTCAGGACCTTATCATGATTGTTGGTTTTCAGTCCACGGAGTTTATATGTGAAACATACAACAGTATCCCATGGGGTATGTCCTGTCTTTCCAGATCCGTCCGAATCTGCATCGTTTGAAAATTCAAGCCGGACATCATTTTCAAATCCTGGACGTCCTGTCGCATCTGCTGCATTTTCATTCAGAGTTGCGTTGTAATTTAATGTTACTTTCATATCGCTGTAATCATTTTGTCCATTTTTGTCCATGTTATTGAAATTTTTATCAATAATAGACTTGATATCCTTGATCTCAATCTTAAAGGTATCGCCCTCTTCAAGACTGTCACCGCTTGTGATCACATTGTATTCACTGTCTTTTACAGTGTAACTCTTATCGCCTTTTGAAATCACAATGCTGATTTCTTTTTTGTTGTTGTGGAATGTAAGAGCTTTATCCATCTTATCATGCCATGCATAATAATAGCTGCTGTAGCCATTCATATCGCAGATAGTAGACTCATATTTATACGGAACTGTCTGTCCGATTTCATAGTCTGCAACATCATTCCATCCTTTATTTCCGATTGTATCCTGATTGTCATCTTCTTTGATCTTCTTGATGATTGACGGATAATCAGATTTGATATTGATAGAAGCTGTTGGATTTGCTGTATCTACCATGCAAAGGGAAGATGCAAAATAATCACTGTCATCTTCATCATGCTCAGACACTTCATCTACGATGTAGTAACCATACTGCAGTCCCTGTAAAGTGACCGAATTATCTGCTGCTGTTCCTTGCACATAGACATAATCGCCACTTAATCCCTCTTTCTTGATCTCAGTACGAACATTTTCCACGAAATAACGGAATGCGCTGTATCTTCCTTCCAGCTCCTGTGCGGCCTGCGCGCCTTCCACCTGGTCATGATTCAAAGTCTGGATATAATCAATGACCATATACTCAGTTACATCAGTTGGTTTAAGAGAAGACCCATCTCTCTTGTTAAGGGCAGAAGCGACTACTGTTTTAAGTGCAGTTGCATATTTGTCTTTAAATGTGTAGTTGATAGACTCGCCACCTTTTGCATTTTCAGCATTAAAAAGCTGGAATACTTCAAATCTCTTTCCTACCAGAGACTGTCCCGCATTTCCTTTGATTGTGATATTGGCGGTTCCTTCACCAAAATCAACAACCCCTTTGTTAACCATGTAGTCACCTGAATTACGGGACTGATTTGTTGGTTCTGCTGCCTGAACAGGAACGGTGGTCAGGACACCGCCTACAGTCGTTACAGATGCAGCTGCAACCATGAAACCATTGATTACCTTAGAAATTTTCTTTTTCATTTTTCCAATTCCTTTCTTTTTACCTGTTTGCATTTTGTTACAATGGTAATATGATATTTTGTATTACCCGAAGGAAAATCATATTACGTTCACAAAAACAATATGGAATTTTAAATATGGCAAAGAAAAAAGACAGCATAAAGCTGTCTTAAATCTTAGGGTTTGATTTACAAATTATCAATAATTTCATACATAGCAAATTCAGAGCTTTCTACAAATTCTACTAGCAATTCAAATATATCTGGTTTCATAGATCCTATCACTGTATAAGAAATCTTATTTTTATTAAAATAATACAACTGATCTGCTTTTATGTACCCATTTCTAGTATTATGCGGGTCAGTTTCTGTATCATCATGAGAAATTGGAAAATTACCATCATATGATAATTTTCTTCTCTTTTGCGTTTCTCCTTTAAAGGATGATAACACACTCGCAATAAAATCGTATGGAAGTCCTTGAATTTCTCCTCCGTCGTCACTCATAACAACAAATGAATGCTTTGGTAATATTTTTCCATTGTCCCTATAAGAATCAATTACTATGATATCTCCTACGCAACACATAATTTTTCCTATCTTTTGATTGTAACTTTTTTATTTCCATTTTTTACTTCATTAGACCAATTAATCGGAGTAACATCTTTTAGTGCTTCATTACTGGAAATAACATATCTTTTTCTATTTGATAATTTTGATAAATTTAATTTTCTGTATGTAGTTTCCATATTAACATCCTCCTATCCTTGGTTTCTTTAATAAAATTATACTTAAATTTGTTTACTTTGTCAACAAAGCAATTTTTGGAACCTGGTTCCAAAAAATGGACCTCTTTGCATACGAAAAGCCCCGGACAATACGTTCCGGGGCTTATTCAAAGCTTACAGATCTCTTTTTCTTTTTTTTGCACAAACAATTCCAGTTCCTGCCAGAATCATTCCCATCATCATGATAATGAGCATTTTGTTCGAACCGGTATTCGGCAGTTTCTGTGTTGTCTCGTTTGTGATGATCATATTAACGATTCGATCAGCTTTTGTACCAGTAACGGTAAACTGTCCTGTCGAATCAGTTGTGTAAGCTTTCTCATTTACGAAGAAATTGAATGTTCCATCAACCGGAACAGATTCAACTCTTACTTTATATACAATGTCGCTTCCATCTGTGTTTACTGGAATGCGATATCCTTGTGGTGCTTTTGTTTCTTTCAGATAATAATCTTTTTCCGGAATTAAATCCTTAAAAGTAAGGTCTCCCTTATCATCTGTTTTCCCTTTTATGACTTCTGTTTTACAATCGACATCAGAATAAACTGTAAACTCTGCTCCTTCAAGAACTTTATTATGGTTATTGATCTTATTGATATGCAGATCAAATGGAGCAAGTTTTTCATCAAATGCAGCTGAGATATTTCCATCATCTCCTACTGTCAGTTTGATATCACCATTTGTGTCAGTCTCAGTTGCCTTGGATGTAATTGTTACTGTATTATCTTCAGCTACTGTAAACGTAATCGGATTCTTGTTTACCGAATATCCATCCGGTACAGAGATTTCTTTGATGGTATGATCTCCCCACTGAAGTCCCTGGAACTCAATCTTTCCATCTGCATCTGTAGTGAACTGTTCTTTTGTTCCATCTGGAAGAGTATGTTCAAATACAGCTCCTTCGATTACTTTATCAGTTCCAGCCTGTGTTTTCACAAGTGTAAGCGTAAGAGCTTTTTCTTTCTGTGTTGGTGTCACATAAACAGGTGCAGCATTATTATCACTATCCTGTTTAATTTGGACTGTAATTACTTCTGAATTAACAAGATATCCGTTTGGACTCTTAATCTCTTCATATGTTATTGTTCCCAATGGAATTGTAACTTTACCATCTTTTGTATAATAGAAATTATCACCAGATACTTTGTACGAATCTTTAAAATAAATCTGACCATTTTCATCAGTTTTTAGAATCCATGTGCGTTTTGGTGTTTCTCCAGAATCTGCTGGATTTGTACTCATTTGCTTACGATAGTATTTTACTTCGAATTGTGCATTTGCTAACGATCCGTTATCAACCGCTACAGGCTTTCCAGTTTCAGAATCCACCTTCTGAATAGCAATTGTAGACTCGAACTGTTCTGGAGTAAATGGATTTTCCTCAACAGTCAAATTAACGGAAATGATATTTACACCCCACTGATCTCTTCCATCTACATGATACACAGCCTGATCAAGCTGATATCCCTGTGGATTCGAGTACTCTTTAACCCAATATTCGTTTAAAGCAAGATTTTCTAATTTCCCATTTCCGTTTTTGTCCGTGGTAATTGATTTTCCGGTCCATTTTGTACAAGCTTTATCAGTATATACTCTATATACCGCGCCAGACAAATCATAGTTTGGATTATCTTGTGTAATTTCTGTCATAGCTGAACTCTTCGTCAGAAGAATTTTCGTTGTCTTTGGAGCTTCATACACATCAAGCCATGATGGACTATTTGCTGTAGTACCAGCTACTACTTTAACAGAATGCGCTTTTGTATCGATCTGATATCCTTTGTTTGCTGCTTTTGTCTCTTTTACCCAGTAAGTGCCAGGTGTTAAATCTTTGGATGCATCTGTGAATCCGTCAGATCCAACTCTTAAGGTCTGTATAGATTTCGTGCAATTTGAATCACTGTAAATTGTATATTCAGCACCCTCCAGAGAATAATTGTTGTTTCCATTTGTCAAAGATGAATCAGATGACCATTTGTGAATTTTGAGTTTTCCGTTTTGTGATATTTGCGTCGGGAAAACATATACATAACTTCCAGGCGTTTTTGGAGCTAACTCAGAAATCTGATTTCCAGGATTAGTTCCAACAAAGATATTGTAAGTATGTCCTGCAGAAAGAGAACTCCAGTATTTATTGTCGTGAGAATTGTCTCCCCAGAAAAATCCGATATGACAGTCGTCACCAGGATTCCACTGACGCGGTTCGAAATAAACAATATCACCTTTTTTTAACTTTCCACTGTTTAACGCATCACTAATACTCGCAAAGAAATACGATTTTAGTTTGTTCTTATCTGCTGTAATAAGCCAGTTGGATGCGTTGCAATATCCGCCATCTGGTCTGTATGATCCGATTTTATTCAGGTTCGCACCACATTTTTCAAATACGTATGCCACAAAACCCGAACAGTTCATGCTGGCTGCCCTGCCCGGGTGATCCCAGTTCGGACTCATACAGCAATTTCTTGTAAGACTACTGCCGTTGTATGGTGTACCGAGGAAATAATTATCATAACGATGACTCTGCAGATAACTTGTAATATTTTTAGCACCTAAAAACTGATCGATTGTTGTAGTTCCATATGGGTTTTCATTAAGCCAATATCTCTCGTCATTTACTTCGTCTGTATCTATCTCAGACGCAATATTGATATCGAAATACGGGATGTCCCAGTCCATCAGATTGTCAGCAAGTTCATACTTGGTTTCATCGATAACTGTCTTAAAAGCATAAGTATCATAATCTGTATTTTCGTAATCATCATCACATGACCATGAAACTTCAATCCATTCTTTTGTCAGATCACCAAGTGTAACCTCAACGGTTTTTGGACAATGAGCAATCGCCTCCGCCAGCGTACTTTTATCAACTGTAGCATTTTGCCCTTCCAGCTCACTAAATGATTTAATGAGCTTCTTTTCTGAATCGGCTGCAAATGTTGCTTTTACGGTTACTTTATTAAGATCTGTTGTATCAAACGAATATTCCGTTCCTGCAACTGTAGGTTTTACTTTTGTATCATTGTCAGACTTAAAAGAAATATTTTTCAGAAAATATCCATCATCTGGCACAACCTGGATCTTTGCCGTTTCGCCCGCTTTGTAGGATACGATTGTTCCATTCTCTGAATCAGTTTCCCCAGTAGGCGAAAACATTTTACCATTTTCATTTGATGCTAATTCAATAGTGCACACTTTGTCTGTTGAATCGGCTGCATACGATGATATCGTTTCCGTTCCAACGGATGTCACTACCATTCCACAAGCCAATACAAAAGCAGATATTTTTCGGAAGATTTTTCCAATCTTATTCTTCTTCATTACTTCTCCTTTCTCATCATGATAATTTGTGAAATGAATTCACAATGGAAATCTTCCGGTTCGACAATTATAATATGGAATATTGTGAGTGATGAAAAAGCAAAAGGCAAAAAAGGGAAATCTTAAAAATAGCAAAAAGGCAAGGAAATTATTCCTCGCCTTTTAACTCTTGTTAACGAATCCAATTTTACATATGAAGTCGTTAATACTTTGGAACCAGGTTCCAAAAAATATCAGAAACAATATTCAATTTACAAATTTTTTTAATTTTATTATCTCAATTCCAATACAATCTGCTATATTCTGCAACTCGTTCTGTTCCATAGAACTGTCAACCATATTATTTTTCCTTGCAACATATTCAATTTCAGTTTTGCAATCCTCTAATTTTCGAATTATGTTATTAACTTGTGCTACTCTCGAATGATACATATTCTTCTCCTCAATTACAGCAGAGGAGCTGATTTAAACAGCTCCTCTGATATTAATAATTATCTTAAAATTTAATCTTCTTTTTTACGGAATTTCATCTTAAGGCTTGCTGCAATGCCAGCAAATCCACCAAGCATTGTGGTAGCAAGCATTCCCGCCTGTGCCGGATCTCCGGTTTTGACTGTGTCAGATTTTTTATCTTCTCCAGTTGTGGCAGTTGCCGTTTTTACAACCTGCTCATTTGCAGTTGCTTTCTTTTCTGCTTCTTTTTTTGCTTCTGCTTCTTTTTTCGCTTCTGCTTCTTTCTGAGCTACGAACTTATCATATGTAGCCTGTGCATATGCAAGCTCAATGGAGGTCTTTTCGCGCTCTGTTTTCGCAGCTGTGTATACTTCCATTGCAGCATTGTACAGATCTACTTTTTCGGCTGCAATTTTCTTTGCTTCCGTCAGTTTTTCTGCAGTATCCTTGATGTTTACAACAGATGCATTCAGATAAACAAAATCTTCATCTTCAATGGCATTTTCCATTGCATCCTTAAGGGAAAGTTTTGAAGCACGGTCTTTCTTGTCTAACGCAGAACGTAAAAGCTTGAATCCTTTTTCAACAGTTTCTTCTGCTGTCATAGCGTCAGCTGCTGCCTGTTCTTTTACAGCCTTGGCATCAGCTTCTACCTGTACTGCATCATTGTAAGCACTTTCTGCTTTCAGCACAGATGCATATTCTGCTGCAAACTTTTCATAATCAGCTTTTGTTGATTCATAGCTCTTAGAAGAAACATTCATTGCATTTGTTTTTTCAGCAAGGTCTTTCTTTGCTTCATCAATATTAAAATCAATAGCGGCTAATGCATCTTTCTTCTCCTGGAGAGTCTTTGTTGCAGCTTCAAACGTAGCGTTCTTTTCTTTTGACACGCTCTCTGCATCAATCATCGCTTTTTCAGCAGATTCTTTTGCTTTGCGTTTTTCAGAAACAGCTGCATCCAGTTTTGCTTCGATATCATCACGGCCCTTTTCTGCTGCTGTTAAATCAGCTTTCTTTGTCTCGGTTACACCCTTCGCGTCTTTCAGAGCTTTTTCAGCAGAAGATACTGTTTTTTCTGCACCTGTAACACCCTGATCTGCAGAATCTTTTCTTGTATTTGCGGCTTTCAGTCGTTTTGCAGCAGATGCTGTATGCTGTTTTGCAGTTTCAGTATCAGTTACGACATCTTTTCCAGTAAGATTTTTATAAGCTGTTTTTGCTGCATCAAGAGAAGCTTCTTTCTTAGATGCAGTCTCTTTAGCTGAATTCCATTCTGTGGTTGTAGCATCGACGGCTTCTTTCTTCAATGACACATTTTTCTGTGCTGTTTCTGCATCAGATTTAGCGGTTTCTAACGCTTTACGTGCTGATTCCTGTGCTGCAAGTGCTTTTTCTAAATTGTCCTGTTTAGTCGAGGTATCAGCAGTTGCCTTATTGTAATCTTCCTCTGCTTTTGTTAACTGATCAGAAGCTTTTTTCTGAGCAGTTTCCATTTCAGTAAGAGTCGTTGCCGCTTTATCTGTTGCTTTTGTTTTTTCAGCAACAGTGTTCTGTGCTGCTGTAAGTTCCGCTTTTGCCGCATCAAGTGCTGCTTTTGCTTCTGCTGTTACCTGCGGAGCATTTACATACTGATTATAGTATGCATCAAATAAAGCAATATATTCTTCAAGCGAATACTGCTTATCGCCTGTATATGATCCAAATTCCTGTGCAAATGTTTTTGGATATAATCCATCAGTATTACTATTAACCGCAAAACCGGTTGAACCCTTTCCACCACCGCACATATTGATATAGTGGCCGATAGAATTATCTCCAAGATTAACATTTCCCGGATCTCCACCTGCTTCTTCTACAAGTTTTTCAAAAATTTTCTTTTCTGAATCATACCATCCATTATACGGATTCCATCCATCGTAACCCCATGCAAGGTTTTCCGCGTAAGGGGTTGTTCCTGTATGAGCGACTTTGTATCTTGCTGCATTTGCCTGAATCTGTGCAATTGCCATCGCTCTGCTTGTTACAGTATCTGCTTCAAGTGGTACATTCGGATCAACTGGATCAACTTTCTGCACTTCAGTACGAATACGATTATATTCCTTAATCCAATCCAAAGATTCCTTCATATTTGCGAGGGAAGTTGCATCACCCTTTGCGCCAATATTTGTACTGCCAATAATGCTGGCGTAGCGTCCATCTTCAAAAGCTTTTACAGCCTCTGTATCACCAATTGCTTCAAAAAATCCAATCGATCCTTTTGCAATCTGTTCTTTCGCTTTATTTTCATTCTCAAGTGCTTTATCATAAGCTTCCTGTGCATCTGTTGCTTTCTTCTGAGCGTCATTAAGCTTAGATTTTGATTCTGCCAGCGCATTATCTGCATCTTCTTTTGCTTTTTTCGCTGTTGCCAGATCGGTATTTGCCTGATCAAGAGAATCCTGCGCTGTTTTCTTGTCTGCTGTTGCTTTGTCGATCAGAGCCTGCGAATTGTTGATTGCATCCTGTGCTGTTTTCACATCTGCATCTGCTGTATTTAATGCAGTCTGTTTTTCTGCCACAACCGCATCTTTCTGGTTCTTTACTTCCTGTGCTGCATTCAGCTCATTCTGTGCTGCATCCACATTTGCCTGCTTTTCAGCAACGACATTATTTGCTTCCGCAAGGGCATCCTGTGCTGCTGCAACTGCAGTTTCGGCTGCTGCAATTTTAACTTCTGCTTCACTTGCTGCAACTTCATCTGTCGCATTTGCCTGTTCCTGTTTTGCTGACTCCAGAGCTGTCTGTGCTGCGGTTAAAGCATCCTGTTTTGCCGCCTGATCCGCTTCTGCTGCTGAAAGGGCATTCTTTGCGCTTTCTACATTTGCAAGTGCGGTATTGTATTCCGGTGTTCCGTTTGTAGCATCTGCTACCGCTGCATCATAAGCTTCTTTCGCTGCATTGTATGCACTCTGGGCATCAGACAGTTTTGCTTCTGCATCTGCTTTTGCAGTAGTAGCTGACTCCAGATCTGCTTCAGCCTGTTTGATTGCTTCCTGAGCAGTTTCTGACTGTCCATTTAATTCATCCAGTTTTGCCTGCGCATCATTTACAGCAGTTTTCTTTGCTTCCAGATCAGCGGTTGCATCATCCATAGCCTGTTTCTTCTGAGCAACTTCTTCTGCAGTGGTATTTGAATTTGCCAGGGCATCTTCATATGCTTTCTGTGCAATTGCAGTCTTTCCGACAGCAACATTCCACGCTTCTGCCATAGCTTTCTTATTTTCCTGCGCTTTCTTTAAAGCTTCCTGCTGTGCATCATAGCTTGCCTGCGCTTCTTCTGCTTCCTTATTTGCCTGGTCTTGTGCAGCTTTGAAATCTGCTTCCGCCTTGGCAACTGCTTCATCTGCTTTTTTCTGTGCTTCTTCCATTGCCTTTTCAGCGTCAGCTTTTTCTTTTTCTGCCTTGTCTTTTTCTTCTTTGGCAGATTTTTCAACTGCGGCTTTTTTGTTGTCAGCTTCTTTTGCTGCATCCAGATTTGTTTTTGCTTCATCAATATTCTTGGCTTCACCGGTAGTCTGTGTTTCTGATGTAGCCTTATTGTCAGCATCGGCTGCCATAGCCATATTAACTGGTGCTGCTACGGATGTTGCGAGCATAGCCCCTGCTGCAGCTGCAGTTGTAATTTTTGTAACTGTTTTTCTTTTCATAAATAATACCTCCGTGTATTTTTGTTTTCATTTGATGAATCTATTGTACAATTTTCAAAAGACATTTATTTTTCTAGGGCGAAAAAAAAGTCATTTGCTTCTAATATAAAATATGGAAGAATATCGATCTTCTCATTACTTGTCTAATTCCGGATGATTTTTCTTGACCCGTTTAACAAGTTCATCATAATTAGCTGGTTTTGGAACTTCGTAAATAAGGAGTGGTGTGCTTTTGTTTGACCCCTTAATAATTGATGTTAATATACACTTTTTAAATGTGTATTTCATTTTTTCTTTAATTGACATTTTACTAATTCCTTTCTTTTAAGCAATGTAAATCCCTCAAATACAATTCCCGTTAAAATAATTGCTTGCCAGTAAGCCGGGATTATAAATGCAATTCCTAATAATATCAAAAGAAGAATCATACATTTTCTTTTTTGAGTTAACGTGTTTAGTTCTTCATGAATAAAGCTTGGTGAAAAGAATTCATAAAAGACCGGAATAATTCCGAACACCCATATTGGATATTTGGATATAATCTGTGGCGCATACGCGGATCCCAGAATAAAACTACTTGAAAACATAAAGCATTTGATAGAGGAATCCGCATGATACCCGCCTGCAACTTTTCTCATGGAACAGAAACTCAAAATTGCAACTGCAATTTCTTTGATTCGTCCAATCAAAAGTCCCCCCAATAAAAGAGCGCCTGTCTTTACGATTTCTTCCATCCATATTTCCACTCCGTATGTAAGAAGAATCTGATCATCTTCCGTATACGCATTCTCTTGAATCAACATGGCTATTCTGGATGAAAGTGCATGAATTCCATTAAAATGAATGTACTTCATGCCGTTCCACCTCGCATTATATAACATTTTTTATGCTTGAAAAGTCATTTGTCCCGAATGATACGGTTTTTGTCCCGAAAAGTCATTTTCCTTCAACCTCCTTCATTTGAGTATGGTTGAATTATACGAAAAACAAAGAACTTTAGATTTTTACAGGCGAAAAACATCAAAAAAGAGGCTCCGCGATCGGAACCTCTAAGATTATAAATCCGGCATTATTTCTTTTGCAATTTCTAGCAATCTCTGGTTTCTTGCCCCATTGCGGTATTGTTCTGCTTTGGGTGAAGAAATCCAGTTTAAAAACCGATATTCGTTAATTTGCAATGTAATACTGAACAATTTTTGAGGAGCAAAATCCTCTTTGTTTTTGAAAAACCATACCTTTATCGATTCTTCCAATGTATCGTTCACGATGTTTCTCTTATGATGAATAGCCGAAATACTCAAATTTAAGTACTGATTGTCTTTATTTCGAACGCACCAGTAATCTTTCATGGAAGACTGGACAAGTGATACATCCTTTTGCTTTTTGAGAAGATCATAAAACAGACTATCGATTTTAACCAACATTCCATAGCAATTCCGGGCAGAAAGAAAATATAATAGCATCCATGGAATATTGTATAATGTTGCCCAATAATACATATGACCTTCACAACTTATAAAATCTTCTAACATAAGCCGCGCCAAATTGTCTGTAATATACAGACCGGTATCCTGTTCGATGATTTTTACGGCAATGTCGAAATTTTCTCTCAACGTATAATAAACATTTTTTTCAAACTCAGTTAACTCCGGTTTTTTGGAATCTTTATTTACAGTATATTTATGTGTTGCATATGGGCAGAAACGATACATTTGCTCGTTGTGTTTCGCAATATTCGTATCACGATTATAATGTCTTCCATAAATACCTGGAGTGGAATCTGTCTTCGCATAGAGTCCTATAATCTGTATTGGATTATCACATGCTGGGCACACCGCAAAATAATGTGTACTTCCATTCTTTTCTTGCTGCTTATAAGGTTCTTTAATAATTTGCATCTTCATAAATTTCTTTCGTCAAAGGATATACATGATTTTTCCCTATGTGTAACGTGAACTACTCGGCAATTGAATTACCGAGCTTCCACCAAAAAACTCCTCGCGGAATTTCATGGTTTCTTTTGATTCCTACATACGCGAGTGACATATTATGGGATGGCTGCAACCATCCAACCCCGTAGTGATGAAGGCTAGCCCCGGCGTCCCTACCGGTTTTTCTATCAAACGCTCTATTTTATGCAGATAACAGGATCCGCAGCCCTTCCAGATCAATGTTGATCGCTGCCTGTTTATCCCGATCGATGAGATTTCCACAGACAGGACAAACATAGATCCGATCAGAAAGCTGCAGTTCTTTATGGACATATCCACACTCACTGCAGGTTTTACTGGATGGGAACCATTTATCGATCTTGATGATGTAACAGCCGTTCCGTTTCCCTTTATACAGGAGCATGGTCACGAACATTCCCCATCCATTATCACTATAGGATTTCCCAAGATTGAGTGTTTGTTTCAGGGCAGACATATCCAGATCTTCAATACTGATCAGGTCGTATTCTCTGGTCAGCTGTTCGGAAAGTTTATGCAGGCGGTCCTTACGCTGATGCTTGATTTTCGCATGCAACCTTGCAACCACCTGACGCTGCTTCTCATAGTTCTTCGAGTCTTTCTGTTTATGGGAAAGTTTCCGCTGTTCCCGTGCCAACTTCTCCTGAAGTTTCTTGTACGGTTTCTCAAAGTCCGCCAGCTCTCCATTGGAATCCACATACAGATGCGGGGCAGACATATCCAGACCAATGTGTTTCATATCCGCAGACGGTTCCGGGTAGACCGGTTCTGTTTTTGAGTACTCAAAGGAGATGGAACAGTACCACTTTCCATCTTTCTCATGACAGACCGTCACGGACTTCAATTTTCCACCGACCTTAACCTTCCGGTGTCGGATCAGTGTTAAGATTCCCAGTTTCGGAAGCCGGATCCCGCTACCCTCCATCCGGATGTTCCCGGATACGTTGTTCGTGGTAAAGGAATCCTTGCAGACTTTCTTTTTCTTGAACCGGGGATGCTTTGCTTCTCCATTGAAGAATTTCTGGAATGCCTGATTAAGATTTAACTGTACATTGGCAAGTGCCAGGGAATCGACTTCCTTCAGCCAGAGACATTCCTCCAGATTCTTGTAATCGGCAGGCGTATTGTTTGGAACAGTCCCGATTTCCTGATACAGGGTATTGTGATCCCCAAGCATCCGGTTCCACAGATACCGGCAGCAACCGATGGTCTTATTCAGTTGAATGATCTGTTCTTTTGTTGGCAATGCCGCGAAGCGGTAGCAGAGAACATCTACGTTCTCTTTTTTGCGGACACCAAGTTTCTTTGATTTCGCCATCAGTCTACCTCCTTTCCAAGAGCCTGTTTTTCTTCGATATAGATAATATGGAATTTTAGACTTTTGCTTCGCGAAAACGCTCTCATCTCAGTAATTGAATTACCGAGAATTCCCGCTTGATATCTTAAACTTCTTCATCTTCTTCCAAAGTATCTATCGGCTCTTCTAATTGTGGATAAATTCCATATAAGTTAATCCACCAAGGTAGCGGAAGTTCCGGTATATACTCCTCACTTTCTGCAAATTTCAAGCATTCCAAAACACTTGATAGTCCTATTGTAATTTGATCAGATGAGGTATTCAAGTGAAAATACAACATATCATCATTATCCCCAAGATCTACTATTTCATCTAATTTTGCTCGCTCTGGCATATTTCGTTCAATCATAAACCCATCTCCTTTTTCAAGAATATGAAAGACAAGAGGATTACTTCAATCCTCTTGTCAATCCAA
>ENA-OOZA01000519-OOZA01000519.1-human-gut-metagenome-genome-assembly--contig:-NODE-519-length-21997-cov-3.377450_pt1 | contig 21997 bp, 18 predicted proteins | sample MGYA00241703_ERZ501378 | MGnify/ENA primary metagenome ERZ501378 (study PRJEB25962, sample SAMEA2042916) | human gut metagenome | biome: human gut; feature: human-associated habitat; material: faeces...
GGTTTTTCGGCATGGGCTGTCATTTTTAGTGCTTTTCCCAGTACCATACGACACGATTCGACAAAATTCGACAATTCGCGGTCCAGAAAAAGAGCTTCGCCCGAAAGCTCGTTTTTTTGCACATATTTCAGCTGTTCCAGCCAGAGCACAGAAGGACGCATCAGCCGGCAGCAGTTGCCCTGAATGATGTTCAGCTGTTCCATTTGTTCTTCCAGCACCATGCGGGGGATCTGGTCGCCGTTTTCCTCCAGCGTCTGATACAGCCCGCTGACGGCGTTGGAAATGCCGAAGATCTTCTGCCGCATGGCAGCGATCCGGTTTTCCGTTTCATGCTGCTTGTCGGCATCGCTCCAGAGAAGATCGTCTGCCGGCTGGCTGTGGATCTGCACCAGTATTGCCGGCTTTTCGCCGTACTGCCGCGGCTCCTGCCGGACGCAGTACAGACTGCCGCCCTGCCGGAGCAGAAACATGCCGTCCTCCGGTGCACCGTTTTTATGATAGCGGGGCAAAGAGCTGTTCTGCAGTTTCTGCCGGACTGCCGCGGCATCGTTCTGCCAGAGCAGCGTGCCGTCCGGGGCATAAAAAAGAATGGCGTCTTCAGACTGCTGACACCATTTCTGGATCTGCTGTAGTTCCTCTTGCTGCATGGGCGTTCTCTCCTCCTCACTGCATGATGCTTTTGTCATTATTCTATGCTATTATTATACTACATATTTCAGAATAGGCAAATAAAAAAAATGATAATTTTGTCCACTTTTTAATTTTTGTGCAGTTTTCACAAAATACGCTTTCCTTTTTTGCGGAAAACGTGGAAAATAAGAGAACTTGCTATCCTTGCCCCTGCTTTTTTTGCGAAAGTGCTTGAATTCTTCTCCGAAATGGTGTAAAATAAGAGTATCAAGGAATCCGCTGGGAGAAAATCGGGCTTCGGTCCGGCAATTCCGCCGGTGTTTTCCTAAAAACTAGGAGGTAATTTCCAATGTCAGTTAAAGTTGCTATTAATGGTTTTGGCCGTATCGGTCGTCTCGCATTCCGCCAGATGTTTGGTGCAGAAGGCTATGAGGTTGTTGCAATCAACGACCTGACTAAGCCGTCCATGCTGGCTCACCTGCTGAAGTATGATACCGCACAGGGCGGTTATGCAGGCAAGATCGGCGAGAACAAGCACACTGTTTCTGCTGATGACGAAGCTGGTACTATCACTGTAGACGGCAAGACCCTGAAGATCTATGCAAAGGCTAACGCTGCAGAGCTGCCGTGGGGCGAGATCGGTGTTGACGTTGTTCTGGAATGCACTGGTTTCTACACTTCTAAGGCTAAGGCACAGGCTCATATCGATGCAGGTGCAAAGAAGGTTGTTATCTCTGCTCCGGCTGGTAACGATCTGCCGACTATCGTTTACAATGTAAACCACAACACTCTGACTGCTGATGACAAGATCATCTCCGCAGCTTCCTGCACCACCAACTGCCTGGCTCCGATGGCTAAGGCTCTGAATGACTATGCTCCGATCCAGAGCGGTATCATGAGCACCATTCACGCTTACACCGGCGACCAGATGATCCTGGACGGCCCGCACAGAAAGGGTGACCTGAGAAGAGCAAGAGCTGGTGCTGCAAACATCGTTCCTAACTCAACAGGTGCTGCAAAGGCTATCGGCCTTGTAATCCCAGAGCTTAACGGCAAGCTCATCGGTTCTGCACAGAGAGTTCCAGTTCCAACTGGTTCAACAACAATCCTTACAGCAGTTGTAAAGGGTGCTGACGTAACAGTTGAAGGCATCAACGCTGCTATGAAGGCTGCATCTTCTGAGTCATTTGGCTACAACGAGGATCCAATCGTTTCTTCTGACGTTATCGGCATGAGATTTGGTTCACTCTTCGATGCTACTCAGACAATGGTATCTAAGATCGCTGATGACCTCTATGAGGTACAGGTAGTTTCTTGGTACGACAACGAGAACTCTTACACATCACAGATGGTAAGAACAATCAAGTACTTTGCTGAGCTTGCATAATCTGCACAGCCAAAACTAAATTGCTTACTAAAGACCGCTTCATCATGAGGCGGTCTTTTTTGCGTATGTATACAACAAAGGTGAGCAAAAACTGGCGAACACTGTTCGTACCTACGATTTATATTACACAAATGTAGGGGACGGCGTCTTCGACGTCCCGCATACTATGAACGATAAATCAGCCAAATAAAAAAGGACGAACCCCAAGTTCGTCCTTTTGTCGTTCATATCAGAAACCACGTCCTCCGCCATGACCTCTGCCAAAGCTCATTCCCTTGGAATTAGAAGTAACAATGCCGTCAATAGTCACGGTTTCCGACTGCGACCCTGCCGTAATGGTGTAGGTTTCGCCTTCCTTCAGGTCAGCGCTTGTGAATACAACGCTCTGCCAAGTCTTTGTAGGGGTAAAGCTTAAGATCTCCTTGCCGTCACTGTCAGTGATAGTCAGTTTTTCGTTTGCTGAAACTGTCGAACCAAGATCGTGCAGAACACTGTATTGTGTGGAGCTGTCACCGAAGCCCTCTTCCATTCCAACTGCACCACAGGCGATGAGCGTTCCCCCTGTTACAGTTGCAGTGCCGTTGTAGTCAAGTGCACCGTTGCCACCGTTAGTAGGTCCGCAAACGTAAACTGTACCGCCTGCCATTGTGAAGTTGCCATTTGAGTCAAGTCCGTCGCCGTCAGCGTCAATGGTTACAGTTCCTCCGTTGATGTTAAGTTCAACACCGTCCTGTGACGAGAATTGGTCAGCACCCATTCTGTCTGTTGATCCAGTATCGCTTCCGCCTGCACAGTTTATTCCGTCATCGCTTGCTACCACTGATATTGTGCCACCGTCTATTGTTACGATAGAACCCTCGATACCCTCATAGCTTTTTGTGATGTCTACAGTGCCGTCGGATATGGTCAGATTTCCGTCAGCGTGCATTCCGTTGTCACCCGACGCCACAGAAATGTTTCCCCCTGTTATAACAATGTTTCCGTTGCTGTGTACTGAATCGTCTGCCGAATCTATCTTGAACTCGCCGCCGCTTATGTTTACCTCGTTGCCTGCCTTTAAAGCCTTTGCAGATGTTGAAGTGTTGTCCGTTGTATCTGTGCTGTCAGTGGTCCTGTTAGCAGCAGTTTCTATGGTAAGCCCTGTGTCGTCAGACGTAGGCATTGCAGGCGGTTTGCCTCCCGTGCCGTTTCCGTTATCGTCAGGTCTGCCCATTCCGTTCGGACCACCACCACCGTTGCCCATGTCGTTCTGCCAATTTTTGTTTGGCGTGCCGTCAGACTTCATAGAAGCGTTTGCACTTCCACCGCCTGTGGTGATGTCAAAGCTTCCGCCCTCCATAGAAAGCACAGTTTCCGCCTCGAATGTGTCATTGTTTGCGACTACTGTGAAGCTTCCCCCTGTCACGCTTATAAAGCCTTTGTCAGAAGCCTCTGTGTTAGTGGATTTTATGCCGTTCGTGCTTGCGGAAATGTTGAATGTTCCGCCAGATATCTTAACGCTGTCCTTGCCCACCATAGCGGTTGAAGCCGAGGTCACATTGATATTGCCGTCAGTGATAACAAGATCGTCCTTTGAAACTATGCCGTGCTTGTAGTTTGCATTCACAGTAAGTGTACCGCTGCCGTTTATAGTAAGGTCGGCTTTGGAGAAAATAGCACCGTCTGTGTTGCTGTCATCTTCTCCTAAAGAGTAGCTTGCACTGTCCGTCAAAACGTTCTCTGTGCCGTCCTCCAGCACGATATAAACTTTTTTAGCTTTGCTCACAAGCAGGGGAGCGTTGTCAGCACAAGTTATGTCAACTCCATTGAAAATAAGCTTTATTTCAGCCGTCTTGTCCGCTGAAACGATTATCCTGCCGTTGGTCGCTGTGCCTGAAAGAATGTAAGTGCCTGCCTGCGAAATGGTAACAGTTTCCCCTTCTGAGGTCGCACCCTCACCGTCTATAGCCGCATTGCCATCAGCAAATCTGATCCCTACTGAGCTTTCCTCGTCATATCCAACGTCAATGTCCTCTGCCGCAATGCTTGCGTCAATGTCAGACTTTGCCGCCTGAGAAACACTGCTTGTGGTCTGTGAAGAATTTGCACTCTCTGAACAGCCTGAAAAAGCCGTGACCGTGATAAAAAACGCCGCTGTGATAGCTGCCAGCTTTTTAGTGTCCGAAATTTTCATGAAAAATACCCCCTTGTATGGTAAAAAAGGTTGAAAAAAGCCGCACAAGACCGCTTTAGCCTTGTGCAGTTTTGCTTATGGATACTTTTGTTAGTTTGTCAGAATGATTGTTCCTCAATGTCTGCTGCCACTGCACACATTATCTCAAGGTTGCCGTTTCTGCATCTAAGTTCGTCAATAAGCTTCTTTTCATTAGCATCACCCTTTAGCCCTATGCGATATTTCAGCTTGAAAAGACTTCCCATATTTGTGGTCTTTACCGAAACAAGCTCACATTCTGAAAGATACTTTTCAAATATATCGTCAAATACCTCGGTGTAATCAAGGCTTTCAGGGATAGTGATACTAAGATCCTTGTGACCCGACTTGTTTTTGCCAATAGGCAGAAGCGTGTAAATAATGTTCAGCAGGCTCACGCACACAGCAAGCATAAGAGCAAGTGCCAAGTGGTTCGTGCCCGTCGCAAGACCGACAGCCATTGAAAGGAATATAGCACAAATGTCCATGGCACTTCCCGGTACAGAACGGAATCTTACCAAGCTGAATGCACCCATAACAGCCACACCGGTACCGATGTTTCCGTTTACAAGCATTATCACTACCTGTACTATCACAGGCAGCAAAGCAAGCGTCATCATAAAGCTCTTTGTCTTTTTCTGCTTGAAGTTGAATGCAAACGCTATTATAAGACCAAGCACCAACGAAGCCGCAGTGCAGAAAACAAATTCGTTTGTAGTTATCGCCGCCACGGTCGTTTCAGTGGTGGTCACAGTAGTAGCCGCAAGAGTAGTTGAATTAAGCACAGCTTATCACCTTACCTTTATGTATTTTTTCAGAAAATTCGTTAAGATACGCAGTTCCGTATTTTGAGAATGACGCAGGATATATCTCCAGTTCATCAAGTATAGCCGATAACCAAAGTGGCATAGCGTTCGGTATCTTTATCTCCATTACCCTCATGCCAGCAGGCAGAAGCTCTTTGCCCCAAATGCCATTGTCAAGCTCCTTTTGCTCCTCACGGTAAAGAATGTGCGTGTCAAAGGTCAGCCTAAGGGACGGGTCTTCCGCACCGCAGTAAGCAAGCCTGTCATAGCTAAGATACATAGCAGGAGCAATGCCCTCATAGAATTTGAGAAAATATTTCAGCTCGTTCTCTATCTGCGGATTATCATGAGGTACATCTTTGCCTGCAAAGAAATCACGGGTCTGTGCAAGGGTCATCTCGATACGCCTCTTGTAGACCACACCCTTGTATTTCTTTTTAAGCTCCACAAAGACCATGTCTTCATCATTAGGTACGCCGTAGCTCCTCACTCTCAGCTTTTCCTTGTAAACAGGCTTTTCAATGGAGTTTCTCACAAGCTGATGACTTGGTGTGTCATAATATATGTTGCAGATAGTGCTTTTGTAATATCTGTCTTTGACAAAATGCCCATCGAGCTTTTTTATAAGCTTTTCATAAGTCGGTTCATCAACGATATATTTTTTCTCTATCCGTTTGAACACTTCCTGATTGCCATTCATATCCACGCCTCTTTTCGTGATTTTTTCGTATGCTTCGTGTAAACTTTCCTTTGATTAAAAGTATATATGAATAACTTTAAATATAGCTAAACCTTATATGTATTTTGTGTGAATGTTTATGAATATTGCAAAATACCATATATTCATATACAAAAAACGGGTGAACTTCTGTCCCCCGTGGAAATTATTTTGCACTATATTATTCAGCAATAGCCTTGTGGAAGATTTTCTTACCCTTTTTGATAACAACAGGCTCAGAGAGATCAACAAGACCCTTAGGGTCAGTGAACTTCTCGCCATTCACTGCAATACCGTTCTGAGTAACAAGACGTCTTGCCTCGCCATTTGAAGGACAAAGTCCGCACTTAACAAGAAGCGTAAGAATACCTATCTTGCCGTCAGTAAGATCAGCCGCCGCAATAGTCGTGCTAGGCATATCATCGCTGTTTCCACCGCCTGCAAAAATAGCCTTTGCCGCAGCGTCAGCCTTGTCAGCCTCCTCCTTGCCGTGAACAAGCTTTGTCAGCTCGTAAGCCAAAAGCTCCTTAGCCTTGTTGTATTCAGCACCCTCCATGTGTTTCTCCATTTCCTCTATCTCCTCGATAGGAACGAATGTGAGCATCTTCAGGCACTTGATAACGTCAGCGTCACCAACGTTTCTCCAGTACTGATAGAACTCGTATGGAGAAGTTTTTTCAGGGTCGAGCCATACAGCGCCCTTTTCAGTCTTGCCCATTTTCTTGCCCTCAGAGTTAAGAAGCAGAGTGATAGTCATTGCATAAGCGTCCTTGCCAAGCTTCTTTCTGATAAGCTCAGTGCCGCCCAGCATATTAGCCCACTGATCGTCACCGCCGAACTGCATATTACAGCCGTAATCCTGGAAAAGTCTGTAGAAGTCGTAGGACTGCATTATCATGTAGTTAAATTCAAGGAAAGTAAGACCCCTTTCCATTCTCTGCTTGTAGCACTCGAATGTAAGCATCTTGTTTACAGAGAAGCAAGCACCAACGTCACGAAGTACGTCAACATAATTAAGGTCAAGCAGCCAATCGCCGTTGTTTACAATAATAGCCTTGTCATCAGAAAAATCAATGAAGTGTGACATCTGCTTTTTGAAACATTCAACATTGTGCTGAATCTGTTCTTCTGTCATCATCTTACGCATATCCTGTCTGCCGGACGGATCGCCAATCATAGCTGTACCGCCGCCTACAAGTGCAATAGGTTTGTTACCTGCCATCTGAAGTCTTTTCATAAGACAGAGTGCCATAAAATGACCTACATGAAGACTATCAGCAGTTGGGTCAAAACCAATATAAAATGTAGCTTTCCCATTGTTAATTAAATCTTTTATAAGCTCTTCGTCAGTAACCTGGGCTATAAGTCCTCTTGCTACTAATTCATCATAAAGTGTCATATGTTTATTCCCCACTTCCCGTTTTACAATATTTTCTAAAATGCCATACTAAATTATCATTTTTTTACGCCTGTCAGCTATGGAACATATAATAATACCGATTAATATTCCAACACAGTCAATCAGTACATCTGTAACGCAGCCGTTTCTTCCCGGAACGTATAATTGATGAAATTCATCTGAACATGCAAATGCTGCCGTTGCAAAAAAACTTATAAATCTGACGAGCTGCCAACTGACACCATCAACTGTAAATGCCAGATAAACAAGACATGCAAATATTGCATATTCAGTCATATGTGCTGCTTTTCTTACAGGCAATTCTATCTTGTCTATAAGTTCCTGTCTGCCATTCCAGCGTACATCTACAAGATGTACGCTGTCTGCAATATCAACTATGACACCTGCTGCCTTACGGCTGAGATTTCCCGAGTTTTCACCATTCTGTCCCGAAAATCCGAATATCATAACCGCACAAATAACAGCAGGAATCCATATAAATATTTTTAAAAGTTTACTTTTCATAAATGTCATCACGACATATGCTCATGATGTAACAATTAGATTGTTACAACACGCATTGTATTTGTGAGACCTCTCTTTGATGTTGGAGAAGAGTTTGTTGCTATACCGGCAGATACAATGACAACATCTCCCTCGCCAATATATCCAGCATTCTCTGCTGTGACAAGTGCATGCTCAATAATCTTATCTGTAGAAGTCTCAATAGCAGTTTTAACAGGTCTTACACCCCAATAAATCTGCATTTTTCTAAGAACAGAATCATATGGTGAACATCCAACAATCTGTGTATCCGGCTTGAGCTTAGATGCAAGTCTTGCTGTAAATCCTGAAATTGTAGGGCATACGATTGCTTTTGCATTTAAATTCTCTGCTGTCTGTACAGTTGCATTAGTAACAGCACTTGATACTCCTCTCTTTGTATGAAGCTTAGCATAATCTGCATACTTCTTAGGTAAATCCTGCTCTGTAGTCTCAGCAATCTTAACCATCATCTTTAATGCTTCAAGAGGATACTTACCATTAGCTGTCTCACCTGAAAGCATAACAACGTCTGTACCATCATAAATAGCATTGGCAACATCAGTAACCTCAGCTCTTGTTGGACGTGGATTACGAATCATTGAATCAAGCATCTGTGTAGCTGTGATAACTGTCTTATATGCTGCATTACATTTTTTGATAATTTCCTTCTGGATATGAGGAACCTGCTCAGCAGGAATTTCAACACCCATATCACCACGGGCAACCATGATACCATCAGCAACTCTGATAATCTCATCAAGATTCTTAATGCCTTCTGCATTCTCAATCTTAGCAATTACAGGAATATCTGCGTTATGAGACCAGAGAAGTTCCTTGATTTCCTGAATACAAGCTGCATTTCTTACAAATGAAGCTGCAATAAAATCAAATCCCTGTTCAATACCAAATAAAATATCATCCTTATCCTTATCTGTGATACCCGGAAGACGGATACTTACATTAGGAACATTAACACCTTTTCTTGAACCAAGCTCACCGCCATTTACTACTGTACATTCAATATCAGTGCCATCTATAACATTATTTACACGAAGTTCAATAAGACCATCATCAATAAGAATTGTATTTCCCTTTGAAACATCCTGTGGAAGACCTGTATATGTGATTCTTCCGATTGTCTCATCACCAAGTACGTCTCTTGTTGTAAGTGTAAACTTCTGATTTTCTTTAAGTGTTACTTTCTTATCGTCCTTGAGGTCACCTGTTCTTATTTCAGGTCCCTTTGTATCAAGCAATGTAGCAATAGGAATATTGAGTTCTTCTCTTACACTCTTAACTAATGCGAAACGTCCTGCCTGCTCTTCATGATCACCATGAGAGAAGTTAAATCTTGCAACATCCATTCCTACAAGAGCAAGACTTTTGATGAGTTCTCTGTCATTAGTATTAGGACCCATTGTACAAATTATTTTAGTTTTTTTCATTCTGACCTCCAAAATAAACTTTAATTCAATTAATTTTATCTCATACTAAACACAAATACAGATTATTGCATAAATCTTTTATAATAGCAATAAGAAAAAATACAGTTTTTGCAGTACTATATTGATACTAACATATTTATGCCGTTCTTTCAAAACATTTTTTAATTTTTTTGTGTATTCTGATTGTTATTATCACCTGTAACATGTATATGTGTATACAGATGATCCTGACAATATTCAAGATTGCCTGCACATTTTGTGCAGAATCTGAATGTAAGATTATCGCCATCCAGCTCTGTCCTGTTACAGACAGCACATCTGTGCTTTGTACCTCTCGGATTAATATACGGTTTATTGGCACTATCCCATGTGCTTTTTTCAGAGTTCGCATTATAAAATCTCTCGTTGAAACTTCCCGCATTTTTTCTTGCCTTATCAGCTCTTTTCTCAGCTTTACGATAATTCTTCTGTGTATATGTCCTGCCAGGTGCCTTTCTTGTAGCAAAAAAGAAAATAATAAAATTAAGCATTGAGATTAATGCACATGTTGCCATTACATAACATGTATATGAATTACCGGCAAGAAGTCCTGCATTATAAAATCCTCTCCATATAGCCTTAGGCATTACAGGTGTAAGATATCCGCCAATAATCGTTATTGCAAATATAATTCCATCAAGCCATCCAAGCCACTTCATCTTTATAGGAAGTACAAAAAACAGAAGGACTTCCGTATCTGCCTGTTCGACCGCAAATGCCAGAAACAGTGCAAGATTAATATAATATGTTGACATGTTAAATGACCAGCCAAATATAAAGTAAATAACAAATGCTGCAATAATATGCAGGATTACTCCGCTGAAATAATAGACATTAAACTTAAATGAACCCCATATTCTCTCAAGTACAGTTCCGATTACATAATAAAAATATAATGTAAATACCATAAAAATAATGCTGCTTGACGGTGGCTGCAAAATAAACGTAACCAGTCTCCATACCTGACCATGCAGTACCTTTGCCGCATCAAGACTAAGATAATAAGTATATACATCAGGTGCGAATAATTCTATAACAAATCCTACAAGATATATACCTATAATATAATACATAAGATTTGGTATGGCATATTTACCAAATCTACGTTCTAACTTATCAAAGAATTTCATACTTTAAACAAGCCCCTTTCAACGCCTTTGTGCTAATTAAATTTAGTATAAATATATAAACTGTTTTTGTCAACGAATCATCACTGTTCTTTTATAAAAAATATATTAAAACTCTAAAATTCTGCATTGCCATAATATGTAAAATCAATAAAATAAGGTTATAATGTTGAAATTTATTTTTTTTCATAATATAATGAAACGAATCGCATTATTCGACAAATTATAATTAAGGAGGCAGGCACTTTTTGCCTGATATTTTTATGAATTCATATAAACTTGGAATTGATATAGGTTCAACCACCGTTAAAATTGCCCTTATTGATGACAATAATACAGTGATTTTTTCAGACTATGAACGTCATTTTGCCAATATACAGGAAACATTACAGTCGCTTCTTGAAAAAGCTGTAGCTTCTGTTGGTAATTTTAACTGCCACCCTGTAATTACAGGTTCAGGCGGTCTCACTCTTGCCAAACATCTTGAAGTTCCTTTTACGCAGGAAGTTGTTGCCGTTTCCACTGCTCTTCAGGCTGAAGCTCCGCAGTGCGATGTTGCAATAGAACTTGGTGGAGAAGATGCCAAGATTATCTATTTCACTAATGGTGTTGACCAGCGTATGAATGGTATCTGTGCCGGCGGTACAGGTTCTTTTATTGACCAGATGGCTACTCTTTTACAGACTGATGCCTCAGGTCTTAATGAATATGCAAAAAATTACAAATCTATATATCCTATCGCTGCAAGATGTGGAGTTTTCGCAAAATCAGACATCCAGCCTCTTATCAACGGAGGTGCAACAAAAGAAGATTTGTCAGCTTCTATTTTTCAGGCTGTTGTTAATCAGACCATATCAGGTCTTGCATGTGGTAAGCCAATCCGTGGCAATGTTGCATTTTTAGGTGGTCCTCTTCACTTCTTATCAGAGTTAAGAGAAGCTTTTATACGTACATTAAATCTTGGTCCTGACCAGATTATTGCCCCAGAACATTCTCATCTTTTTGCAGCAATCGGTTCTGCAATGAATTACAAAGAAGATATATGTGTTGATGTTTCAGACATTATAAAACGTCTTCAGGGCAAGATTAAACTTGATTTTGAAGTTGAACGTATGGAGCCTTTATTTGAAAATAAAGAAGCTTATTCTTCATTTACAGAAAGACATAATAAAGCAAAAGTTCCTACTGCTGACCTCGCATCATACAGTGGCAACTGTTATCTTGGTATTGATGCCGGTTCTACAACCACAAAAGTTGCACTCGTAGGCGAAGACGGTAAACTCCTCTACTCATTTTACAGCAGTAACAATGGTTCTCCGCTTGCCACAACAATACGTGCCATCAAAGACATTTATACAAAGCTCCCTAAAGATGCCAAGATTGTACAGTCATGCTCTACAGGATACGGCGAAGCTCTCATAAAATCAGCACTTATGCTTGATGACGGCGAAGTTGAGACAGTATCACACTTCTACGCTGCCGCATTTTTTGACCCTGAAGTAGACTGTATCATTGATATCGGCGGTCAGGATATGAAATGTATCAAGATTAAAAACCAGACTGTTGATTCAGTACAGTTAAATGAGGCATGTTCGTCAGGATGCGGTTCATTCATTGAGACATTTGCCAAATCACTTAATTATTCTGTTCAGGACTTTGCAAAAGAAGCTCTTTTTGCAAAACATCCTATTGACCTCGGTACAAGATGTACTGTATTCATGAACTCAAAAGTTAAACAGGCTCAGAAAGAAGGTGCAGAAGTTGCTGATATTTCTGCCGGACTTGCATACTCTGTTATCAAAAATGCACTTTACAAAGTTATCAAAATTTCTGATCCGGGTGACCTTGGAAAACATATCGTTGTTCAGGGTGGTACATTCTACAATGATGCTGTCCTTAGAAGCTTTGAAAAAATCACAGGCGTAAAGGCAGTCCGTCCTGACATTGCAGGTATAATGGGTGCATTTGGTGCCGCATTAATAGCCAGAGAACGTTATGACGGAATTTCAGAATCTACAATGCTTTCTATAGACAAAATTAACGAGCTTACATACAGCACAACAATGACACGTTGTAAGGGATGTACCAACAACTGCTACCTTACAATTAATAAATTCTCTGGCGGAAGACGTTTCATTACAGGAAACCGCTGTGAACGCGGACTTGGAAAAGAGAAAACAACTGAAAAAATGCCAAATCTTTTTGAGTACAAGCTTCACAGACTTTTTGATTATGAACCACTTGCAGAAGATGCTGCAACGCGGGGAACTGTCGGCATCCCTCGTGTGCTTAACATGTATGAAAATTATCCTTTTTGGTATACATTTTTTACAAAATTAGGATATCGCGTCGTTCTTTCACCACAGTCAAGCAGAAAGATTTATGAACTCGGTATTGAGTCGATACCATCAGAATCAGAATGTTATCCGGCAAAACTTGCACACGGACATGTAACATGGCTTATTAAACAGGGGGTTAAGTTTATCTTCTACCCATGCGTTCCTTATGAACACAAAGAAATTGAAAAAACAAACAATCATTATAACTGTCCGATTGTAACATCTTATGCTGAAAACATTAAAAATAATGTAGAAGAATTAAAAACTGAAAATATTGATTTCAGAAATCCATTCCTCTCTTTTGAAAATGTTGAAATTCTTGAAAAACGTCTTTCTGAAGAATTCAATAACATTCCGTCATCACAGGTAAAAGCAGCTGTTAAAGATGCATGGAATGAACTTATGCAGTCAAAGGAAGACATACATAAAAAAGGTGAAGAAGTTATCAAATACCTTGATGAAACCGGTAAACGCGGTATCGTCCTTGCCGGTCGTCCATATCACGTTGACCCTGAAATCAACCATGGTATTCCTGAACTTATCAATTCATATGGCATTGCTGTTTTAACAGAGGATTCAGTCTCGCATCTTGGTAAAGTTGACCGTCCTCTCATCGTTATGGACCAGTGGATGTACCACTCAAGACTTTATGCAGCTGCAAGCTATGTTAAGACAAAAGATAACCTTGATCTTATCCAGCTTAATTCTTTCGGATGCGGTCTTGATGCTGTTACAACAGATGCAGTAAATGATATCCTTACAAAGGCCGGTAAAATATATACTGTACTCAAAATTGACGAAGTTAATAACCTTGGTGCAGCAAGAATCCGTGTACGTTCACTCATCGCAGCTTTAAAGGTACGTGAAAAGAAACATTACCAGAGAAAGATTGAAAGTGCTGCATTTAGCAGAGTAGAATTCACACCTGAAATGAGAAAGAATTATACTATTCTCTGCCCTCAGATGTCACCAATCCATTTTGACCTGCTTGGTCCTGCACTCTCATCATGCGGATATAATTTTGAAGTTCTTGACAATGACAATAAGTCATCAGTTGATATGGGACTTAAATATGTAAATAATGATGCATGCTACCCTTCTCTTATGGTAGTCGGACAGATTATGAATGCTGTTCTCTCAGGTAAATATGATTTAAGCAAGACAGCTATTATCATCACACAGACAGGCGGCGGATGCCGTGCATCAAACTATATCGGTTTCATCAGACGAGCACTTTCAAAAGCTGGATTATCTTATATTCCTGTAATATCACTCAGTGCACAGGGGCTTGAAGTCAACTCAGGTTTTAAATACGACCTGAAAATGCTCAAAAAAGCAATGATGGCTATTGTTTATGGTGATGTATTTATGAATGTCGTATACAGAACACGTCCATATGAGAAAGTGCCAGGTTCTGTCAATGCTCTCCATGAGAAATGGAAAAAAGTATTAATTGAACAGCTGACACAGCCTAAAGTTTCTATGCGTGAATACAATAAAAACGTCCGTGCAATAATAAAAGATTTCGATAATATTGAACTTCTTGATATTAAGAAACCTAGAGTTGGTGTTGTAGGAGAAATCCTTGTAAAATTCCTTCCTTCTGCCAACAATTACATTGTAGACCTGCTTGAAAGTGAAGGTGCAGAAGCTGTTGTTCCTGACCTTATGGGATTCCTGCTTTACTGTGCCGAAAATGCAAACTTCAAGCGTGATTACCTCGGTGCTTCAAAGAAATCAGCATTTTTGAACAATTCAGTTATTAAAATTCTTGAATGGTTCAGAAAGAGCTCTACAAAAGCATTAAAAGAAAGCAAGCGTTTTACTGCTCCATCAAGTATCCAAGAAACAGCCGCTCTTGCAAAAGACCTTGTTTCACTCGGCAACCAGACCGGTGAAGGATGGCTGCTTACAGGCGAAATGATTGAACTTATACATAATGGTGCAGGAAACATTGTATGCTGTCAGCCATTTGCATGTCTTCCTAACCATATTGTTGGTAAGGGCGTAATTAAAGAGCTTCGTGCTGCTTTCCCTGAGTCAAATATCATTGCAGTTGACTACGACCCGGGTGCTTCAGAAGTCAACCAGCTTAACAGAATCAAGCTTATGCTCGCAACCGCAAATAAAAATCTTGCAAAAGAATCTAAGTAGTGTTATTATTAGATTAGTTTTTAAAACGTAGCTTTATTTTATTTAGTAAAGGGGATTGATTATTCAATGTTTATGTTATTTATTGGTCCAATCATTGGTGTTGCTGTTTCAATTATTGCCACAGTTGTAATTGTATCTTCTGTTGGTGCATTAGCAGACAGCGAATTAGATTCAGATGAATAAAACTTTCTAGTTTTCATTCATATTATTGTTCTCCTAATATTGAGTGTTTAATTCGCTCAAAAAATCCCCCGGGTCAGACACCCGGGGGATTTTATTACGTATTTCTATATATTTTCTATCTGCCAGTCAATCGGCTCTGCTCCATTTGCTTTCAAAAATTCATTAGCTTTGCTAAAATGTTTACAGCCAAAAAAGCCTCTGTATGCTGAGAGCGGACTTGGATGAGGTGCTGTAAGTATAAGATGCTTTGGATTAGTAAGCATTGGGATTTTACTTTGTGCCGGTCTTCCCCAGAGCATGTATACAATAGGTCTGTCCTGTGCATTAACAGCCTGAATAACTGCATCTGTAAAATTTTCCCAACCTCTTCCATGATGCGAATTGGCCTGATGTGCACGTACTGTAAGTACAGTATTTAATAGCAAAACGCCCTGGTCTGCCCACTTTTTCAAATATCCGTTATTAGGAATATAACATCCACAGTCCTCATGCAGTTCTTTATATATATTCTGCAATGATGGTGGAATATCATGCTGTGATGGAAGTACAGAAAAACTTAACCCATGTGCCTGATTTTCATTATGGTATGGATCCTGTCCAAGAAGCAGCACTTTCACTTTACTTAAAGGTGTAAAATGAAATGCATTAAATATATCTTCTGCAGGCGGATATATAATTGTTTTACTATATTCATCCTTTACAAATGTATATAATTTTTTGTAATAATCCTTTGAAAATTCCGGGCTTATTGCATCAAGCCAGTCATTATTAATCATTGACATATTTTATACACCTCTATAAACGCATAGGAATATCTCTATTTGCAAGATATTTCTTTAAATCCATTATTTCCATTTCTTTATAATGGAACAATGACGCTGCCAAAGCTGCATCTGCTTTTCCTTCAGTAAAAGCATCATAAAAATGTTCCATACTACCTGCTCCGCCTGAGGCAATTACGGGAATGGACACATTTTCTGCAATTGTTCTTGTAAGCTCAATATCATATCCAGCCTTAGTTCCATCACAATCCATACTTGTCAGAAGTATCTCACCGGCACCAAGCTTTTCAGCTTTCATTGCCCACTCAACCGCATCAATATTCATATCAACACGGCCACCGTTTTTATAAATACTCCATCCATTGCCATTATCGCGTTTTTTAGCATCTATTGCAACCACAACACACTGGCTTCCAAACTTGTCTGCTGCTTCACTTATAAGTGTCGGATTCATAATAGCTGCCGAATTAATTGAAATCTTATCTGCACCTTCTCTCAAAAGCACCTTAAAGTCATCAACACTTCTTATTCCACCACCAACTGTAAATGGAATAAATACCTTTTCAGCAACCTTTCTTACCAAATCTACAGTTGTACTTCTTCCGTCACTTGAAGCTGTGATATCAAGAAATACAAGTTCATCAGCTCCTGATTTATCATACATCTGGGCAACTTCAACCGGGTCTCCTGCATCACGCAGATCCACAAAATTAGTCCCCTTTACAACTCTTCCGTTTTTACAATCCAGACATGGAATAATTCTCTTTGTAAACATATATTATATCTCCAATCAATATAATTACTAATATTATAATGAAGCAAAGTTCTTCAAAATTCTCAAACCAACATCACTGCTCTTTTCAGGATGGAACTGACATGCAAATATATTTCCTGATTCAACAGAAGCATGAATATGTGTTGAATATTCAGTTGAAGCTGCAACTATATTTTCATCCTCAGCTTTAAGATAATATGAATGTACAAAATAAACGTAAGAGTTATTAGCAATTCCGTCAAACAATCTTGCCTGTGGCTTTATATTAAGTGAATTCCATCCCATATGAGGAATCTTCAATCCTTCCTTTGGTGGAATTCTTAATATCTCTCCTTTAAGAATTCCAAGTCCCTCTGCTCCCGGTGTCTCATCACTCTTTTCAAATAAAAGCTGTAATCCAAGACAGATTCCTAAAAATGGCGTATCCTTTTCGGCTACTTTTTTTATTGTATCAACAAGATTAAAATGGTCAAGGTTATTCATTGCATCTCCAAACGAACCTACGCCCGGAAGAATAACCTTATCAGCCTGAAGTATCTCACTCGAATCTCTTGATACAATAACATCCTGACCTAAATACTTTAATGCCTTTTCTACACTCTTTAAATTGCCTGCGTCATAATCGATTATAGCTATCATTTATTATCTTGCCTTTCCGTATGCTTCAATTTTTCTATAGTATTGCGTAAAATTATTATCAGACATAGCAACTAATGATACTGCTTCTGATTCAGATATTTTAAATGTATCATTAAAAGCCTGTATAATCTGTGCTCGTGCTTCTTTCATCTGGTTTCCGACACCAAGACTGTTCGCTTCATTATAATATGTATCATATCTGGCAAGTCCTTTTACAAGTGCATTGATTGCCTCCGTTTTCATATCCATTTCCATATAATTCTGATATGATTCATACTGTCTTGTAACATATGTTATAAGCGTTGCCTGTCTGTACAATGTCTCATCACTCTTATTTAATTTCATTCCTGATAATGATTCATAAACTTTTGAATAATCACCATTTTCAAGATTTGTTTTTGCCTTTGAAATTGCTGTTGTATAGCTTACTGTTGTATTAAGAAGTGAAATAAGAACAATCACACTTGCAACAAGTGTAATAAATAACATTATGCTCTTAGGTTTTATCTTTAATATATCTCCAGGCTTTGGTTCCGGCTTTGGCTTTTTCTCTTTCTTAGGTTTTGCAGCTTTCTTAGCTGCTTTTGCATCCTTAGCCTTCTTTTTCTCAGCAGCCTTAACTTCTTTCTCTTTCTTGGCATTTTCTTTTTTAACTGCAGCTGCCGCCTGTTTTTCTTCTTTTTTCTTCTTCTGTTCTTCTATATCTGCAAGTTCAGCTTCTTCTTCCAGTTTATCCTCTTCGGCATTTTTCTTCTTCAACTGGGCAATACGATATTTAAGCTTAGCTATAAGCCCCTTTTTAGGTGCAATATTTTCGTCAAGATTATCTTTGTCACCATACATTTCCTTGATAAGCTGTACATTCTCATCTTTGCTTCTGTCTGGTTCTTCCGGCAAATCATTTTTTTCTGTCTTATCTTGCGATGTATCATCATAAATATCATTATTTACAGAATTTTCATCATCTTGATTGATATTATCAGCAATGTCTGCCCTGTTTTCATCAATGATACTTTCATTTTCCGGCTGTGGTTCTGCCTGTGGCTGTAACTCTGCCTGTGGCTCTGGTGCTGACTGTCTGATATCATCATCTTTTCTTACATCATCAACAGATTTTTTAGTTTTATTTGTCTTTACAACTTTTTGTTTAGACGACTTTTCTTTTTTTTCAATATCTAAATCTTCATCTTCTTCATCAAGATTCTCAAAGAAAACACTTTTTATAACAGAAAAAATATTATTTTTCTTTGTCTTTTCTTTCTTCTGTTTTTTCTTGCCTTTTTTTGATGCTTTTGCTGAGTCAGCCGCCGTCTCATCATTATCAACAGTATCAACAGCCATATTGACATCAGCTTTTTTTTCGTCAGCTTTCTCTTTATTATTCTGATTATTAATGTTGTCTTTTTCTTCCTTCGTGTCATCAAACAAATCATCAACTGATGATGTATCTGTTGTGACCTGCTCTATAATATTATCAAGCCCCATCTGTGAAAGCCTTTTCATATCATCTTCTGAAAGTTCTGGTTCAGAAAAATCCGGTTTTTCATCTAAGCTCATTTATTTTCTCCTCATTCTATAAATACTGCCATTTTAAACATTAAAATTGTATCATACAATAATCAATTTAACAATAAATTACTTTAAAAGCATATCTCGTAATTCTTCAACAAAATCCTTTGCATTCTTATTAATGCCACATGCCCTCTCCCCTATATTTTCAGGAAGCTGGTAAAATTCATCATTAATTCTATACATTTTACTTTTTTGATTGATAAAAACAATTTTCTCAAATGGCCATCTGAAAACATTCGGATGATTAAAATCCTCACCGAGTTCAATTATAAGCAATTCCTTATTTAATGTTGCCGACAGCCATTTATTATATAAATCCCACTGTTTCTGTCCGTTTTCTTCATTGTCTGCAAATGGAGCACATACTCTTTTAGGATTAACTTCTGTATTTTCAAAAATATTTTCTTTATTTGTTGTAATAATAAAATAATTCTTTTTATCTAAATAATTATTAAAAAAAGTTATTATCTCATTCATTGCAGATATTTCACCATACTTATCACTAGTAAGCTGTGAACCGATTCCTATTACAACCATCTGTGCTTCATTATAATCATTAATAAAATCTTCTATATTAAAATCTTTCAAACTTATATCTCCATTTTTTTATATACAATATGCTGCCACCAGTAATGTGACAGCATATAAAATACTAATATCTTTTATTATTTCTGAGCATTAATCAGCTTATCAATCTCACCAACAAGCTGTCCTATTTCAGGTTTTGATAACTGTGCATTTGCACCAAGCAATTCACCTTTTGCTCTCATCTGTTCATTGATAAGAGACGAGAATATAATAACAGGAATATTCTTTAACTGCTCATCTGTTTTTATTAATTTTGTAAGACGATGTCCATCCATCTGAGGCATCTCAATATCTGTTATTATACATGCAATATCGTTAGGTACTGCACCTGACTTAACTTCCTGAAGGTAATCCCATGCTTCTTGTCCATTAGCAAATCTTGTAAGATTAACATAACCAGACTTTTTAAGAGAATTGCCTATCATTGCACCAAGAAGTGGAGAATCTTCAACTGAAATAACATGAGCCTGACTTCTCTCTCTTCCTTCATATTCTTCTATATCTGATACTTTAAGACCAGTTTCCGGACTAATATCTGATACTATCTTCTCAAAATCCAATATAATAATAAGCTGATTATCAATCTTAACTACACCTGTCGCAATACCACTGTCCTGAGAACTTACTGTACTATCCGGTGTAATTATGTCTGCCCATGATACTCTGTGAATACCAATAACTGTATGAACGTGAAATGCTACATTCAACTGATTGAAATTAGTTATAATAAACATATCTTTTTTTATATCTGGCGAAGGCTTTGCATTAATAACTTTAGCAAGGTCTACAACTGTAATCATCATATCTCTTGGCATAAAAATACCTTCAACATTAGGATGTGAATTAGGTACAGGTGTTACGACATGAAATGGAACTATCTCCTTTATCTTCGCTACATTAATACCGTAATGATTATTGCCAACTGTAAATTCCAAAACTTCTAATTCATTTGTTCCGCTTTCCATTAATATGTTAGTTTCCATATCTAAAATCCTCCGATTCACGTTCATTTCATTAATTTATTATAACAAGTTTTTACAACTATTTCAACATAATTAAGCGTATAATTAAGACTAATTCTACTTAATAATCTGCTTAATAAGTTCAGGTTTTTCACACTTTTTATCCACTATTTTATATGAATTCAAAATAATATTAATAACATCATTTTTTACTTCTTTTTTATTAAAATATATAGTTGCAATTTCTTCATTTTTATTGACAAAATCACCTGTTTTTTTATGAAGAACTATTCCTGCAGATAAATCAACAGGACTGTCTTTATCCTTTCTTCCTGCACCAAGAATCATAGATGCTCTTCCTATCTGTTCACATTCGATTGATTCAACATACCCCTCAGAATTTGATATTACAGGCTCAATATAACTTGCATTTACAAGTTTCATCGGGTTGTCAATATTACTTATATCTCCACCCTGGGTCTTGATAAATTCCTTAAATTTTGAATATGCAGTGCCATTCGTCAGTGATGATTCAAGCATATCTTTGGCCTGTGCGGCATTCAATGCTTTTCCGGCTGCCTCTAAAATCTGTGTTCCAAGTGCAATGCAAAGATTATGCAAATCAGCTGGTCCTTTTCCCTTTAATGTTTCAATAGCTTCAACAACCTCCAACGCATTTCCAATGTTATGTCCTAATGGCTGATTCATATCAGATATAACCGCAATCGTTTGCTTATTTGATGCTTTTCCTATCTTTACCATCTCATGTGCAAGTTGTAATGCATCATGTTCGTTTTTCATGAAAGCTCCACTTCCAGACTTAACATCAAGTACAATTATATCTGCACCAGCTGCAAGTTTTTTACTCATAATACTGCTTGCAATAAGTGAAACATTTTCTACAGTTGCCGTAACGTCCCTCAATGCATAAATTTTCTTATCAGCAGGAGCAAGACTTAGCGTCGGTCCATTAACTGCAATACCGATATGTTTTATATTTTCTATAAATTGTTCATTCGTCAATGATGTATTAAAGCCCGGAAAAGATTCCAGTTTATCAATTGTACCGCCTGTGTTGCCCAATCCTCTTCCGCTCATCTTCGCCATATTAATGCCAAGTGATGCTATCATTGGTGCCAACACAAGTGTAGTTTTATCTCCCACACCACCGGTACTGTGTTTATCAGCTTTAACTCCCGGTATACAGGATAAATCCAGTTTCTCACCGCTATCTGTCATTGCCTTAGTCAATGCAAAAGTTTCTTCATCTGAAAGGCCTTTAAAATAAACGGCCATAAGAAATGCTGACATCTGGTAATCCGGAATACTCCCCTGTGTATATCCTTTAACAATGTAATTAATCTCAGATTCAGTAAGACATCCACCCTCTCTCTTCTTTAAAATCAAATCATACATTCTCATATAAATCACCTGCCACTTTATTTAAATATTCACATTTATTATCTTATTTATAATTTTACTCTTTTTATAGAATATACGCAAGCGTTTTATCAATATTTTATATTGTATAATGTGAAATATTTCACTTTTTAAATCACTATCACCTTTCGGACTATAAATTTCAATATATAACAGCTTATCTGAAACAGACAAATAAAAAAAACCTATGGAATAACCACAGGTTTAATAACAATATTATCAAAGGATTGCTCCCTCAAAACTGCACATTAAATATATCTTTTTTCATCCGATTA
>ENA-OOZA01000522-OOZA01000522.1-human-gut-metagenome-genome-assembly--contig:-NODE-522-length-21969-cov-3.843707_pt1 | contig 21969 bp, 10 predicted proteins | sample MGYA00241703_ERZ501378 | MGnify/ENA primary metagenome ERZ501378 (study PRJEB25962, sample SAMEA2042916) | human gut metagenome | biome: human gut; feature: human-associated habitat; material: faeces...
AGCGGGTCAGGCGGACGGCGGGCAGCCCTTCGGTACTTCCGTAAACCGGCAGCAGGGGCGCCGCAGCAACCTGGGCTTCGGTGCGCACAAGCGGGTGCAGGATTTCCCGCCGGGTCATCATGCCGCCAACGCGGCCCTCGAAATAATATTCGGTTCCAGGTTCCAGCTTTTCCGCCGCATAGGGCGCGTTGAACCAGGAAAGCGCCAGCATTCCCGTATCGTCCCCTGCCAGCACATGGGAGAGCATCCGCCCGCCTTTAATGCGCCGGTCCGGGTCCCGCTGCAGCACCGTTGCCTTTACACAGCAGTCCACATCAAACGGCGCTGATACTACCGTGTACGGCTGGGAATAATCAATATACCGCCGCGGATAGTGCAGCAGCAGATCCCGGATGGTATAAATGCCGAGCTTGGCAAACTTTTTGGCGTAAGCCGGGCCAACGCCTTTCAGGTATTGGATGTCGCTGTTGATATCCGGCATGGCTGCACCTCCTTCCGGTAGGGTTATAAACAAAGGACGAACATGCGTTTTGATGCACAAGTTCGTCCTTGAATGGTTTTGTCCGTTATGCCGGGATCATTCCACGCTGAGCATATAGTAGTAAACCGGCTGACCGCCATGGATATGGCTGACCTCCACGCTGGAGCCGCACTTGGACTGCACCAGTTCGGTGGTATGTTCGGCATCTTCCTCGCTGACTTCCGCACCGGAGATCACGGTGATGAACTGGCTGTCCTTTTTCTTCATGGAACGTGCCAGGCGGTAGGTCATCTTGGTAATGTCGCTGCCAGTGGCAACGATCTTACCGTTTTCCAGCGCCATGATCTCACCCTTACGGATGGGGCGGCCGTCAAACTCGCTGTCGCGGGCGGCATAGGTGATCAGGCCGGTAGCAACCTTTTCGGCGGCGGCCATCATGTTGACGGCGTTCTCCTCCGGGGCGGCTTCGGGGTCAAAGTTCAGCATAGCGGTCATGCCCTGGGGCACGGTACGGGTAGGCAGAACCAGGACCTTGCGGTCAGCCAGCTTTTCTGCCTGTTCGGCAGCCATGATGATGTTTTTATTGTTGGGCAGCACCAGAACGGTCTTGGCGGGCACGCTCTGGATGGCAGCCAGGATATCCTCGGTTGCCGGGTTCATGGTCTGGCCGCCGGAAACAACGGCATCCACGCCCAGGTCCTCAAACACGGATTTCAGTCCATCGCCCGCCGCCACGGCAACAAAGCCATAGGCGCGGTCCGGGTCAACTGCAGCGTAAACAAAAGTTTCCTTTGCGCCGGTCTCGGCAGCCTTTTCCTCGGCTTCGGCCTGCTTTTCCAGACCCTTGGCCTGCTTCTGGCGGGCCAGGAACTGCTCGTGCATGTTCTCGATCTTGAAGTTGGTCAGGTAGCCGTACTTGATGGCCTCGCTCAGGATCTTGCCGGGGTCGGCAGTGTGAACGTGCAGGTTGATGACATCGTCATCCTCAATGCACACCACGCTGTCGCCGTTGGACTCTGCAAAGGCGCGCATCTTGGCGGCGCTGGCACCCTCGTACTTGTTGATGAGGAACTGGGTGCAGTAGCCGTTGGTAATGTCCTCCACCTTCATCAGGTCGTCGGTGAACACGCCCTTACCGGCATTTTCAGTGGACAGCTTTGCCTTGTTGGGGGCAGCCTCACCACCGGCAATAATGGCCTCGCCGTGGAACACCTTGCCCATGCCCTCAAAGATGACCATGATGCCCTGACCGCCTGCGTCCACAACACCGGCCTTCTTCAGCACGGGCAGCAGGTTGGGGGTGTCCTCCAGAGCTTTCTGGCCAGCTTCGCACACGGTGGCCCACAGCTGCGGCACATCGTCGGTTTCAGCGGCAACGGCAGCCTCGGCAGCCAGGCGGGTAACGGTCAGAATGGTGCCCTCGGTGGGCTTCATCACGGCCTTGTAAGCGCCCTCGACACCCTTCTGCAGGGCAGCCACGATATCGGCAACGTCAGCCTCTTTTTTGCCCTCCAAAGCCTTGGAGAAGCCGCGGAACAGCAGGCTGGTGATAACGCCGGAGTTGCCGCGCGCACCGCGCAGCATGGCAGAAGCGGCAGTTTTGGCAGCTTCGCCTACGGTGCAGCTGTCGTCCAGAGCCTCCAGCTCACGCACGGCAGCGCCCACGGTCATGCCCATGTTGGTGCCGGTGTCGCCATCCGGCACGGGGAAAACGTTCAGCTCGTCCACGCGGGAACGCTGGTTGTTGATGTTGTTGGCGCCGGAAATGATGGCGTCGCGCAGGATCTTACCAGAAATCATTGTTCTTACTCCTTAGTAACTGGCCGGAAAATCCCGGCTCGGGTTTGCAGACAAATCAGGCGATGACGTCATCCACGGACACCACCACGCGGGCGACCTTCAGGCCGGTGGCCTGCTCCACCTCGTCCTTGACGCGGTGGGAGATGCTGCGGGCGGCGGTGGAAATGTTCAGACCGTAGCTGACGGCAATGTGCAGCTCGATGACCAGACGCCCATTCTGCTGGGTCACGCGCACACCCTTTTCCGGGTAATCGGAACCGTATACCATGCTTTTCACAGCGTCAGTCATATCACGGGGAGCCATGGCAGCAACGCCGTAGCACTGTTTGGTGGCTTCACCCACCAGGGTGGAAAAATACCCATCAGTAAAGCTGACATTCCCAAGCGGGAAACGGGAAGTGATCATAGTCGCTCTGCTCCTTTATGTTATTTTTCATAAAAATACACGCAAGGGTCGGGGGCATTGGCTGCGCAAAACAAAGCTTGCCTCAGATAAACACCCACTCTATTATACAACTTTGCACCGTGGTTGTACAGTTCAAATTGTTGGATTTACTGCTTTTTGCGCTCTTTTTGCATGGTTTTTGTAAAGAAAAAAGAGCAAATTCCTTCGACAGCCCTCGCGCCGCTTTGCGCAGCGGGCGTGGTATGCTGAAGGCAGGCTGTGCGGAACCCATCAAAACGGAAAGTATGACAAATAAAGAAAAACAATCTGTGAATAAATTATAAAAGCTTCCTTGTCTGGCTTTCTTTGTCTATGGAAAAGTGCTAAAATATAAATGAAAAGGAAAAGGGGCGGTCAGCCTCCTTTTTCCATGATACTTCCCGGAATACGCCGGACGCACGGCACATTACATAGCGCAGAGGGAGGTAACCATGTCATATCAGGCTTTATACAGAAAATGGCGTCCGGACAATTTTAATGATGTCAAAGGACAGGATACAATAGTAACAACTCTGCGAAATCAGATTAATGCAGACAGAATAGGCCATGCATATCTGTTCTGCGGAACAAGAGGAACTGGTAAGACATCAGTTGCCAAGATATTTGCGAAGGCAGTTAATTGTGAGCATCCGGTTGATGGCAACCCTTGTGGGGAGTGTCCGACATGCAAGGCGATTGCGGCTGGAACAAGCATGAATGTAATAGAGATAGATGCGGCATCTAACAATGGTGTCGATAATATAAGACAGATAAGAGAAGAAGTACAGTACTCACCGACAGAAGGAAGATTCAAAGTCTATATAATTGATGAGGTTCATATGCTTTCTATAGGAGCGTTCAATGCACTGTTAAAGACATTGGAAGAACCTCCTGCATATGTAATATTTATACTGGCTACTACAGAAGTGGCGAAGATTCCTATTACAATCCTTTCAAGATGTCAGAGATATGACTTCCACAGGATAACAATAGAGACAATTGCAGGCAGGCTGTCAGAACTTATGAAGGCGGAGGGGCTGAATGTAGAGGATAAGGCAATAAAATATGTTGCCAAAGCTGCAGATGGTTCTATGCGAGATGCGTTAAGTCTGCTAGACCAGTGTCTGGCATTCTATCTGGGAAAAGACCTTAAGTATGAAAATGTATTAGATGTACTTGGGGCAGTTGACACGGCGGTATTTAGTAAAATGCTTTCAACAATTCTGTCAGGAGATGTTGCCGTGTGCATGTCACTTATGGAAGATTTGATAATGCAGGGAAGAGACCTTTCACAGTTTGTTACAGATTTTATATGGTATCTTAGAAATCTGCTTCTTATTAAGACAACTAAAGATGCAGAAAGAATTGAAGATGTAATAGAAGTATCGGCAGATAATCTTGAAGACCTGAAGAAGGATGCACAGAATGTTGATATAGATACACTTATGTACTATATAAGAGTGTTGTCAGAATTATCGAATGACCTGAAGTTTTCTACACAGAAGAGAGTTAAAACAGAGATAACATTTATAAAGCTGATGCGCCCGGCAATGGATAACAGTCAGGATATCGGCGATGTTGTAAGCCGTGTGACAATGCTTGAAGGGCAGTTACAGAAAGTACTTGATGATATTAAAAGCGGCAGACTTGTAAATGCAGGTGCTGCGGGAGGCCAGGCAGCAGTACAGCAACAGACACCAAAGAAGCCTGTAGTTAAGCGTGTATATGACGCTGTTCCGGAAGATGTTAAGGCAATTGCGGCAGGCTGGAAGGATATCATTGCAACGATAGATGATCCGGTTAATCAGACATTTTTACAGGCTGCACATGTTACATTAGCAGAAGATGGAATTAGTCTTGAAATTATGGTAGAATCACTTAGTGCCTATAATTCACTCAGCAGACAGGAAGTTATGGAGAGCATAGAGAATGTAATTGAGGAGAGAACAGGAGTAAGGGTTTCAATTAAAGTGACTAAGCTTAACGATGATGAGGATTTCCACAGCAGATTCGTGGATCTTAAGGAACTCGTAGGCATAGATATAGAAGTAGATGATAAGGAGGAACTTATATAATGGCTAAAAGAGGTGGTTTTCCAGGAGGAATGCCTGGTAATATGAATAATCTGATGAAGCAGGCACAGAGAATGCAGCGTCAGATGGAGGAGCAGCAGGCAGAGCTTGAGAATAAGGAATTCAGTGCGACAGCAGGCGGCGGAGTAGTTGAGGTAACTGTTACAGGTAAGAGAGAAGTATCTAAGGTTAAGATTGACCCTGAAGCAGTTGATCCAGATGATGTAGAGATGCTTGAGGATTTAATCGTAGCAGCTACTAATGAAGCTTTAAGAAAATGCGAAGAAGAGTCACAGGCACAGATGGCTAAGATTACTGGAGGACTTGGAGGATTAGGCGGAGGCTTATTCTAATGGACATCTACAGTGGTCATATTAACAGATTAATTGAAGAATTGTCGAGATTACCAGGGGTTGGGGCGAAGAGCGCCCAGCGCCTGGCATTTCACATTATAAACATGCCTGAGTCTGAGGTTAAGAGCCTTGCAGACACAATGATTGATGCAAAGCAGCATATTCACTACTGTAAGGAGTGTTTTACACTTACAGATGAAGAACTGTGTCCGATATGCCGCGACCAGAAAAGAGACCATAAGACAATTATGGTAGTTGAACATACAAGAGATATGGCGGCATATGAAAAGACAGGAAAGTACGAGGGCGTATATCATGTTCTTCATGGAGCAATAAGCCCGATGCTTGGAATCGGACCGGCTGATATCAGGTTAAAGGAGCTTATGGTAAGGCTTCAGGGAGATGTTGACGAGGTTATTATCGCAACTAATTCCAATCTGGAGGGTGAGACAACAGCAATGTACATAAGCAAAATGATAAAGCCAACAGGAATTAAGGTGACAAGAATTGCAAGCGGAGTTCCTGTCGGCGGCGATCTTGAATATATCGATGAGGTTACACTTTTAAGAGCATTAGACGGAAGAACCGAGCTTTAAATTTGGTGAAGAACCAAGCTTTAAGCTTAATGCCCTGGCGCACCGGGCGTTAAGACAATATGTGTAAAATGCGTGCGCAGAAATGAAGAATACTATGGCAGAGAATATGACAGGTGATATCATATCGGATCACCGTGAACGAATGCTTAATCTGAAGAAATATTATCCTTTCTTCAGACTGATAGACACATCATTTTCTAATTTCAAGGATGGCAAATACGAAATCCTTGATATGGGCTATATAGTTATGGCGGTTCTCCGTTTCTTTATAGAGGAGAATAATTTTAAGGAAAAGGATGTTACATATCCCGAATATCTCGATTTCTTAAGGCTGATACTTAAGAGAGATTTCGGGCTTGATTTGAATGAACAGGACAGCAAGGAGATTGCTGATTATATATTTGACAAGATAAAGAATGATGGCAGGCCATTTGAATTCTCGTATTTTGACCCGGTGGACAGGAAAAAGAGAGTATCAAGAATGAAGATAATCGAGAGTTCGATAAGAGACAATACCGTGTGGTATTCGATAAGCCCTGATGCTATTGAATTCTATCTTGATACCAAGGAAATCAAGGACGAGAGCAGGATAAGCGTATCCCAGCTTCTTCTTGAAAAAATGATTAATTCACAGAACTTCCGTGGCGGAGTTGAAGTAGTTGAAAGAATCAACGAAGAGGTCAACCGTCTTAAGTTAAAGAAGAATGAAGTGCTGACAATTCTGTCGGGCGATGTATTTGCAGGAATAGAGGCTTATGAGGAATTCGTCAAGACAGGAATGAAATGGTTTGATGATGAAGAAAAGCTTTTTAAGAAGAACCGTGACCTTATTGCAAAATCAATCGAGAAGCTTAATGCATCGGGCAGCACAGGCGAAGGCTATTACAGGACGATGAACGAAATATACAGTCTTGAGACTCAGCTTAAGCAGGCAATGAACAGGCACAGCGAGCTGTTAAAGGATTGTACAGAAATGCAGAAGATGACCGATGACGCAGTAAGACGCGCCAAGCTTGGCAGATTAAGAAGCCATATGGATTTCACATCGGCACTTTCAGATATGATTAAGAGGGACAATGCAGATATATTAGTCACAATGTTAAGTCCGCTTCTAAAGCCGAACATAAGAAAGACATTTGACCTGATAAGCATTGATGATGCGCTTATGGTGAAGCCTCCAAGATATGAGGAGAAGGAACTTATAAGCAATGAAAGACCGGAAGATATCGAATTCGCAGATGAGATTGAAGAAAAGAGAATTAAGGATAATTACGTATTCCTTATGAAAAATCTCATTGTGTGTTTGAAAAAATCGGACATTATAACACTCGGTCAGTTTGCAGATGCAATGAAGAGGGCGTATGGTGAGCAGATTCTAAGAAATGCAGATTTCTTCTCTTTCTTTGTTAATCTGTGCCAGAAGGATGAGTACCAGCTTGGCGGTAATGCGGGAGAAGATACATTTCTTGATGCATACTTAGGGGAAGGCTTTAAAGATACGGAAAGCTTTACATTTGCAATAAGAAAAGGGCTTGGCGGGCAGGTTATATTGTCGGATAACTGTATGATGGCAGATGTTGAATTGGTACGAAAGGAAGCACATGGAGAATAGAAATCTAGATAAGGCGCTGGACATAGTTTCCAAGCTTATCACAGGGGAAAATGTGTCTGAGAGGGGCGAGAATGCAGCTCTTTATCAGGAATACAATAATAATGCAGAAGTGTATGACATCGTTCATATGTCACTTAAGAAACTTAATCTTAACATATATGAATATAACAATGGTCTGTATGTGAGTGCAGGTGATAATAACAGGGTGTTTGGATATTCCAACGAGGAATTAAGAAATGTACTTGGATTAAGAGTTAATAAAGAATTATATCTTGCGTATTTCATAATTTACAACATAATAACAGAGTTTTATTCAGATACAATGAGTTCAACTTATGCTGAGTTCATAAGACTTGAGGACATCATTAAAAATGTTGATAAGACAACAGGTGGTATTGTCGATAAGAGCGCAGGGCTTGTGCTTGATGAGGTTGAGGAGAACAGCTTTAAGCAGATAGCACTTACATGGGACGAGCTTCCGGTGACAACAGTAGAGGATCAGACAGGAGCGAGAGCAGCAAGAAATTCAAAGTCGGGTATGGTAAAGCTTGTGCTTAATTTCTGCGTTGCGCAGGAACTTTTAGTTGAGAGTCAGGACAGATATTATCCGACAGACAGATTCAGAAGTCTTATAGAGAATTATTTTGATGATTACAGAGGACGATTTGCCGAACTTATGAATGGAGGACGCGATGCCACAGATTAACAGAATCAGAGTTAATAATGTTAAATATAATTTCGGTACACAGGTGTACGACGATTTCGTGATGCGCTTCAACTGCCAGAATACTATATATGACCTTGCCAATGGCGGTGGTAAGAGTCTGCTTATGCTGCTTCTTATGCAGAATATGCTTCCTAACTGCACACTTGATGACAAGCAGCCTATTGAGAAGCTTTTCAGACAGGGAAGCGGTAATACATGTATTCATTCTTTGGTTGAGTGGAAGTTAGATCCATGTTATCAGAAGGATGGTTTCAGGTTCATGACAACTGGTTTCTGTGCAAGAAAGGGAAGAGGCACAGACGATGAGAATCAGGATGGACAGGAACAGACAGCTGCACCGACAGCAAGTGTTGAATACTTTAATTACTGCATATTCTACAGGGAGTTTGGCGATAACGATATTAAGAATCTTCCACTTGTAAGTAATGGAGAGAGAATTACATATAACGGACTTAAGGCTTATCTTCGTGACCTTGAGAAGGGCGGGTACAAATATGTTGTTAAGATATTTGACAGAAAAGGTGATTACCAGAGCTTCATAAGCAACTACGGAATATATGAGAGTGCATGGGAAATTGTGCGTGGAATTAACAAGACAGAGGGACATGTAAGAACATATTTCGAGTCAAATTATAAGACAAGCCGTAAGGTTGTTGAGGATCTGCTTATAGAGGAGATTATCCAGAAATCCTTTAATAACAAGTTGTCAGTTGATAATGATGAGGGCATGATGGCTCAGACTCTTATGGATATTAAGGACAAGTTAGTGGAGCTTTCAAAGAAACACTCACAGCTTGGAGCATATGACAGCCAGATTGCAGCTATCGACAGTTTTAAAGAATATCTGTCGACATATGAAGCATTTTACAACAGAAAAGAAGAAATAGAGAAGCAGCTATATGACCTGCTTCTTGTTGCTATGCGGGAAAGTGATAAGAAGGATAAGGAACTTAAGAGTCAGGATGACCTTATCACTAAGATGTATGATGAGCTTGCACACGAGAAGGAAGCTATAGCAGTTGCAGAGGTTATGTCTGAAAAGAATTCGATGGCAGGAGTTGAGAGCCTTGTTAATGAGACAAGAAAGGCACTTGAACTCAAGAACGCTGCAATTGAAGAGGCAAGAGGAAAGCTTTCTTTGATGGAGTCTGCGGGTGATTATAAAGATTATGCAGAATATGAGAAGTCCTATAAAGGACTTCAGATTGCGATAGATAACAGATTAAGAGAAGATACGGATATAACAGCAGAGTTAAAGATACTTGCTGCAGGTTACAGAAAATTCTATGAGACAGAGACCAGAAGACTTAAGGAAAAGCTTGATATAGCAGCTAACCGTGTTAAGGCTCTGGAAGTCAGATTATCAGAGGCTAAGGATAATCTTAGAAATGCTGACAAAGAGGCGGCAGGTCTTGGCAGTCTTTCGGATAATCTTGAGAATGAGATACAGGAATTACAGACACAGCTTGGAGTAGCTTTATCAGAGGCAGGAATTGTCGTATGTGAAAATGCGTCTGAAGAATATGATAAGTCATTCAGGGATAAAGAACTGTTAAAGAATGAAGAGACAAGAATGTCCGAAAAATTCAATGATGTGCAGCAGCAGTTAATGTCACTTAATGAGACAATATCTGCCAATAAAGCACTTATTGATATATTCACAGAGCAGTCAGAAAAGCTAGAAAAGGCTGATGAAGCTGGTAATGCAGATGCTGAGCGTATGGGCAAAATCCGTGAAATATATAGTGCAGATAATGACGAGGCAATGCTTTCGGTTATTCTTGAGACTTACCAGAAGATGCGCAGTGAATTTACAGAAGAGTGTAAGGCAGCACAGGAACTTGAGAACTTTATTGACAATGCAAGAAAGGGAACATATATCTGTAAGAGTCCTGAGAGAGACAGGCTTAAGGAATACCTTGAGAGCCAGTACGGTTCAGATGTTGTTGAGGGACATGAGTGGTTTGCAGCCCTGAATGCAGGACAGAAAAGAGATGTGTTAAAGAGAACACCTTTCATTGAGTACGCATTTATAATAAAGAACGATTTCGAGAGAATCAAAGCAGATGAGATGCTTAAGGATTTTGGCAAGGGTGCGGCTGCTTATCCTGTTATAAGCGAGCAGGTGCTTATTGATACTAAGTTAGAGATTAACAAAGACCTGATTGTATTCGCATTAAAGGATATGTCGTTCCTGCGTGATGAGGCAAAGCTTGAGACACAGATTAAGCTTGCACAGGAGGAGCTTGAGTCGCATAAGGCGCAGGCAGGAAAGCTGGCCGACAGAATGGAGCTTGTGTGGAATGATTATACATTTGCACTTGTATATAATGCTGCGTCTGGAAAGGTGGATGCGTCCGAGGCAGAAGCAATCAGATTAAAGATTGCTGACAGCGAGGCTGCAATTATTGAGGCTGAGAAGAAGAGAAGTGTGTTAAATGAGGTTAAAGAGCAGCTTTCAAGGAACCTCGCACAGACAAGAGATGATATAGAAGAGAAGGAAACAGCATGCAGCCTGCTCTCGCGTATTATGGAGATGAATACTTCTATAGATAAAAAGTATGAGCGCTTAAAGGGACTGAAGGCTGATGTGGACAGTGCAAGAAACCGCATATATGAGTGCGAGGAGGCAGCAGCTTCTGCTAATTCTGAGTATGATACCGCGAGAGATTTCGAGGACAGTACAAGAAAGGCATATGATGAAATCATTAAGTCATGGGAGGAGCAGTACGCACCTTATTATGATGAAAATGTTTCAATAGAAATCGATGACGATACATACCGTCTTGATAAGGATGAAATAGAGAGCAGATTCACCGGATTAAAGACAGCACTTTCACAGAAGAACAGTGACTTTGCAGATAAGCAGGCGCTGATGAACCATCTGTCTGCATCTATGAACAAATGTCGTGATGCAATAGAGTACAGAGGTTATACATTTGACGATATTAAGGCAAAGTATGAAGTCGGTGAGATTATGGCAGCAGGTTCACAGCAGTTAAGGAATGCCAAGGATGCTCTTAATAATCTTGTGAAGAGCAGTGATTCTGTAAGGGAAGAGCTTGAGTCACAGGAAGCACTTCTTAATAGACTTGAGGGAAGTATCGCACATGGTATTAACCAGATTGAGAATAATTATGGAAGCTTTAATGAATTCCCATGCGATGACCCGGATGAATTCCTTACACAGCACAAGGTACTTATTAAGAAGTTAGAGGATAACACCAAGGTTCAGGAAAAGACACGCAGACAGATGTCTGATTCATTAAAAGACATTCTTGTATGCAGAAAAGACCTTGAAAGAATCGTGTCTGATGCGGGCATGCATGTTCCAGAAGAATTCCGTCCTGAGGATGCACAGGGAATTACAGCTAATCTTACAGAATATGAGGCTGTTCATAAAGAATATGCTTCAATTACCAGATTAGAGTATAAGAAGGTTGATGAATTTAATAAGAATAAATCTAAGCTTATTGACCTGCTTAACGGATTTAATGCAGTCGAGCTTGCTGATGAAGTAAGGATATCACTTAATGTTCCTGAAAATGTGGCTAAGACCAGAAGTATGATTGAATCGTTAAATGAGACGAACACATTTATACAGTTAGAAAAAGACCGCATTGCCAAGGGTATAGAGGATATGCAGATGATTAAGGATAACTTTGAAAATCGTTGTATCCAGACATGCAGTAATATTAAGACTGAGCTTGACCGTCTGCCACAGTTGTCTAATATCAATCTTGACGGAGAACAGATTGCAATAATCAGTTTGCAGATTCCTTATATAAAGGAAGAATTATATAAGGAAAAGATGTCTGAATATATTGATGAAACTGTATTTATGGCGGAAAGCTTTAAGGAGCCTGCGGAAAGACTTAAGTATATAAGAAACAGACTGTCATGGAAGAGACTTTTCTCAGTCATTGTTACAGATATGAACTCAATCAGGATTAATCTGTATAAGAGAGAAAGAATCAAGGACCAGAGCCGTTATTTAAGATATGAGGAAGCGGTTGGTTCAACAGGACAGTCACAGGGTATATATATCCAGTTCCTTATTGCGATTATCAACTACATATCTAATATGAATTCTTCAGGTAATGAAGGTGTTGAGGGTAAGACAATATTCATAGATAACCCATTCGGTGCGGCAAAGGATATATACATATGGGAGCCAATATTCAAGCTGCTTGCAACTAATCATGTCCAGCTTATTGTTCCGGCAAGAGGTGCAACTCCTGCTATTACAGGAAGATTCGATGTTAATTACATACTTGGTCAGAAGCTTGTTGATTCAAGGCAGCAGACTGTGGTTGTTGATTATTACAGCAGCACGAAGGAATCAGAATTGGAATACACGAGAATGGATTACGAACAGGCTACATTTGATTTTTTGTAACATATTTGTAACAATTCTGTGAACTTGGTTTACAATGAACTTAGGCTGTGCTAAACTTTAATGAGTTGTAAAATGCGATAAATAAATTATTCACAACATTCATCAAGTAAGCATTGGAATGAGGAATATATAATCATGAATAAATACGAATTAGGAATTAAGATAGACCAGATTAAGAAGCTGGCAGCGAAAAAGGAATACACAGAAGCGGCAGCCATAGCTAAGGATATTAACTGGACTAAGGTTAAAGACTGGCAGGCACTTGCCACAGCCATTAATGTGCAGGAAGCAGTCGGGGACTATGAAGAAGCAAGAGACATGGCAATTCTTGCTTATAACAGAAACCTTGGCGGAAGAAAGCTGGTTTATAAGCTTACTGAATTCTTTATTAAAGTTGGAGATTTTGATAATGCTAACGAGCTTTATGAAGAATACAGCAAATCTTCACAGCATGATGTGAGCAGATTCATCCTGTATTATGACCTTAGAAAGGCACAGAATGCATCAGATAATGAACTTGTAGGAATCTTAGAGGATTACAGGGATCATGAGATTGATGAGAAGTATATGTATGAGCTTGCAAAGCTGTATTATAAGACTGGAAGAAAAGAAGAATGTATTAAGACATGTGATAATATCGTTCTGTGGTTTCAGGATGGTATATACGTTGAGAAAGCAGTACAGTTAAAGGAAAAGCTTGGTGTTGTTCTTACTAAGACACAGAAAGGTATCTTAGAAGATGTAAGAAAAAGAAAGGAAGATATAGAGGCAACTAAGGAGGAGCTTTTTGCAAAGCAGAAGGAACTTGCTAATCTTAAGAGAGATGAAGTTGAAGATGTTTTCCGTGAAGAAGATGAGAAAGAACAGAAATCAACTGGTAAACAGCCAGTGCCAGAGGTAAGTCTGAATGTTCCTGAGTTTGCTAAGGAACAGGAGGAAGGACCTCTTTCAATAGACCTTGTACAGAACGACCAGAATGATGATATCAAAGCATTTTTAATGAAAGCTCTGAATAAGGATGAAGATGCAGATAATACTAAGGACAGCTCTGTTGTTATGTCTAAGATAGAGACTCCTCAGGTGGAGAAGCCAGAGGTTTCTGAGACACTTAGCAAAGATGGAGAGAAGAATTTCTCAAGCGAGATTAATAAGGCAAATGTTTCACTTAAGGAGCTTATTGAGAATGCAAAGCAGAAGTTAGCTGATAACTATGAGCAGATCAATAAAGAAGACGAAGCTGAACAGAGAAAAGAAGCTGAGGAAAGAATCAATAAGAAAGCAGAGAATATAGATATTAATGTTCCTGTACCTGAATATAACAATTTATATGATACAAGAAATCTTCAGGAAGAGCTTGCTGCCAAGATGAGTGACTTGTTCGGTGATGAGGAAGAAGATGCTGATGTTAAGACATTTGTACCAGCTTCTAAGAATAAGGAAGAACAGCATGCAGAGGAGGTTAAGACTCCGGCTCCTGTAGATGAACAGGTTGTTAATGATGATACAGAAGCTCAAGAAGATGATGACCAGATTGAAGGCCAGATGGATATAACAGAGTGGATGCAGTCTGTAAGAGAAGAAAAGTATGGCAAGCAGGATACTAAGGAATTCTCTAAGTCAGAGCTTGAGCGTTATCTTGATGAGAAAGACGAGAAAAGTGCAGCTTATGAAAAGCTGGTAGAGCAGAAGAAAGCAGAAGCACTGGCTGATGGTAAGGAGATTGATAAGGAAGACGCAAAGAGAGCAGCTCTTGCACAGATGGCAGTTGATTCAGCGAGAATGGATCTTGCAATAAGAACAGGTAAGGCTGCAGCGAGACTAGAGCAGGCAGCAACTGCTATAGAGAATGAAGATATTCCTTTAGTTACAGCACAGATACCAACTGTGTCAGAATCAATGATTTCAGATATCAATTCAATTATGAATGAAGATATTGATAATAAAGACAATAAAGAAGAAGGTGAGGAGGCTGTTGTACTAGATGAGGTAGCTGCAGGTGTTGAGCCGGAAGAAACAGTAATTCCATTCACCAGACAAGAAGAAGAACAGCCATTGACTATGGAAGAAGAGATTGAAGAAACTGAGCAGATAGAGAAGAAGCTTACAGGAGAGCTGGCAAAGATATTCAGAAAGTACAGAGATATGCCAGGACTTGAGGAACAGTTAGCTGATCTTTTCGATACAATTGACGATGAAATGCAGATGAATTCATCAGCATCAGGAAATATTCTTATTTCTGGTAATTCAAGTTCTGATAAGACAGACCTTGCAAGAACTATAATAAGAGCTATTAATACTTTATATCCAGACCAGCCAAAGAAGATTGCTAAGACATCAGGAGAGAGTATTAACCAGAGAGGTATTGCCAAGGCAATGGGAAGACTTAAGGGAACAGCTCTTATCGTTGAAGGCGCAGGAACAATCCAGCCTAAGAGAATTAATGAACTGCTTAACTGTCTTGAACAGGATACAGGAAGAATGATTGTCATATTTGAAGATTCAGATACAGACATGAATGTTCTTATCAATTTTAATCCTGAGCTTACCAAGACATTCAATCATAGAATTGTTCTTAAGCAGTACACAGTTAATGAGCTTGTTGAGATGGCGAAGAGATTCGCAAGAAAGAGACAGTATGAGGTTGATGATGATGCATTACTGGAACTGTATCTTAAGATTGACAAACTCCATAATGTGAATGATAATATTAAACTTGATGATATCAAGGAAATTATCAATCAGGCAATTGTCAACTCTGAAAGAAGAGCATCAAGAAGATTCTTTGGTGGACTTAAGAAGAAGAGAAGCGAGAATGGTGATGTTATATTCTTGACAGAGGCAGATTTTAAAGACAGATAACTTATAATATTATGCACAGATGTGCTTACACAGGGAGGAAAATATGACTAACATCGATGAAATGTCAATTAATGCAATCAGGGTATTGTCAGCAGATGCAATCCAGAAGGCTAATTCAGGACATCCTGGACTTCCACTTGGAACTGCACCAACAGCTTATGAATTATGGACTAACCATATGAATTACAACCCGGCTGATCCAGAATGGGAGAACAGAGACAGATTCGTTCTTTCTGGCGGACATGGTTCAATGCTTCTTTATTCATTGTTCCATTTACTTGGAATTGGCAATCTTTCTTTAGATGATGTGAAGAATTTCAGACAGATGGGTTCTAAGACACCAGGTCATCCGGAATATGGTCACACAGTTGGTGTTGAGGCTACAACAGGACCTCTTGGACAGGGTATGGCTATGGCAGTTGGTATGGCTATGGCAGAAGCACATCTTGCGTCAGTATTCAATAAAGACGGATACAATGTAGTTGACCATTACACATATGTACTTGGTGGAGACGGATGTATGATGGAAGGTATTTCATCAGAGTGTTTCTCACTTGCAGGAACATTAGGTCTTTCAAAGCTTATTGTATTCTATGATTCTAACAATATATCAATTGAAGGAAGCACAGATATTGCATTTACAGAAAATGTAATGAAGAGATTTGAAGCATTTGGCTTCCAGACAATCGAAGTTGCTGATGGCAATGATATTGAAGCTATCGGCAAGGCTATTGAAGAAGCCAAGGCAGATAAAGAAAGACCATCACTTATCAAGGTTAACACACTGATAGGATTCGGCTGTCCTGCAAAGCAGGGTAAGGCAAGTGCACACGGTGAGCCTCTTGGTATTGATAATGTTGCAGCACTTAAGGAAAATCTTAACTGGCCATGTAAGGGTGATTTTGAAGTACCACAGGAAGTATATGACCATTATAAAGAGATAGCAGCAAGAATGGCTGAGCCAGAAGAAGAATGGAATAAGCTTTTTGCAGAGTATTGTGAGAAGTTCCCTGAGATGAAGGAACTCTGGGATAAGTACTACAATGGATGTGATATGTCCGATTTGTTCAATTCTGAGGAATACCTTGCAAAGCCAGAGAAGGCAGAAGCAACAAGAAGTTCAAGCGGAACAATTCTTAACATGATTAAGAATGTAATGCCTAACCTTATCGGTGGTTCAGCAGATTTAGCACCATCTAATAAGACTAATATGAAGGATGCAGGAGATTTCTCTAAGGAGAATTACGCAGGAACTAACCTTCACTTTGGTGTAAGAGAGCAGGCTATGGCAGCAATTGGTAACGGACTTGCACTTCATGGTGGATTAAGACCATTCGTTGCAACATTCTTCGTATTCAGTGATTACACAAAGCCAATGGCAAGACTTACATCACTTATGAAGTTACCAGTTGTATATGTATTCACACATGACAGCATTGGAGTTGGTGAGGATGGACCTACACATGAGCCAATTGAGCAGCTTGCAGCATTCCGCTCAATGCCTAACTTCACAGTATTCAGACCATGTGACAGAACAGAGACAGCACTTGCATGGGAATATGCTATTGAATCTAAGGATGAGCCAACAGCATTAGTTCTTACAAGACAGAATCTTCCACAGATGGCTTGCTCATCAAAGGAAGCACTTAAGGGAGCATATATTCTTGAGGATTCAGATAAAGAGACTCCAGATGGAATTATTATTGCAAGTGGTTCAGAAGTAAACCTTGCTGTATCAGCAAAGGCAGAGCTTAAGAATGCAGGAATAGATGTAAGAGTAGTAAGTATGCCATCTATGGACGTATTCGAGAAGCAGTCAGAGGAATACAAGGAATCAGTCCTTCCTAAGAGTGTAAGAAAGAGAGTTGCAGTTGAGGCACTTTCAGACTTCGGCTGGTACAGATATGTAGGACTTGATGGAAAGGTTATCTGCATGAAGGGCTTCGGAGCTTCAGGTCCGGCTAACCAGTTATTCGAGCATTTCGGATTCACAGTAGAGAATGTAGTTAATACTGTTAAGAGTCTTTTCTAAGAAGATATAACAATATAAGAAGAATTAATATAATAAAAACAGGGATTTCGGTTATTAAATGTAACTGGAATCCCTGTTTTTTTATATTGTCAAGTGCAGAATGTGCCATATATTACCGAATGTGCCAAAACTACCCGATATTAATGTGACGTATATTACCGAATATGCCATATATTGCAGAATATGCCAAAACTATTGCATGATGCCAGGGTGCTGTATTAAAATAATTGTCTTTCTCATCGTACGAATATTTCATAATTCCATCGTAACTGTCAACAATTCTTTTAATGCTTCGTGTTCCAAGACCATGATTAATAGTGTCCAGTTTGGTTGTGTACGCTTGACATGATATCTATAGTTTATTAAACTAACTATAGATGTCATAACTTTAAGGGGGATTACAATGAGAAGAATTGCAGCAGGATTAATGGTTGTAATGTCAGTTTTGCTTGTGTCGTGTAAGGGGAAACCAGGTAATACGATAACCGTAGGAAGCGACAAGCTTGATAATACGCAGTCATACTTTTCTGAAAGCATGCATACGGTGGCAAGATGTGATACAGGATATTATTATCTTGATAAATGTAGCGCATCAGATGATAATCTTATGTTTTATGATGATAAGTCGGAAGAAAGTATTGTGTTATGTAATAAACCACAATGTGGGCATGATGGAGAAGAGTGCATGGCATATATTTCAGGAAGCGAGTTTAAAAGTGAGTTGTATTACTATAATTCGTACATATATATGATAAGTTCCAAGGGAAATCTTGTACAGATAAGTGCTGATGGAACACAGAGAACAGACCTTGGAAGCATATGCGTCCTGAGTGGACAGGATAGTGTGTCAATGTGCTTCAATGATGGATATGCATATGTATCTCAAGAGATAACGGGAGATATAGAAGGTAATGTAACAGTAAGGCTGTACAGATTTAATCTCGATACGGGTTCGAGCGATAAAATATATGAAGAAACGGGATATGGTATAGGAATTAATTCACTTAAAACATATGGCAGTGACACATTTTTTTTAAAGACATCTGTTTCAAAAGATGATAAGGGATTATATTCGTTGGAAGGAAAAGGAATATTCAGAATTGCAGGGGAAGATATTGAATGTCTGCTTGACAAGAATGTGTATAGTTACTGTATAGATGCAGACAATAACAAGCTGTATTACAGTGGGCTTGGAGATGGAATGATATATGAATATGATCTTGGCAGCGGTAAGTCAGAAAGCATATATGAAAGTGACAATGATACAGGATATTTTTATATAACATTTGACGGAAATTATATCTGGATGGATGATGAAGGATATAAGAATATGGCAATGTATTTTAACAAACAGAGCAATTCACTTGATTATACATTATATCAGTTAGACAGAGATGGAAAGCTTGTAGCAAAGAGGACAATTCCAGACGAGGAAAAGATATTTTCAATTATGCATGGGGATAGCAGGAGAATGTTTATGTTCTCATTTGTGAACAACAGAATTGTATATATTGATAAGAGTAACATTGAAAAAGGGGATATTAAGGAACTTAGGTAGATGAAAGAACTGGGGAGACTGCTTAATAGAAAAACAATATTGCTAATTCTGGCTGCGGCATGTATATGTGTCGTGGTTGTTTTTGCAAAGGACTTTTCAGACTGCGGAATAGATAATTATAAGATTAAAGTAAGAGAGTACAACTGGCTGATTAATGGGCATACAGATGAACAGATACAGCAGCATGCTGACGAACTGGCACAGGATGATAGAAGAATATTTAAGAGACTTGCAAAGGAATACAAGGAAAAGTCTGATTATATTGATGGATATACAGAAAGTGTCAAAACAGTTATTACAAATGCCTTGAATATGAAAAAATTCAGTGTGTTCGGTACATCAGAATCAATAGCCAATATCAATAAAACGGAAAATGATTATAAAAGGATTGAAAATGTACAGGTTAGGGAATTAAACAGCAGGGCAGTTGAGCAGTTTCTGAAGAATGATATTTCTATCTATATCGTTCTTGCGTTGATGATATATATTATTTATAACATTTACGAATACAGGGATAATGGAATGTGGCAGATTATCTATACTGCTGTCAATGGAAGAATGAGACTTGCAGTTAAGGATACTGCTGCAGTCGGATTGAGTGCTTTATTTGTATCACTGATTATGCAGTTATGCGGTCTTGTCTCTATGCTTGTGGTGTATGGTGGCTGGGATTTCCTTACCGCACCTGTACAGTGTCTGAAAGGGTATAATAATTTCACTTATCCGATAAGCGTAATGACATATCTTTTTATAAGATATATGATTATATCTTTGATAGTTATTGCAATAGTGCTTGTTATATCACTGGTATTTTCGTTATGCAGGAAAAGAATCAGTTCAGTTGTGCTGGTGGGTATAATTGCCGGAGCGGAAGCATTTGCATACCAGAATATATCAATGCAGGGCAGGTTAAGAATTTTCAAGAAGATTAATATAATAAATGTGATGAATGTAAGCAATATACTTAGGAAGTATGATAATATCATGATAGCAGGTGTTCCTGTGAGCATGGTAAATGTGCTGTGCATGGTGTGTATTATTATAGCTGTAATATCAGCAATATTTCTTGTATTACTTGGAAAGGTTATCCGTCCGGGAAGAACCGCTGGCTTTATAGGAAAAATGATTGAAAAAATCGGACATGTGGTTCAAAGGATTTTGTCCAGACTTCCGCATTTCTGGAAAGAAATGTACAAATTTTTAATAACAGCAAGAGGCTGGATTGTAATATGTGTTGTTGTGTTTATAACAATATTTATATGTAATAACCAGAAAATAGCATATTCTGAAGATGAAAAGAAGCGTGATGAATATTATCAGCAGTATGGTGGCAGGGATTACAGTGGATTTACCAGTCTTATAGAGCAGAGACAAAATGATGTTTATGAGGCACAGGCAAAGTTAGATGCTGCAAGAGAACAGTATGAGTGGGGAGAACTTAGTGAGGATGATGTAAGCAGATATGTGTACAACCTCATGGATGCTACGAGACTGCTTGATAACATGAGCGAATATATGCAGCAGATTGAATATGTTTCACAGATAAAAGAGCAGTACGGAATAGATGCGTATGTTATGTCACAACGGGGATACGACCAGATATTTGGCAGTAAAGGAGCAACGAGAAAACTGCTTATATATATTATACTCGGATTTGGAGTTGTTCTTATTGCAGAGACTGAAAGCTCAGTGGAATATAAGAATGGAATGAATATGCTTATTGGCTCGTCTAAGAGAGGAAGAAGATGGGAACATACAGTTAAGGCTGCTGCTGTCTGCATATTGGTGGGGGTAAGTGCATTTTTACTGTATATAATCGAAATGATAATAATGTATAAGGCTTATGGTATGCCATATATTAATGCACCACTTATAAGCCTTACTTATATGAATACAGCAAAGGTATTCAGAAATATAACGATAAGCCAGTATATGCTTATTCTCATGGCAGAGGAGATACTATTCGCAGTAGCAGTCGGACTTGAAACAGTATTCGCTTCAAGGCACATTTTTAAAAAGAATTCAGGGAAAGGAATACCTCTGATTATAGTTATTAATACTGCTATATTATGTATTATTATGTGAGGGGGATGTATGAGAATTAAACAGTTTGTGATAATGATGATGATTATATGTGGCTGTGTATCAGCTGGATGTAAGAATAAAGAAGTACAGGAGAGTGACAAGACAGCAAGTGAAAGCAGCCGTTTAGCCAGACAGGAGGTGGAGTATCCCGAAAAAGAAGATACATATGGAGACTGGGCACAAGTGGGTGAATTCAAAATAAACAGCAGGTCTGTAGAACAGGATGTACATGACACAGATACATCATATCTTTATATAATGGGATTTTCGTGGCCAGTGCTGTATGATAAAGAGTCTGTAAAGTTTATAGAATACACTGCGTATAATGCACGTGTGCAGTTTGAAAAGAGAGAGGTGCAGCTTAAGGAATTCCTTGATAAAAAGGTTATTAAGACGCAAAGTAAAAAGATATCGGGAGCAGAGCAGGAAGAACTGGATTTAATATTGTATATGGAATTTCCAACAAGTACATACTCATGGTATATGAATAAACAATCACCAGATACGGTACGCAAGGAAAGAAATGACATGCTTAACGCCATACTTATAGAGGCAGAAGTTATATATGATGATGGAACAGAGGAGACTTGTTATTATAAGATTCAGACTGGAACAGCAGACAATTATGTGTTGTTTGAGAGAAACTTGTAGTTGAAAATAAAACTTTTTTGAAATGCTTTTCGCATTCTGGCAGTGTCAAATAGCATATGAAACCAGTGCATAATTTGGTGAAAAGCCTACTAATGCTGCTAAATGAGATGAAATAGTAGGTCTTTTGAGAAGAAATTTTGATGGGAATTAAGGTGGCTAAAGAAAATTGCCTACTAAAGTTGTGATTTATGCGAGAATAGTAGGTCTTTTGGCTGACAAGATGTGACTAATATTACAGATATATTAGGAAAAGACCTACTAAAGTGTGAGATGTGACATATTTAGTAGGTATTTAAGACGGAAAGAAGCATCATAAACCA
>ENA-OOZA01000535-OOZA01000535.1-human-gut-metagenome-genome-assembly--contig:-NODE-535-length-21572-cov-3.319654_pt1 | contig 21572 bp, 32 predicted proteins | sample MGYA00241703_ERZ501378 | MGnify/ENA primary metagenome ERZ501378 (study PRJEB25962, sample SAMEA2042916) | human gut metagenome | biome: human gut; feature: human-associated habitat; material: faeces...
AATTAAAAAATGTAGACAAAATTTTTATTTTTGCCTACAAATATTTTACACTATCCAGTAATTATAATAATCGTTATAATTGCAGCAATTGGTAGTTTCTTCAATTTTAAAACTACTCACGAAGCAGATGGCATTAATTTTGACGACATTTCCTCAATGATAATAGTAATAGAAGATGAAAAATTACAAGCCATATACAATGAATTTTTAAAAAATATAGGAAAACCTTATTTAATGGATCATAGCAATTTATCACACGATACTTGTATGGAGTATTATGATTGCTCTAGTTGGACTATTCATTGTTTGGCACACGCAGGAATAAAAGTAATTCCTAATACTCGGAGCAGCTGGTTTGTATAGTAATTATTGCAATCCAATTGATGTAAATGATAGAAAAGCAGGAGATTTAATATTTTTAAAAGACACCTATGATACAGGAACTCCTGGAGGTATTTCTCATGTTGGAATCTATATGGGGGAACTCACAATAAATGGTGATACTGGAGAATGGGTAATTGATACTGGAGGAAATCCAGAGGGTGTAAAGATTAGAAAATATAATAATGGTTGGTGGAATGGTGAGCATTTTTATGGTTTTGGAAGATTAAAAGAATGAGATTGGAGGTAATAATATTTGAAAATTAAAATGGTAAAAATGGGTATGGATATTGATGAAACGAGAAATCATAGAATAAGAGGTATTGTACCAACAGAAGATGGAAAATACTTATTCGTTGAAATAATGAAGGGTAGAAGACCAGATATAAAATATACATCTTGTTCTAAAAAAGAATATGAACAAAAATATCCAAATCCAGAATATGTTTATTTAGATAGTTGTTTTAGAGTTGATATTCCAGAAGATTATTTTAAAAATTATACAAAAGAATTTTCTGATTATGATAGAAGAGCATTATTTGAATATGCACATACAAAAGAAAATATAATAAAGGTATTGCAAAAGTTTAATAAAGATATAGATGACATTGAACTTACTGATGATTATTACATTGATAAATATTGTGAAAAAAAAGGATTTTTTAGTTTATACGATTATAGACTAAAACACGAATATAAACCAATTGAAGTAGAATGGACAGATATGCTAAAAAAAGGTGATACTAGAATTAAAGTTTTATATACTTGTTATTCTGCCAATGGTTTAAAATATCAAGAAGAACAAACAAGAGAAAGAGATACACAATATTTTATCAATGAATATGGTAAAGAAACAATGGGAAATTTAATGACAAAGTATATTGATGAAAAAAGTAAATGTATAAAAAATAAAGAGTTTTTAAATAGTTTAATTGAAGATAAAAATAAACTTTTTGAAGAAGAAAAAGAAATTGATATAGAAGATTCAATAGATATGGATTACTAATGAAAAAAATATTGATTTTAATATTGAAAACAACATTTATAATACTTACTTTATTTATGACAATATGCTTTGAATATATGATTATTAAAATGAGTATATTATTTTTAATGTACTCATTTATTATTTATTTAATACTAAAGAAATGGAGGAGTTAGTTGGTAGTAGATATATACAATACAGATAAAAAATATAATATAATTTATGCTGATCCACCCTGGAGATATACAGGTTGGAGAAGTGGACCAAGAAGTGTTGAAAGACATTATTCTACAATGAAAGTAGAAGAAATAATTACTATGAAGGATACAATTAAATCTATTGCAGATGAAAATTGTGTCCTATTTTTATGGTTACATTTCCATGCTTAATAGAAGGATTAAAAGTAATGAAAGAATGGGGATTCAAATATAAAACTTGTGGCTTTACATGGGTTAAAAGAAACAAAGTTGCTGATACATGGTTCTTTGGATTAGGAGCATGGACTAGAGCAAATGCAGAACTTTGTTTAATAGGAACAAGAGGAAGAATACCTAGAGTTTCAAATAAAGTTTCACAAGTTGTTGATACTCATATTGAAGAGCATAGTAAAAAACCAGCAATTGTAAGAGATAGAATAGTTGAATTAGTTGGACCATTACCAAGAATTGAATTATTTGCAAGACAAACAGTAGATGGTTGGGATTGTTGGGGAAATGAAGTGTAAAAGGAGGAATGAATTTGAATATAGAAGTTCCTATATTAACCAAAACAGGTAAAAATATAGAAGAAGATATAAAAGTGTTAAGCAGTACAGATATAGTTAATCTAAAACAAGTACAAGCAATAAGAAATGCAGTAAAAGAACACTTATTATTTATTGGATTAGATAGAGGAAATAACATAAGAAACATAAGCATTTTAGGAATTGGTTCTAATTGTGAAGTATTAGTTGATAGTAAAGATATTATAAGAACAGCTTTATTATCGTGTAGTGAAAGAGTTGTTTTAGTTCATAACCATCCTTCAAATAGCTTAGAACCTAGCAATGCAGATATACATATAACCAATATAACAAATAATCTTTTAAAAACTTTTTATATTGAATTGCTAGATCATATTATTGTTACTGAAAACGAATATATAAGTATGGAAAAAATAAAGAAATTTAACAAAAATTATATAAATGATGAAATAAACAAAGTGGAAAAACAGTTTTTATATGAAGAAAATTTAAAATTAAAACAAGAAATAGAAAAGCTACAAAATAATAAAGAAAAAGAAGAAAATCTAACAAATGATGAGTTAGATTATGATTATGAATAAGGAGGAGATTTGAATTGACTATTGATGAATTTTTAGTAAGTAATGAAGTTAGTCATGAATTTGATAGGGATTATGTTTTAAAAGTAAGATATAACGATAATATTGATTATATTTTTAAAACAAATTATGGAAAATTGTATTTCAATAAAGATTTAAAATGTGTAGGGTTATTTAATAAAAGTAATAATAAATTATACGGAGCAAGTTATGAGTTTAATGGCACATTTAATAAAGATATGTATAGCAATTTTTATTCAGGAACTATTGAACAAATTAGAATAGATTTATATAAAAATGCAGATAAATTATTAAATAATTACATACAAGATAATTCAAAATCTTTAAGAGAAATAGCAAAAGAAACTTTTGACAAGTTTATATCTCATAAGGAAGATTATAATAGCATAAAAGAAAATGCAGTAAAAAATTATATATATCAGTTAGATAATGATACATTAGAATTTAAAGTAAATACTTCTAAATATGAACGAAGTAGCGACATAAACAAACTTATGATGAAGTATTTAGAATTTCCAGAAGAAACGGAATATAAAGTTTTTGAAGAATATATAAATAATGAAGAAAAGACAGAATATTTATATTCAAGAGTATTAGGTATAGCAAATATAGAATTAACAGTAAGAGAAAAAATAGGAGAAAGGCTTTTAGAAAAAGATTTAGAAGATAAATTGATTGTAGAACTAAAAAATGATCCGACAAACGAATATAAAATAAAACATGATATTATAGAGTCAATAAAAGATATAGATGCTCAAATGCTAACAATTAATTTATGTCATAATGGAAAAGAAATTAGCTTTAAATACCCAAAAGACCAATTATATAATTTTTGGCTTAGTGATTATCATATTCAAGAAGTAAGTAAAAGAGAAGAAATAAAACAAATGTATAAAGATGAAAGAGGCTTTGATGATTTCCATTTAGAAGATATAAAATCAATTAGTTTTAGAAAACAAATTTTATATGAAAACAACAAAGAATTAGAATTAAATAATGAAAAAGAAGAACCAGATATTGTAGATGATATGTTTGATTAAAAAGTTCAAAAGTGGAGTAGAAATTGCTCCACTTTTTCTAAAAAATGAAATAAAAAAATTCTCCCAGCGGGCAAAAAGGGTTTTAGGGAACTTTGCCCTAAACAGCCAAATGGTGTCAAAACACCAAGCTGGCGAATATTGGGCATTAAAAAATGCTCTCACTATTCGGAGCAAAACAAGTTTGCTCTTTAAAATTGTATGCTTCACTTCGTTAGCATACAATTTTATTTATAAATAGGTATAATAAAAATTTAAAAAATGATATAATGCAAATTGATTAAAATACACTTTTATGATAGAATAAGAACAAATTAACAAAAATAATAGGAGAACAATAATGTACGATAATATATATAAGATAAATAAAATTAATAATGATTCAAAAAAAGAGTTTAAATATATAGATTTATTCGCTGGTATAGGCGGAATTAGGATGCCATTTCAAAATTTAGGAGGAGAGTGTGTATTTTCATCAGAGATTGATAAATATGCAGCACAAACTTATGAAGCAAATTATGGAGAAAAGCCAAGTGGAGATATAACACAAATTAATGCAGAATCTATACCTAATTTTGACATACTATTAGCAGGATTTCCATGCCAAGCATTTTCTATTGCTGGTAAAAGAAAAGGATTTGAAGATACTAGAGGAACAATGTTTTTTGAGGTTGAAAGAATTTTAGAAGAAAAGAAACCTAAAAGTTTTTTGCTTGAAAATGTAAAAGGATTAACGAATCATGATCATGGACGAACATTTAAGATAATGTTAGATATATTAGAAAACAAATTAGGGTACAAAGTATATTATAAGGTTTTAAACGCTAAAAATTTTGGACTACCACAAAATAGAGAAAGAATTATGATAGTTGGTTTTAAAAATCATAATATTGACTTTAAGTTTCCAGAAGAGATTAATAAAGAAACAAAAGTAGGAGATATTTTAATTGATAATCCAGATTCTAAATATACAATATCAGATAAAATTTGGGAAAGTCATCAATTAAGAAAAGAAAGAAATCGAGCAAAAGGAAACGGATTTGGTTACTCGTTATTTAATGAAGAATCTCCATATACAAGCACAATTTCAGCAAGATATTATAAAGATGGTTCGGAAATTCTTATAGAACAAGAAGGAAAAAATCCTAGAAAACTTACACCAAGAGAAGCTGCAAGATTACAGGGATACCCAGATTCTTTTAAAATTGTTGTTAGTGATACTCAAGCATATAAAGAATTTGGTAATTCAGTTCCAGTGAATATGATAAACGCAGTAGCACAAGAGATGTATAAATCATTGAAAAATGGAGGAGAAATATAATGGATATAAGTAAAATAGAATATAGAAACAACTTACTTTTTTATACAATATTAAAAAATTTAATAAAATGTCATCTTTCGGAAAATAAAATGATTACACTTGAACAAATGATAAAAGAAAATAATAAATTGGATTATTCACAATTAATTGACTTTTTATCTAAAAATGTTGTAAGTGCAAATGTAAAAGCCTATGAAGATTATACTACTTTACTAAATTTATGCAATTCAGATAATATTGAAATGTGGGAAGATTTAACAATTCTTTCAATAGAATTATTGCTTTCAAAGAATTTAATTATTGAAGAAGCCAAGGCTTATGCTAAAATACAGTATGATGATGGATTAGCCACGCACAAAGATAAATTGAGTTTTGGATATGATATGGTTAATTTGGAGTATCCTTATGGCCAAAGAGTTATAAGTGCATTGTTAGTTTATACACTTACAAATATAGAAAGAGAAACAGAGTTTATTCTTGAAACAAGTGGAAAGTCAATTAGAAAATTAAATAATATGATAAAGAGCATTACAAAAAAATATAGCATAAATGCTAACAATATTTTTATGATAATAATGGATGAATCAATTAATCAAAGTATAATTTCGACAGCTGGTTCTTCATACGAATCAAGAGTAAATAGTGTATTATTAAATATATCAGATAATGTTAAACCACATGCACACGATAAATTTATTAATTCAGTTGAATATGATTATACTTTTGAATTAGATGGTAAAATATATGGTGTGAGTGCAAAAAGAACATTAAGAGAAAGATATAAACAAAACTTTGAGGATGTAAATCAATTATCTGTAGATGCAATGTTTTTAGTAACATTAGGCATAGATCTTAATGAGGAAAAATTGAATAATATTATGCAAAGGCATGGATATTTTATAGTAATATCTCAAGAAGTATATGATTCAAAATCATATTTTAAAAAGAGTAAAAGAGTAATATCTTCAAAGGACTTTAATAAAGAAACTTTACAAAAACTTTTTAGTAAATTTATTTAATATTTTAAGAAGGAGTTTATATACTTCTTCTTTTTTGATTGGGGGGAAAAAGATATATATAATGAAAGTAAACTAGATGAAGTATTTTTATCATACGATAAAATATTATATAGGCTAAATACACAAAAAATAAAAACTAAAACTGGAAATGATATAACACATAAAGATTTAAGATATGCAATACAAGTTATGCAACGCAAACATAAAAATTGCAGATGGAAAAGTGAAAAAATCAGAAGTAGAAATTTTTACATTCTTATTGAAGGGTATTATTGGTTAATCAATGTATATTTCAATAGCAATATGAAGTTAATTGAAGCAGATATAAAATTTTTTAAAGAATTAATAAAACAATACGAAGAAGTTTTAAAATTAGAATCTAAAAATTTATTTGACAAGGATATAGAAATGCAAGAGCTTGTAAAATTTTTTAATAAGAAATATGAAACAATAGAAAAGGCAATTTGGAAGATGATAAAGGTTCATAGTAATTATAGATATGTTGTAAATAATGAATATGTTATTACTAAAGAAGGTGTTGAATGGCTTTGCAAAAATTGTTTTAAGCAAAAGTATTTAGAAGTATTAGAAAGTTATAAAATGAATCTAACAGAAGAATTTATCAGAGCTGGCTATATATATGATAATTTTTTTCATAAAAATTAAAAAAGGGCGCTGACAAACAGCTAAAAGTACGTTATAACGTTATCATAATCGATTATATATAGCATATATGCTAAAGTTTAGAAGGAGGATAAAAATGGTTGATAAGAAATCTGTTAGAGAATTGTTTAAGGCGATTGAAGAACAATTTAATTTTGACCTTGTAGAATTAGATAGGTATAAAGAAGTTGTAAATCGCAGAAGGAATAAATCAGATCTTATTGAAAGTTCAGTTAGTAAACAAGATTTTGATTTGATACAAGAATATTTTGAGATAGAAAACGAAGCTTCATCAATTGAGATAGAAGAGGCTTTTGTAAAAGGATTTTCGACAGCATATCAATTACTTATAGATTCATTGATATAACTGGAGGTGTTTTAAATTAATAACATTGAAATGAGGATAAATACAGTTAATAAAATACTAAAATTTCTAAAACTAGATTTATTAAATGATGAAGAAAAACAAGTTATATACGAGCTAGCAAAAGCTACTAAAAAAACAGATTTACAAAAAAGAAGATTCTATATGGTATATAATGTTGGACCAAATGCAAAAGAACATAATACATATAAAAAAGTAGCAAGTTTTTATGAGTGTTCAACTGGAGCAATAAGAAGTTCAGTAATGAATGTTGTTGTAGCTTTATATCATTTACCAGATGATAAATTTAGTGTTTTAAAAAATATACTTAAGAAGTATGAAAAATAATAATATTATTAGAATTAGAGCTTAGATAAAACTAGGCTCTTTTTTGTTAGGAAGTGAGAATTTGAATTTTAATACAAAGGAAAGAAGAAAAAGTATTAAGGTTATAGTTTCAGATGAAGAAAGAAGTTTAATAGAGGCAAAAGCAAATTTTTATGGATATAAAACAATTGCAAGTTATATTAGAGATACAGCTATATATGAAAAGGTTACTCATGTTGATTTAAAAAGTAAAAATGAATTATATGAGGCTTATAGTAATAATACAAAAGAGTTAAAGAAAATTGCAAAAGAATTTAGACATTTTAGTAAATATGCAACTCAAATTTCGCAGGAAGATATGAAAAATATTTCTATTACAATGTTTACTATATTAAAAAAGCAAAAGCAAATGTTACAACTTATTGAAAATAAATTAGATATTGATATTTGGCAAGAAATAAATAAAAAGGATCATATAGATTGCCAGTAACAAAAAGAGAGGCACATTATGGTTCGCCTAAAGAGTTAATCAACTATATACTAGATGAAAAACACAATGGCGAAAAAGTAGGTCAAGTGTCATCAATAAATTGTAATCCAGAAACAGCATTATTAGAATTTAAAGATATACAAAGAAAATACAATATGAAAGGAACAAGAGTAGCATATCATATAATACAAAGCTTTTCTCCAAAAGATGATATTACGGAAGAGCAGGCCAATGAAATTGGTAAAAGATTATGCGAAGAATTATATCCAGATTATCAATGTATAATTTCAACACACATAGACAAAGGGCACATACATAATCATATATGTTTAAATGCTATAAGTTTAGATGGTAAAAAACTAGAAGATAGGCTTTCAAATGAAAAAGAAGGCTTATATGGACTTAGTGATACAAGTGATAAAATTGCAGCTGAATATGGTTGTTTTATTATGTCTAGAAAAACATATTTAAAGTCTAAAACAAAAGATTATTATCATCAATATAAAGAGCAAAGTTGGAAAGAAAAAATAAAAGAAGATATAGAAGGAATATTACCTAAATGTGATTCATTAGAAGAATTTTTAGATGAATTATCAATTGCTGGTTATGAAGTTAGAAGGGGAAAAAATCTATCAGTCAAATGTTTAGGAATGGAACGATTTGCAAGATTAAATACAATTCATCCTAATTTAAGTACAAATAGTTTATATAGTTATTTTAAGAATAAGGACAATATAAATTTAAGTGAAATCAATATTAAGGAAAATAATTTCAATATAGAAATGTTATCAAAAATAGTGGAATCTAAAACTGCAATTGAAAAAAGTAGTATTCAAACAGAAGGAAGGAAATATAGCGAATATCAAAAAACACGTTATCAGGAAATTAAAAGATTTTATAATTTAAAGCAACAACTGGAGTATTTAGATAAATATAATATAAAGTCTTTTGACGATATTGAAAAGCAAATAGAATTTAAACGATCAGAAATAAAATCTAAAAATATAACCTTAAAGAAAAATAAAAAGAAATATGATGCAATATTAGAAAGAACAGAAAAAGCACAGGATTATATTAGACTTTACAAAGTCTATGAGTATGCTAGAAGTTATCAAGAACAAGATCCAAAGTATGTAATGCCAAAAGAAGTAGAAATATTTTTGGATTTGCAAAATGAATTACAAATAAATTCATTAGATGAAGCTAGAAGTTTAATAAAATCTACAAGACAAGAAAGAATTGATATAAACAAAACTAAAAAAGAAATACTAGATTTACAAAGAGAGTTAAATCATTTAGACACAATAAAAGAAGAAAAGCTAATACAAAGTGGTTTGTTTATATATAATATAAAATTTGGTGGTAATCACATAGATTATAAAAAATCTAAAGATGATATATATTGCATTATATTGCCTTATACAAAAGAAAGAATATATATACCAAAGAAATATACTACATTTAATGAGAAATATCAGTATTATACTTTATTTTTGGTAGATGACAAAAAATACGAGTTGTATGATGAAAATGATAATAAAATTCAAAGTATAACTGGTAAAGATTTAGAAGAACACGTTATGGAAAAGAAAAAAGAAATAGATAAATTGTATAGTTATTAAAATTAGGGCTTAAGAGTAATCTTGGGCTCTTTTTTTGTTGCAATTTACAAAAGAGGAGGGATTAAGTGATTAAATTATTAAGCCTATTTACAGGAATAGGTGCATTTGAAAAAGCATTAGAAAGATTAAATGCAGAATATGAATTAGTTGGATTTAGTGAAATAGATAAGTATGCAATAAAAAGTTATTGTGCAATACACAATGTTACAGAAGATAAAAATTATGGAGATATAAGTAAAATTGATGAAAAGAGTTTACCAGATTTCGATATAATGACATGGGGGTTTCCATGTCAAGATATTAGTATTGCTGGTAAATTAAAAGGCATTAAAGAAGGAAAAACAAGAAGCGGGTTATATTATGAAGGTTATAGAATTTTAAAAACTAAAAAGCCTAAAATAAGCATAATAGAAAATGTTAAGAATTTAACAAGTAAAAGGTTTAAAAATGAATTTGAATCTATATTAAAGGATCTATCAGATTTAGGTTATAACAATTATTGGCAAGTTTTAAATGCTAAAGATTATGGAATACCACAAAACAGGGAGAGGGTTTTTATTATAAGTATAAGAAAAGATATAGATAATGGTAAATTTACTTTTCCAGAGAAAATACCATTACAATTAAAATTAAAAGATTTACTGGAAGATGTGGTAGATGATAAATACTATTTAACTGAAAAAGGAATCGGAAGGCTTATAAAGAAAAATAATAAATTAATTAGAAACAATGATAATCCAGATGTAAGTTCTTGTATAATTGCAGGTTATCATAAAATGGATGGTAGAAATAATCAATACATATCAGAGCAAAACAAACCTAAAAGAATAGGTGGAATTTATGATACAGAAGAAAGAAAAAGACAAGCAGGAAGTATTTATGATTCAAATGCTATTTCTCCAACATTAACAACAATGTTTCCAGGAGGAGATAAACAACCTTTTGTACTCGTAAACGAAGGTACTAAAAAAGGTACATCAGAAGCAAGAGAAGGTGATTCAATAAATATTTCATACCCTAATAATATGAGAAAAAGAGGTAGAGTAGGAAAAGAAGTATCGCAAACTATATTAACATCTCCTAATATGGCAGTAGTTGAAAATGCAAATAAACCAATATGTTTAAATGCTAACAAAAATGTAAGTATTCAAGATAGGATATATGATGAAGAAGGTATTGCAGCAACAGTAACAGCGAGTGAATTTAGATCTAAAATAGCAGAAAGAAAAATGTTTAATCCATATAATGATAAAGAAATAAAAGATGTAGCACCAACACAAACAGCAAATTGTGGATGCTCAACATCTAGTGCAGCAGTATTAATATCAGAGGATGGAAAGAATTACTTAAAAATAAGAAAGTTAACACCTTTAGAATGTTGGCGACTTATGGGATTTGATGATGAAGATTTTTATAAAGCAAAAGATGTTGGAGTATCAGATACTCAACTATATAGACAAGCTGGCAATAGTATTGTTGTAAATGTTTTAGAAAAAATAATTGAGGGTTTGTTAAAATGAACAACACACCATAAGATAAATGATAATTTTTTCTTTTATGGTGTAAATTTTTATAATTTATGTTATAATTCCTATGTATATAAAAAATCAAGGAGGCTATAAATGTTAGATAATATAGAAGTTTTATACCATAGCAGTATAAGAATTAATAAAGAAAAAATAATTTATATAGATCCATTTAAAATAAATAAAAATTATAATGATGCAGACATTGTTTTTATAACACACGATCATTATGACCATTATTCTGAAGAAGATATAGATAAGGTTATAAATGAAAACACAATTATTATAATACCAGAAGAATTATTAACAAAATTATTAAGAAAAGGCATAAATAAAAATGCAATTATTACAGTAGAGCCAAATGAAAAGTATATGGTACAAGGAATTAAATTTGAAACAATACCAGCATATAATACAAATAAAACATTTCATCCAAAAGAAAATGGTTGGGTTGGTTATATTATTATAATAAATGGTATTAGATATTATATTGCAGGAGATACAGATATTACAGAAGAAAATAAAAAAGTAAAATGTGATGTAGCTTTTGTTCCAGTTGGAGGAACATATACAATGGATTTTAAAGAAGCAGCACAATTAATAAATGAAATAAAACCTAAAATAGCAATTCCAATTCATTATGGTAGTGTAGTTGGAACAGAGCAAGATGCAATAGATTTTGTAAGATTATTACACCCAGAAATAAAAGGTATAATTTTAATGAAACAATAAATGAAAGAGGGAACAAACGATGCAATTTTCAAATAAAGATATTCAATTATTTAATGAAGCGGGAATAAATGTAGATGATAAGAATTATACAAATGATGAAGTAGAAAGATTAAAAATAAAAGTAACAGATTATATTGTTAGTCAAAGTACAAAAGATATTGATAAATATAGTAAAAAATTTAGTAGTTTATTATAATGATAAATAGTAAGTTGTCGAGATGATTGGAGATGAAGAAATGCCTAAAATTATATGGAAAGGTATAATAAAAAGTGAAAAGGATTTTCCTACTGCTGATATACCTAAAAATGCTAAAAAATTAGATAGTGAAGAAGATATGAAGAAAATGCAAATAAAAGCACTACCTTTTATGATACCATCTGTTTTACTTTGCTTTATATGTATGTTTGTAAAAACATTTATTGCAAATGAAAAAATAATAAATGTAGGATTTCTATTTATAGGAGTAATTATAGGATTTTTCTTAATAATTGTTCACGAATTATTACATGCTATCGCTTTCCCTAAAAATGCAACAGTACATATAGGTATAATGCCTAAAAGTTTAACAGCAGTTGCATTATCTTCAAGTCCAGTAAAAAGGAATCGTTTTATATTTTTAAGCATATTACCAATTATTTTAGGACTGATTCCGTTAGCTATATTCTGTTTTAGTAGCAATAGTTTAAAAGAATTAAATGGAATACTGTTTGGAATGGCAATAATGGGAATGGTAGGTGTTTATCCTGATATTTATAATATATTTAAAATTTTAAGAGAAGTACCTACGAATGCTACAATTCAAAATAATAAAAATGAAACATACTATTTTGAATAAAAAATTACAAATTGATGGGGTGCTAAAGTATGAAGAATATAGAACAGATAAATAGAAATACAACTGAATCAAATCAAAATAAAACAAATTGGACTAAAGCATGGAGTGCAAAGTACCCAATATTAAAAAAATATCAAAAAGAAATTGATATACAGAAATATTCAAGCGAAATAAGAAAACTATTGAATAAATTACAAGCTGAGTATAATTACAATGAATTAGAAGCAATGCTAGTATTAAAAGATATTCTTGCACATGAATATTTAAATGAAAAAAATAGTACAAACTACATAAATTTAGAAAGGTAAATTTTAATTAGTTAAATACCAAAAATATGCAAGGAATTGCAAGTATTTTTATAGATTAGTTTATATAGAACTAATCTATTTTTGTTATGGTATTGACAAATATAAAAAAAAGTAATATTATTAAATAGTTCATAAATGAACAATCTAATTGTGAAAGGAGTAACTATGAATCTATTATATATAGAATATGTAAATAAAATGTTGCAGGTATATGGAACTAAATGTAAGCCACTATGTCAAGAAACAAAAATACCACAAACGGCTTTTGATATTTTGATGTTTTTATTTAATAATCCTAAATATAATACAGCACGAGATATTGTTAAAGTAAGAGGAATAAAGGCTAATTTGGTATCTATAAATGTAGATAAATTAGTAAATGAAGGTTATTTAGAAAGAAAAGACATTAAAGGAGATAGAAGAAAAACGATGCTGCAAATTACAGATAAGGCAAAACCGATTATAAAAAGAGGGAAAGAAATACAAGAAAACTTTTTTAATGATTTATTTGCAAATGTAGATGATGAATCTGTAAAAATCCTATATAAGGTAATTGAAAACATTCAAAGGAATCTTGATAATATTATGAAAGAAGGTAAATAAAGATGGAAACTTTAATAACAATTATTGTTACTTTTTTGGCTGGAATGGGAGCAGGACTTGGAACAGGATTTGCAGGAATGAGTGCTGCAACAGTAATAACTCCTATTTTAGTTACATTTCTTGGAGTAGATCCATATATGGCAGTTGGTATAGCATTATCATCAGATGTATTAGCAAGTGCAGTTTCAGCTTATACTTATGGAAAAAATAAAAACTTAGATATAAAAAATGGTTTAATAATGATGGTTACTGTATTAATATTTACAGTTGTTGGCAGTTACATTTCAAGTCTTATACCATCAAATATAATGGGAAACTTTTCAGTTTTTATGACTTTTTTACTTGGAATCAAATTTATTGTAAAACCAGTTATGACAACGAAAGAATCAATGCAAGCTGTATCTAAAAAGAAAAGAATTATACAATCAATAATATGCGGAATGTTTATTGGTTTTATATGTGGATTTATTGGAGCAGGCGGAGGAATGATGATGTTGCTTATTCTAACAACTGTACTAGGATATGAGTTAAAAACAGCTGTAGGTACAAGCGTTTTTATAATGACATTTACAGCATTAACTGGGGCAATTTCTCATTTTATGGTAGGAGGAACACCAGACTTTTTAATATTAGGATTATGTATAATATTTACTCTTATTTGGGCAAGTATTGCTTCAATATTTGCAAACAAGGCTGAACCTAAAAAACTAAATCGCCTAACAGGAATAATATTAGTTATTTTGGGTGTTGTAATTTTAGGATTTAATGTTTGTACTTAGAGAGTAATTATAATGACAAATTACAATAAGTAGGGTAGATAACCAGTTGAAATTATCTACCTTTTATTATATAATCCTAACAAGAATTAGTAATTTGAAAGAGAGTTATATAAAAGATAAGAAATAGTATTAGAAAGAAGGGAAAGAATATGTGTACAGCAGCAACTTATAAAACGAAAGATTTTTATTTTGGAAGAACATTGGATTATGAATTTTCATATGGAGACGAAGTAACAATAACACCAAGAAACTTTGAATTTAAATTTAGAGAAGTAGATGACATTAAGAGTCATTATGCGATAATTGGAATGGCATTTGTTACTGAAGATTATCCATTATATTACGATGCAATAAACGAAAAAGGGTTAGCAATAGCAGGTTTAAATTTTGTTGGAAATGCTCATTATAAAGAAAAACAGGAAGGAAAAGATAATGTTGCTCAATTTGAACTGATACCATGGATTTTAAGCCAATGTTCAAATGTAAATGAAGCTAGAAATTTGATTGAAAAAATGAATGTGTTAAATACTCCATTTAGTGATAAATTACCATTAGCTAGCTTACATTGGATTATTTCCGATAGCACACAATCAATAACTGTAGAGTCTGTTATTGATGGAATAAAAATATATGATAATCCAGTAGGGGTATTAACTAATAATCCATCTTTTGATAAGCAAATGTTTGCCTTAAATAATTATATGTATTTATCACCTAAATCTCCAGAGAATAAATTTAGTAAAGAATTAGATCTAAGTTTATATAGTAGAGGAATGGGAGCAATAGGTCTACCAGGTGATTTATCATCGCAATCAAGATTCATAAGAGTAGCGTATACTAAATTAAATTCTTTTTCTAAAGAAGATGAAAAATCAAGTGTTAGTCAATTTTTTCACATTTTAGGTAGCGTTGATCAACAAAGAGGATGCTGTGATTTAGGTGATGATAAATTTGAAATAACAATTTATACATCTTGCTGTAATGTAAATAAGGGAATTTATTATTATACAACATATGATAATCATCAAATAACAGCAGTTGATATGCACAAAGAAAATCTAGATAGTAATGTACTTATTCGTTATCCTTTGATAAAGGAAGAACAGATAAGAACTCAAAATTAATGTTTATTTATAAAGAAGATAAAAGTATTACATATAAAAATGAATTAGTATGAGGAGAAAAAATATGTGGATGGCAGTAAAAAGAGGAATTGTTGTAGCAATAGGTTTATTAATACAAATTCTATTAACATTATTTATATATTTAAAATTTGGAGAATTTATAAGTATTATTCAAGTAGTTTATGGTTTACTTAGTATTATAATTGTTTTAATGATTATCAAGTATAGTAAAAGATTAAGTAGCGATTTAATATGGATATTACTGATTATGCTTTTTCCATTAATTGGAACACTTCTATATATCATACTTAGTAATAATATGAAAAGAAGTAAAGTTTTAAAGAATATTAATGAAAATATAGAAAATGGTCAAAAATACTTAATACAAGATGAATTTATAAAAAAAGAAATCGATACTAAAAATTTAGGACAATTAAAATATATAAGTGAATTTGCAGGATTTCCTGTAACGAAAAACAATGAGATAAACTATTATTCTCTTGGTGATGACGTTTATCCTGTTATGTTAGAAGAACTAAAAAAAGCCAAAAAATTTATTTTTATAGAATATTTCATTATTAATAATGGTACTATGTGGCAAGAAATTTTAGATATATTAAAAGAAAAAGCAAATTCAGGACTAGATGTAAGAGTATTATATGATGATATGGGTTCTTTTGCTATGCTACCTAGTAATTATCCAAAGTTACTGGGAAAATATGGAATAAAATGTATGCAATTTAATAAATTATCGCCATTTGCAGGTATTATTATGAATAATAGAGATCATAGAAAAATGATGATAATTGATGGACATACTGCTTTTTCTGGTGGAATTAATATTTCAGATGAATATATAAATATAAATAGTAAATTAGGAGTATGGAAAGATAATGGAATTAGGATAAAAGGTGAAGCTGTTTGGAATTTTACTGTTATGTTTCTAGAAATGTGGAATTCATTTAAAAAAGAAGATAATGATTATAATAAATACAAATATAATTTTACTGAAAAGTATAAGGAAAATGGTTTCGTTGTACCTTATGGGGAAAGTCCATTAGATGATGTTATAACCGGCGAAGATATTTATCTAAATATTATCAATCAAGCGAAAAAGTATGTTTATATTTATACACCTTATTTAATTATTGATACAGATATGATAAATAGTTTAATCTTAGCTGCAAGAAGAGGAGTAGATGTCAGAATTGTTGTTCCTGGAATACCCGATAAAAAAATTGTATATGATTTAACCTCTTCTTATTTTTATACATTAATTAAAGGTGGAGTAAAAATTTATACTTATACGAATGGTTTTGTACATAGCAAAGTATTTTTATCCGATGATGAAATAGCAACTGTAGGAACAATAAACTTAGATTATAGAAGTTTATATTTACATTTTGAATGTGGTATTTATATGAAGGATACAAATGTAATAAAAGATATCAAAAAAGATTTTGAGGATTCCTTTAAAGAATCACATAAAGTAGATGAAAAAGAAGCAAAAAATGGTTTATTTAAAGGACTATGGCAAGCTATTTTAAGATTATTTGCTCCAATGATGTAAACGATATAATAAAATTAGATAAATAGAAAATTATAATTTGTTGAGAAAGCCGTTAAAATGATTTGCTTTTTTCATGATATAATATATGGTGTAAACAAAGCAAAAAAATAGTAAGTTGTAGGGAAGATATAAAAAATGAAAGTAATAACAATATGTGGAAGTTTAAAATTTCAAAAAGAAATGATGATAGTAGCAGAAAATTGGCTTTAGAAGGTAATTGCGTTCTTACACCAGTTTATCCAATATCAGAAAATTTAGAAAAGACAGAGAAACAACTGGGAAAATTAAAAGAAGCAAATTTTAAAAGAATAGAATTATCAAACTCAATAAGAGTAAAAAATAATTTATCTGAACAAGATACTGATAAATTTTTATCTTTGACACGTACTAAATTAGAAAATAAAAATTATAAAGTTTATTTTTCTCATGCAAGATTTACATATAAAAATGCAAATATGATGGTACAACCAAATGAATTGATAATAGCTATAAAAGAAGAATAATTTGTTTTGTATATTTATTTATATTATAATATCTAAAAATGGAGGTAGTAGAAATGATAAATATTCTTGATAATATAGAGGTTTTATACCATAGTTGTATAAAAATAAATAAAGAAAAAATTATTTATATAGATCCATATCATATAGATAAAAATTATAATGATGCAGATATAATTTTTATAACACATGACCATTATGACCATTATTCTGAAGATGATATAGATAAAGTAAGAAAATTTAATTCTATTTTTGTTATTCCTGATGATTTATTACCTAAATTACTTGAAAAAGGAATAAATCAAGAAAACATTTTTACGCTTGATTCAGGAGATACAGAAATTATTGATGGAATAAAAGTTGAGGCAGTTCCAGCATATAATACAAATAAGCCTTTTCACCCAAAAGAAAATAATTGGCTAGGCTATATTATAGAAATAAAGGGTGTTAGGTATTATATAGCAGGAGATACTGATATTACTGAAGAAAATAAAAAAGTAAAATGTGATGTTGCATTTGTTCCAGTTGGTGGGACATATACAATGGATTTTAAAGAGGCAGCACAATTAATAAATATTATAAAACCTAAATTTGCTATACCAGTTCATTATGGGAGTGTTGTTGGCTCAAAACAAGATGCAACAGATTTTATAAAGTTACTGTATCCAACAATCAAAGGGATAAATTTGATTAATCAATAATATGGAAAGATATGTTAATGGTGAATAGGAAAATAGAAAAGTTAAATGTGAAATTTATGTGAATATTTAGCACTTTGAATTGACAACTGCTAAAAATAGGTATAAAATATTAGCAGTCGTTTTTACAGAGTGCTAATTTTTTTTGTAAATATTAGCCATAATTTTTGTGAGAAAGAAGGTATTTTATGCAAAAAATAACACGTAAAAGTATATTTTCTAATTTATTAAAGTTGGTTTTTATTACATTATTTGTAGGCGTATTTTCACAAATATTTGGTACAAATAATTCTTTGACATGGGTATGTGTATTAATTGGAACTATGATGTATTGGTATATGGATATAGGAATTAATATAAAACAAGCACCATTTGTTATTGTTTGGATGTTTTTACAAATAGGATTTTCAAATAAGTTGGCTCAAATAAATCCAGTAATAGGTTTGATTGTAAACTTTATTACAATATTCTTAATTATGTACATTCCATCAGCAAAACCAGAATATAAGGCGTATATGCCATTTCTTTTATGTTACATTTTTAATCAGTCAAATCCCGCAGAGGGTCATGATTTTGTAACTAGAATGTTAAGTTTGCTTATAGGTGGAGTAATAGTGTCATTAGTATATTATTTTAAAAATAAAAATTCAAATAAGGAGCATGATACAATTAAGCAAGCATTTAAGAGTATGAGTATAACATCAGATAGGTTTATTATAGCTTTAAAGATGGCTATTGGTGTAAGTATTGCGATGTTGATTGGTACATTGTTTGGTGTTAAAAAGACTATGTGGATTTCAATGTCTGTTATGTCTTTAACACAAATTGATTTTTCTAATACTCAAAAAAGATTTATAAGTAGAATAATTTCAACAATAATTGGTTCAATTGTTTTTGCTATATTATTCCAAGCATTGGTACCAGAAAAATATGATGTGATTGTTACAATAATTTTAAATTATATTTATACGTTTATAAATGATTATAAGTATCAAGTAATATTTATTACTGTAAATGCAATTAGTTCTGCTTCGGCTTTATTTGATACAAGTACTGCAATAGAATTGAGAATTTTATTAATTATATTTGGATGTGTATTAGGATATATTATAAATAAAATTAATTTTAGAAAATATTTTACTTTGCTAAAAAGAAAGTTCAGGAGAATGGGAAAATTAGGTACTCATAATTTAAGTTATGAGAATGGTTAGTTATAAGGGAGAGATAGAAATGAAGAATATTTTAACAAATGATTTTGCAAGTGAGCTATTTGACCTAAGTGAAGATAGTATTTATAACATATTAGAGGAATTTAATGAAAACCAAAACATTGATAAAACATTAACTTATGTTTTTATAAAAGCATTTTACATTCATATTGCCAAAGTTATTTTAGACAAAGAAAATATTAGTCTAAACTTTGATGAAGTATATTCAAAATATAGAATGTATTTAAGCATTTACTACAAAAGTAACAACTCTCAAATAAGCCAAGAACTCTTGAACGAAATATTAGATGCATTTGATAAATCTTTTGCGATTATAGAATCATTAGAGTTTAATAGAATAGAAGATAGTTATGAATTTAGGCATCATATCATAGACTCATTTGAACTATTAAGAAAAATTTTAGAAAAAAAGTCTAAATGTAATATAAGAACAGATATATTTGATAAATACATTGCAGATATTCAGGAACAATCTGAAAAAATAAACAACTATATTATAGGCTTAAAATAAATTAAAATCATATAAATCAAAAATATATGTAACATATTATAATTACAAACAAAATATAAAATTACATTATATTAAAGGGAGTACAAATTTGAGTGAAAATAAAATAAATAGAATAAAAGAGTATTGTAAAGAAAATATTAAAGAAAATAAAAAAGACAAATTACAAGTTATCACACAAATTATAACAATTCAACTAATCGTTGATAAAGAAAAATACCTCACTCAACGATTAGTTTGTGTACTTTTTTTAGATAATAATTTACACTTAAATTGAAGGAGGTAAAAAATATGAATCAGATTAAAATAGGAAAATTTATAGCTGAATGTAGAAAAAAGAATAATTTAACTCAAATGCAACTTGCAGAGAAATTAAACATTACAGATAAAGCTATTTCAAAATGGGAAAACGGAAAAGGAATGCCTGATTCATCAATAATGCTCGATTTGTGTAATGAACTCAAAATAAGTGTAAATGAATTATTATGTGGGGAGTTGATTGAAATGAATAATTATAATGAAGTAGCAGAAAAAATGTTATTAGAAATGGCACAAAAGGAAGAAATGCAAAATAAAAAATTAATGATGTATGAAAATGTGATTGGATTTAGTTCGGCAATATCTTTCTTAATACTAATTTTTGTTACATCATTTTTAGTGGAGAATAATATTGCTAAAATAGTGTTGTTTATATTAGCATTTGTTCTTTTAATAATAGGTGTTTCATTTGCATTAAAAATAGAAACAGAAACAGGTTATTATGAATGCCAAAAATGTCATTATAAATATGTACCAAAATATAGCCAAGTATATTTTGCAATGCACTCTGGAACTACACGATATATGAAATGTCCAAAATGTAACAAGAAAAGTTGGCAAAGAAAGACTTTAAGTAAGTAAAAAATTATAATAAGTAAATCAAATTACTTTAACAACATTAAAATAGGTAAATAATAAAAAAATTACGAGGTATTGAATTTAATCAATATCTCTTTTTTTGTTGTAAAAAATCAAAAGGAGGAATTTTAAATGAAATTATTAACAAAGGATTTAGAAGTAAAATTAAAAGAATATCCACTAGGTAGTCAAGATGGAAAATTAGGAAATAGTAAGGTAATTGCCAAATTTTTTAATCCTACTGGAGTAGGAACTTGGTATATTGTAGAAGGAAAATTATTAGAAAATGGAGATGCAGAAATGTTTGGATATTGCCATTTAGGAGATGATGAATTAGCAGAATTTGGAACAGTAATGTTATCAGAACTTGAGTCAATTCAATTACCAATGGGAATGACAATTGAAAGAGATTTATATATACCTAAAGAAATTGATTTAATACAAGCCTTAAAAAGAGATGGATATCAAGTACCAGATTATATAAAAGATTCTTATCACGTTATAATAGTTGAAAAGTGTGAAAATGAAGAAGTATATACAATAGATGGAAATTCAAATGATGATATGTGTAGACAAAAAGAATATGACATCAATAGCAATGTTATATGTGGCTATGGAACACCTATGTACTAATTTGAATTTTTATGATAATATAAATTTAGAATGAAAGGAAAGAATTATAAATATTAAAATAGATAGATTTAATATAGTA
>ENA-OOZA01000552-OOZA01000552.1-human-gut-metagenome-genome-assembly--contig:-NODE-552-length-21355-cov-11.055728_pt1 | contig 21355 bp, 19 predicted proteins | sample MGYA00241703_ERZ501378 | MGnify/ENA primary metagenome ERZ501378 (study PRJEB25962, sample SAMEA2042916) | human gut metagenome | biome: human gut; feature: human-associated habitat; material: faeces...
CGCTTTTGCGACATATTTCATAACCGCCGCAGTGCGATCCCTGCGGAGCTTTTTTAATTCATAGGAAGAAATTTCCTATGAATTAAAAACGCACAGTCCCTCACAGGGCTGTGCCTTTCTCGCTCTCTCGCTATTTCTTATCTTCTTCCCAGTTGTAGTAGAACTGGATCAGTCCGATGCGGCTTCTGGTGCCGGTCTTCTCATTCAGCACAGAAACATGCCGATAGAGCATCGCGCGTGAGACAAAGAGGCTGTCGGCGATCTCCTGCATTCCATCATCGGACAACAGCAAAAGCTGCAGCACTTCCTGCTCCCGTTCCGTCAGATCAAAAGATTCTGCAAATCTCTCCAGCCGGCTCTGACTGCCAGCCATTTCGCGACTTTCCATTGCTTCGGGAGCCTTTACAATCTGCGTACAACTATAATACCACAGCAGCGCCACGCTGATCAGTACAAACAATACCAGTGCCAGTACTGCCGTCAGGATATGATCTTCTCCGGTCAGCAGGCTTACGGAAGCTACTCCTGTGATCACAGCGCCCAGATTGTTCGCCGCTCTTCCCATACCTGCCCATAGCCTGCCATCCTGCATGCGATAGGACAGCTGGAGAAATCCGTTCGTGAAAAACACCACGAAAAATCCCGCAGACATATAGAAGATCAGCAGTCCCGGCAGAAACGGTCCGCCGCTTTCAATGATCAGCACACAGATGGTCGACAGGATCGTCACCGCATACATGATCAGTCCACGATATCTTCCGTTATTCAGATCAAACAGTACTCCTGCCAGCAATCCGCTGAGTGCTAAGAACAGTCTCGGCCACTGACCGATATCCATGGTACCTGCAGCATGTGCCAGGGTCACAGCGTTGTCAAGCGTTGCGAAGATACATGTCATCAGAACAACCGTCACCAGTAATGCCACACCTGCCAGCCGGGGATTCTTCCATGATATCTGCTCCGCAGTAACACCTTCCTGCGCGTTTTTCACCGACACCGTTTCTCCGTCCTCTGCCTTCTGTCTCCTGTGGTATCCTGGCAGTGCATTCTGCGCCATTCCGACAGTCAGTACCCACAGCATCACAAAACTTCCCGCCAGGAAGCTACCTTCCACTGTCTCTCCCCACAACAGATTGTGGTTCAGAAACTGAAGGAGCAGCCCCACAGCATACGCCACACTCACGGTCTTCGCCGGATGCCTGCTTCCCCTAAGCAGCTGTGCCGCCAGGTAATGCGTCCTGCTACCCAGATATCCCAGTATCAGGAACAGAAAACACCCGCTGCCCAATAGTACCCCGTACCCGGTCCCGACAAACAGCAGTACATATCCTGCGATCACCGGCACCGGCAAGAAGAATCCCGCTGCCTTGAACGCAGTGGGATTCCCGGATTTGCTTTTCCATTTTTCTATCAGAGAATATGCCAGGAAACCAAACACGCTGACGCCCAGGATATAGCTCTGTGCCAGTACCACGCCTGAGGGATCCGTATATAACGCCATCCGGTTATCAAACAGATACTCTGTTCCTAAAAATACAAAATAGAAAACAGCTAATGAAAGCATGGTCTCTCCTTAAACAGACTGGAAACCGCCTTCCAGATCCTCAATGATATCATCAATATTCTCCGTACCGATAGACAGACGAATCGTATTGCTGTAGATTCCCTGCTCATTCAGCTCTTCCTCAGACAGCTGTGCATGGGTGGTGGAAGCCGGATGGATGACCAGAGACTTCACGTCTGCCACGTTTGCCAGCAGCGAGAACAGTTCCAGATTATCACAGAACTTTTTCGCTGTCTCCTTGCCGCCCTTGATCTCGAATGTGAAGATGGAACCGCCTCCGTTCGGGAAATATTTCTTATACAACTCCTGCTGCTCCGGATCGGTGGATACGGAAGGATGATGCACACGCTCTACCTGAGGATGATTGTTCAAATACTGTACAACCTTCAGTGCATTCTCCACATGACGTTCCACGCGCAGAGACAGTGTCTCCAGTCCCTGTAAGAAAATAAAAGCATGGAAAGGGGAAATGCAGCCGCCCATATCACGAAGGAGCATGGCACGGATAGCGGTCACAAAAGCCGCGCCCGGTGCTGCCTTGGTGAAAGTCACACCATGATAGCTGGGATTCGGAGTGCACAGATGAGGGAACTTGCCGCTGCCCTCCCAGTCAAATTTACCATTCTCTACGATCACTCCGCCTAAGCTGGTGCCGTGTCCGCCGATGAATTTGGTTGCGGAATGTACCACGATATCTGCGCCGTACTCAAAAGGACGTACCAGATAAGGAGTAGCAAACGTATTGTCCACTACCAGAGGAACCTTATGCGCATGGGCGATCTGTGCCAGGCGCTCAATGTCTACCACATCAGAGTTGGGATTGCCCAGAGTCTCGATGTAGAGCGCCTTGGTGTTCTCCCGGAAGCTTGCTTCGATCCTGTCATAATCGGAAGGAGCCACGAAAGTAGTGGTCACACCGTAGTCCACCAGGGTATGCGCCAACAGATTGTAGGTTCCACCGTAAATATTATTTGCAGAAACAATGTGATCTCCCTGTTTTGCCAGGTTCTGGATCGTATAGCAGATAGCTGCCGCTCCGCTGGCTACTGCCAGAGCTGCGGTACCGCCCTCTAATGCTGCAATACGCTGCTCGAAGACACCCTGGGTAGGGTTGCCCAGACGGCCGTAGATCTCACCGGGATCTTCCAGTCCGAAACGTGCTGCTGCATGGTCGCAGTTGCGGAATACATAAGAAGATGTCTGATAAATGGGAACGGCCCTCGCACCGGTCACGGGATCGGGCTGCTCCTGTCCCACATGTAACTGTAATGTCTCAAATTTTAAATTACGCTCTGCATAGGGCTTTTTGCTCATGTTCTGCCTCATTTCTGCACTTTATGTGCTTATGTATTTTTCTATGATGCCAGGATCAAAAGGTCTAAGCCCACATGCTTGACCCCGACTTTATTTCTATAAAAACATGCTAAAACACATTACAAATTCTGTCAATGTAAAACTTTAGCACAGTACCATGATTTACTTCACCAGCCGGTCCTTATACTTCAGCCATTTTCCCGTCCGTATCCTGTTAGTAAACAAAAATGCCCGTACGACCCAGTCCATGGTCATAGCGATCCAGACGCCGATGACGCCAAGTCCCAGACCCTGTCCCAGGATATATGCCATACCCACACGGCAGAGCCACATGGAAGCGATCGCCACGATCATGGTAAATCTCACATCTCCCGCAGCGCGAAGTGCATTGGACTGTGCAAAGGACAACGGATGCACCAGCATACAACATACACAGCTGTAACATAACAGAAAAACAGTTATTTTCATTGTCTCCGGACTCAGATGATAGATTCCGCAGATCGGTCGAGCAAAAATAATCATGGGAATTCCCAACAGGATCATACAGGCATATGCTACTTTCATCATTTTTTTCAGATAATATAATGCCTGCTCTGTTTCTCCTGCGCCGATGCACTGTCCGATCACAGTGATCATTGCCACACCGATGGCATTGGCAGGGATCTGTTGGAAGCTGGCAATGCTGCCTGTTACGGCATTTGCCGTCGTAGCTGCCATTCCAAATCCGGCGATCAGGCTGGTGGTCAGAAGCTTACCAATCTGAAAAATGCTATTCTCCAATCCGTTCGGTACGCCGATATACAGGATTTTCCCAAGGATTTTGGTATCCAGACGCCAATGATTGCTCATGATGATCTTGTCACTTTTCTTAAGCAGCACTACGATCAGCACCGCAGACAATACTCTGGAAAAAAGCGTGGACAGCGCCGCTCCTGCAGCACCGATTCCAACACCGTAGATCAAAATGGCATTTCCCACTACGTTCACCAGATTCGCTACCAATGACACCTTCATGGACACCTTGGAATCTCCCACCGCACGGAACAGAGCTGCACCACCGTTATAAATTCCCAGAAAAGGAAAGGACACCGCCACAATATAAAAATAAATTCTTGCAGCACTCATGACATCCGCTTCCACATTGCCGTAAAGCAATGCCAGCAGTCCCCTGTTCCAGATCAGCGCTATCGTCATAAACAGAAGGGCCACACCCCCAACCGCTATAAACAGCTGATTGGAGGCCCGGCCTACCATTTCCTTATCTCCGTGTCCCATGTATTGTGCTGCCACGACCGCACCACCGCTTGCCATGGCCGTGAACAGACCGATCAGCAGCACACAGATACTGTCCACAAGCGAAATCCCGGATACTACAGCTTCTCCACAGCTGGCTGCCATCACTGTGTCAGCCATTCCCATTGCGATTGCCAGAAACTGTTCTATGATCAGCGGCCACAGTAATTTTCTCAATGCATCCTGTGAAAATAACATTTTTTTCTCTTCCGTCATAATTTACATCATTCCTTTATCCTTACATTAACATCTGCCAAAATAGCACATTGTCATTGCATTGTAAATACGGTAAATGGTATTTTCTACAGTTCCTGATATACAAAATAATCCGCAGCCACCGAACCGCCAGCCGCACCCTGTTCGTTGATGGCAAACAGTCCGTCCTTGACACCGACCCAGCGGCCCGGAGTTGCTTCCACCATATGTCCCACAGGCTGTAAATTTTCTTCCGTGGTTCCCACGTAGAACGTGCGATAAGTCTCCTTCTCCACCTTCATCTGGATATAAATGACATCACTGTTCCATTCGCCCAGACCGGTGCGCACTTCATCGTCCTTCGTCCAGTTGCCGGTGCGCTGCTGCAGGCTCATTTTGCCGTGTATTTTCTGAACTGCAAGTGCTGTATAACATCCGCCCAGCGATACCAGTCCTGCCACATCGCCGTCCTTCATCTGCTTCAGATGCAGACAGGTGGTAATAGAAAATTCCGGTGTCGGCCACTTCTGCAATAACAGATTGCTGATGTCGCACAGCTGTGTCTTCGGATCCACCGCCTGTGCATGGAGAAGGAGCTGACCGTCTTTCAGATCGTACCATTCCTTTTTATAATTGGCATTCCACTGCCATTGCAGTCCTAAACGATCTCCTTCGAAGAAATCGCTGTCCTCCGGGGTATCGATGGGATATGCAGCTCCCACTTCCGGCTTCTTGTAACGCAGTACCGGCTCACCGCAGCCGTCCACGGCATTTACTCCGATCACCGGCCAGTCATTTTCCCAGTGCATGGGCTGTAAATGTACGATACGTCCCGCATTGCCCACATCCTGGAAATGCAGGAACCAGTCCTGTCCGTCCGGCGTATCCACCCAGGCACCCTGGTGAGGTCCGTTGACGGGGGAATTGCCCTGGTGCAGGACGATTTTCTCTTCCCAGGGACCATAAATATTTTTCGACCGCAGTACGGTCTGCCAGCCAGGCTTCACGCCCCCTGCCGGAGCGAAGATATAGTAATAGCCGTTTCTCTTATACAGCTTCGGGCCCTCGATGGTGGGCTGGGTCGCATGACCGTCATAGATGAACTGACCGTCATCCAGCACTCCGGAGCAGTCCGGTTCGATGGGAGACATATACAGCATGCTCTTGAAGCCGATACGGCTTCTGGCGAAAGCAGTTACCATATAAGCTTTGCCGTCCTCATCCCAGAAAGGGCAGGGATCGATCCAACCCACTACCTTTCTGACATAAGCAGGCTCGCTCCATTTGCCCCACGGGTCTGTGGTCTTGCACATCATAATCCCCTCATCCGGCATGGGAATAAATACGTAGTAAGTTCCCTCATGGAAGCGGATGGCAGGTGCCCAGGTACCGCAGCCGTGTACCGGCTTGTCATAATATTCAAAGGGAAGTTTATCCATGATGTAATTGATGACCTTCCAGTTCACAAGATCCTTGGAATGTAACAGAGGAACTGCGGGGGTATTACAGAAGCTGGAAGCGATCATAAAATAATCCTCTCCCACACGAATGGCATCCGGGTCCGAGTAATCCGTATACAGGATCGGATTGGTATAGGTGCCGTCGCCCTGATCGGCGATCCACATTTTATGTATCTTCGTCTTGTCCATAGTTTCTCCATTCCGCAGCCTTTTGCCGCTGTTTGTTTATAAAATCAGTATAGCAGATATTCCGTCGTATCGCGTGTCAATTTCCCATTAGTTTGTGTCAAATCTTGCATTATCTATACTACAATGTCATAATATAATGATGCCAGGGTCAAAAGGTCTAATCCCACATGAGCTTGCTCATAAGTGGGTGAAAGACCTTATGACCCGCCCCGATATGAGCATAAAAGTGGGATGATAATCCCACGATATGCGAATAAAGGGTAGGATTGTGAGAGTGCGTAGCACAGAACAATCCGTAGGCATCAAAGTGACAATCGTTGCAGGAGGAAAACACCTTGAGTTTCTTTTATCAGAATCGCAAAGAACAACTCTATCTGTATCTGTCCAATAATAATCCTTACGCCGTCCATCTTCACAGACAGCTGGAGCTGATCTATGTCTTAAGCGGTTCCACCACGGTCACTGTGGAACAACAGGAATTTCCGCTGACTCCCGGTCAGGGTGTCCTCGTCTTTCCGAACCAGATGCACGGCTTAAAACATGTGGAACCCGGTCAGAATCTGCTCTGTATCTTCGAGCCGGATTTCTGCCATTCCTTCCGACATTTTTTTCAGAATAAAAAACCCTCACGCAATGATTTTGCCATCTCCACCCTCTCGGAGCACAGCCACATTGCCTTACAGGGACTCGAGGCTCTGGCTTCCACCATGGAAAAAGATCGTCCCACTCCTTCTGATGTGCAGATCTATGCGGAAGGGTATCTGACGCTCCTTTTGGCAGATCTCCTACCCTCTCTCCCCCTGCAGACCCGGAAAAGCACGGAGGATCTGGAGCTGGAGCAGAGGCTGCTTCTCTATCTGGATGCCAACTACACGAAGGAATTGTCCCTGGACAGTCTCTCGAAAGAATTCGGTGTCAGCCGTTTTGTCCTCTCCCGGATATTTACGGAAAAGTTCCACACCACTTTCCCGGATTATGTGAATTCCAGAAGACTTGATTATGCCAGAGACCTTCTGCTGTCCACGGAGCTATCCGTAACACAGATTGCGCTGGATGCGGGCTTTGGCAGCTCCCGTACCTTTTTCCGTGCCTTTCAGGATACCTTCCATACCACTCCGGGAGCTTACCGCAGGCAGACGGAATCTACCCACAACAGTTCCTCGCCCGCCCGGATATAATCCTTCCAGGTGCGGATGATCCGTCCCTGGTCAGGTGTCTGACACATCTCCATTGTCACTGCCGTATCCACGCCTTCTCTCGCCAGCCCTTCCTGATCGAATTCTACGAGAAGCTTGCCTTTTCTCACGATCTCATTGGGCAGGACATTGCAGCGGTAATAGGCGCTATGAAGTTCTTCTTTATCCCTACAGATATTCAATAGCAGCTCCACCCCGCTGTCCGTGCGGAAACGGATCCGGTTGCCCATTGGATAAAGCTTCAGCACTTTTCCTGCAGTGGGAGCATAGACTCTGCCGTCCGACGGCAGGATGGTAATGCACTTCGTATTGTCATCCTCCGCTTCTTCCGTTGTGTCCTGCAAAGTATCCTGCGATATTTTCCTGATCTCGCCGTTCACCGGGCTCCCTATGGCGGTGCCTTCCATAACCAGCTGTCTGTTCCCTGTTATTCTTCTCTCTTCCTGTCTGTTGACCGCCTCTTCTTCTGTCTCTTCCATGTTCCAGCGGATGCTCCTGCCTGACCAGAAACCGATCAGCAGTCCCAGCACTCCCGTTGCCACCACCGCATACATCTGCATGTTTCTACCTTCCTTTTTCCATGATAATCTTATTCTGTCTCATTTTCGGGAAAACATGCCAGTTTTTCATTCATAAAATCCAAGAGTATCGCTGCCACGATCCCCGCCGCCATGCAGAACAGATTCCGGGATGCCGCATCCGCCGATGTTGCAAAGCTGCCCCAGGGAACGGTCATCACCGTAGCCGCACCGACGATCCCGAAAATTCCATGAAACATCACCGCATACTGCCTCTCAAACAACCGGTTTACCAGTTTTGCCAGACAGATAAAAGTCACCACGCACCCTGCCACTCCCGGAAGCAGAACCTCCGGTCTCACATGACCGATCCCTTCCACAAAGGGCGTATACAGTCCCAAAGGCATCAATATCGTTGAAAAACTCATGCCCGGAGCGATCACCGACAGTGCAAAGGCAAAGCCGCAGAATAAAAAGCTTAAAAGTCCCGGTTCCACGGCATTTTGGGAGTTCTGCAGCCAGAATAGCAGACTAAGCATTGCCACCAATGTCACGCAGGATAAGATCACATTTCCCACAGTCCTGCCCTGTTCTCCCGCTTCTCTCCACAACGAGGGCAGCATTCCCACGATCAGTCCCACAAATACGCAGACGGAAGGCTCCGGGTAAGTCTCTAATACGTAAGATAACAGATTCGCCACCCCCAGAAATCCCGCTGCCGATCCGATCATATAAGGGAACAATTCCGGCAGATGGGTCCGCCACTTATGTACCGGATCCGACAAAAACTCCATGATCGGTCGATAAACTCCGAACACCACACTTAAAACGCCGCCGGATATCCCCGGAAGTACCGCTCCCAGACCGATCAGCGCTCCTTGTAATACTTTTCCCAAAAATCTAAGATCCATCGCCATTCTCCGCATCCTGTTGCTCTTAAAATCATATGCTTTTTCCATAAGAAAATAGGTCTAAAAATCAAAGATAATTATTGACATTTCAAGCAGGGCAATGGTATACTCTAACCGTATTCTAAATGAAAGTCATTGATCTCACATATTTTTGTAAGACATTGCTACTTTTTCACGGATGCTTTACAAAAATATGTGATTTTTTTGTCCTACGTTTTAGAATCATCAAAAGGATCAGGCAAAGCCTGAATTATTAAAGGAGGTACCAATAATGAATAACGGTACAGTTAAGTGGTTCAATGCTCAGAAGGGTTATGGTTTCATCACCAACGATGCTAACGGCGAGGAAGTATTCGTACACTTTTCCGCAATCAATGCTGATGGTTTCAAGTCTCTGGAAGAGGGTCAGAAGGTAACTTTCGATACCGAGTGCGATCCTCAGAACAGCAGCAAGATCCGTGCTACCAACGTTACTGTTGTAGCTTAATAGCAAGACAAACCAAAAGGATCAGTCCCTTAGGACTGATCCTTTTTCATGCCCGGAATCCTCTCCACCGCTCTGTGGGGATCTCCGGCTTCGTCACAAGACATTCCGGATCCGGTGCCAGCACATGCCGCACCACCCGGAATACTTTTTCAGCATCACACAGGAGACATCTCGCGTCTCCAAATACCACTTCTTCCACTGCTCCGCAATCCAGAAATGCCTGGTTTAATTTCACAAAATCCTCTGAAATATGAGGCTGCATCGCATTGTAATGTTTCCGCATATATACTTTCTTTTTGCTTCCGTCCGGCAGGATCGTCAAAAGCTCCATAGGCTCCGCCGCCAGCCGGTTCGGTACATTCAGCACTTCTTCCACGCTGTGGATGTAAGTATTGCGTTCGTGCCCCACACCCACTAACAGAATTTTCCCTCCGCAGTCTTTCAGCCGGTCGTACGCTCCTCCCGGGGTACAGGGGGTATTGTTCTCGTCCTCCCCCGCCAGATATTCTGCGGCTCCTTTTCCGAAGCCAGCCAGCGAATGGGTGGGATGGAGAGACCTTACTACGCCTGCTCTCTGCCGGAACAGATTCGTCAGCAGCCCCACGCAGGACGGTGTGCTGCGATAGTCATACACCGGATGCTCTGCATTCACATTCGCCCAGGTATGGGTCGGAAGTAACAATAACCCGTCCGCGAAATATTCCATCCAGGCATCCAGCACAGTATCCGCTCCGCTCTCCACCTCTCCGATGGCTTTCATGGAGGAATGGATCAGGATCGTCTCTTTTCCGGTGAGTCCTGCGTTCTGTAACTGCTGTTTCAGTTCCGCTTTCGTATACATGATTTTTCCTCGAATATCGCATATAGTAAAAGGCCGATTTCCAAGATATCATGGAACCGACCTTTTGTGTTATTTTCCTCTACTTTCTTGCCTCCGGCACGAAGCTGTCAAAAATGAAAACATCAAAGTGTTTCCTTGCTTCATCCAGCTCCTGCTGGCTCTTAATAGTCCAGGCTGCTGCGGTATTATGATACAGGCCTCTGCAAAGCTTTCTTGACAGAATCTCGGGATAATGGTGATTGTATGCCACAAAATCCGGCTTCGTCACAAAGTTCAACAGCAGATTCTGCAGGACAAAATACAATACTCCCACATACTCTCCTTCCTTCAGGAAAGCATCGGACAGCTGACCGCGCACCAGTTCCGGATGATTCTTACGATACCACTGCACTCCCAATGGATTAAAAGACTCCATGCAGTACATTCCCTTGTAGGCCCGAAGCATCTTATCTGCAATGGGGCACAGGGACAGGTCGGTACGCTCGATCTTGAACTCCACGATCAGAGGTACTTTTCCGTCCACCATCTGAAGCACATCCTCGAACTTCGGAATCTTCTCCGTGGACTCACACAGATGGAACTGCTGCAATTCTTCATAAGTGTAATCACAGATTTTTCCTTCGCCGCCGCAGACTCTTTTTAAGGTAAAATCATGGAACACCACGGGAATCTTGTCCTTCGTCAGTTGGATATCCAGTTCGATACCGAATCCTGCGTCCACTGCCTTGCGGAATGCTGCCATGGAGTTCTCCGGAGCCTGTGTGGCATTGTCATGCAGCCCTCTGTGGGCATAGAGCCATTCTTTAAAGCAAGCCGTATCGGGCTTATGCGCCATCCGGGGCATGATCATAAGGAAGTAAAGAATCGCCAGCACTACAATGACGATCAGTATGATTGCTAAAACTTTCATTCTCAATTCAACCTTCTATCTTATGTTTTGATTCACATACATCTTTTCTGCGCCCTCTTAGTCTCCGCGAAAAGCTGCTGCATCTTACTTTAATCCACTGCCCCGCAATTTTCAAGTAGCTATTTCTAAAGATTTTCTAACGATTTATTGTCTATTTTATTAATCGTCCACGTCAAAGTTCTCCAGAATGCTCTCCTTCTTCTGGGGCTTCACATCGCCGTGGCGTACCTGGGTCATGGTCAGGAATGCCATCAGGGAGAAGAACAGCGCATAGGGAAACAGGGTGTTATAGGACACGTTTTCCAATAGGAATCCGGATAGTACCGGAGTCAGGATCTGCGCTGCCATGGAGAACGTATAATAGGTTCCGGTGAATTTTCCCACATCGCTGCCACTGCTCATGGCCACGATCATCGGATAGGAATTCACATTGATGGCTGCCCATGCCACACCGATCAGGGCAAATGCCACATTGATGATGGGGTGATATTCTCTGGCAAAAATTGCGCCACCATAGCAGGCTGCCATCAGCAGAACACCGCCCATGATAGTCTTCTTACGACCGATCTTCGCAGAGATGTTTCCAATGGGAATATAACTCAGAATAGCAGCTACCGTCGCTACCATCAGACAGTTGGCGAAGCTTCCGCCCTCCATCTTCCATACTACCTTCGTGTAGCGGGAAAAGGCTGTGGTCACGGCATTATATGCGGTAAACCATAAGAAAATAGACGCCAGCATGAAATACATACTCCGCTTCACTTCCTTCGGCATCCCCTTGGTGCCTTCCGTCTTTCCTGTCTGTTTTTTCCCGTCGGAAGCTTTTACCGCTCCGGTATCTCCCACTGCCTCGATCTCACCGACAGCTTCCACGCCCTCAGCCATCGCTTTTTCTTCTATTGTTTCTGCAATTGCCGCCTCTGCCTTCTCGACTTCTTCCCGCAGCTTATTTTCCCGGATGGTCATCACGAGAATTCCCACAGCGATCGCCATGACTGCTGCAATACTTGCAAATAAAGGCAGATAATCCGGTGTTTCACCTTTGCCCACCAGAACTTTGATCATGATCAGAGCATAGACACCGCCCACAGCTCCCATGAGATTGATCACCGCATTGGCACGGCTGCGCAGATGGTTCGGGGTTACATCCGGCATCAGTGCTACTGCCGGGGAACGATACAGTCCCATGGACACCAGGGTGAAAAACAGCACCGCCAGGAAGATCACCTGGTTACTGAAGGACTCTACAGTGCCCCATCTTGCCTTTTCTGCATTGTCGATCATCGGCAGTAACATCATGAAGATCACTGCCAGGATCGTACCCGACACGATAAAGGGCATTCTTCTGCCAAGCTTCGTATGTACCTTATCTGACAACGTACCGAACACCGGCAGCAGAAAGATCGCCAGCACATTGTCTAATGCCATCACCGCTCCCGTCATGGTCTCGCCCAGATGATAGGTATTCTGCAGAATCAGGGGGATGATGTTGTCATACATCTGCCAGAAGGAACAGATGCTAAGAAAAGCCAGTCCGATCAGAAACGTTCTTTTGTAATTTAATTTTGTCTCCATAAGAAAACCTCCCAAGTTGATAGTTTTATTTTATCAGAGGGAGGTCCTCCTAGCAATCATTACTATGTAAAATTTATGTCTTTAAAATCTATATTGCTTATCCTTTCACACCGCCTGCCACCAGTCCACTCTGGATAAATCTCTGCAGACACATGAAAACAATCATAATTGGCAAGGATGAAATCACCGCTGCTGCTGAAAACAGCGTCCAGTGAGCAGCAAACTGATCACTGATAAAAGACTGTAATCCCAACGCCAGCGTCATTTTTCCCGGTGTCTGCAAAAAAATCGATGTGATTACATATTCGCTGTAGGTTGCTATAAAAGAAAACAGGAAGATCACCGCAAGCTGCGGCATGGCAAGCGGAATGATAATCTTGTAAAACACCTGAAACTGATTCGCCCCGTCTACCATTGCTGCCTCATCCAGTTCCACCGGCAGACCATCAATATAGGATTTTAACAGCCAGATATTGTATGCACTGCCTCCCGCCAGCACAAAGATTAACGCAAGACTGCTGTCAACCAGCCCAAACCTATAGATCAGAATATAGTAGCCTGCCACTGCCATACTGTTGGGAAATACCTGCAGCACCAGCAGCGACATGAGTCCATATTTTCTCCCGATAAAACGCAGTCTCGCGAATGCATATGCCGCCAGAGAAGTGATCACAAGCTGGATCGTCGCCACAATAACGCAAAACTTTAGGGAATTCCATACCCATACAGTAAAATCCGTCTCCCGAAACAACGTCACATAGTGTTCCACACTGAACTTTTCCGGAAAGAGAGAGGACAGAAAAAAACTGTCGCCCGCCGAAAAAGAAGACATTACGATCCACACTACCGGAAACAGCACCAGTATTATGGTGATCCAGATTACAATACGGCTTCCCCAGAGCGCACGCATTTCCGAACCGTTCATTTTCTCTCTGCCAAGCATTTAATCCACCTCCTTGAATGAGCCGGACAAATGCATGTTCACCAATGTAAATGTTCCGACAATAATAAAGATCAGTACACTAAATGTAGCAGACAACTCGTACCGGTTAGACCATGTAGTCATTTTGTAAGTCGTACTTGCCAGAATATCCGTATAACCGGCGAACTGGTTGTCTACTCTGGCAGGACCGCCCTGTGTTATCATATAGATATTTCCGAAATTGTTGAAATTCGCCGCAAATGAAGAAATCACCAACGGGATAGAAAGCTTCGTCACCATGGGAAGTGTAATACTTTTAAAGCATTGAAACTTCGATGCCCCGTCAATCTCCGCCGCTTCATAATATTCCGTGGAGATGGATTGCAAACCGCCCAGACAGACATTCATCATATAAGGAAATCCCAGCCATACATTGACAATGATCAGCCCAATCCTCGCCCAAAGGGGATTCGTCAGCCATGGGATGTTCCATGCAATTCCGATTACATGAAGCAGATTATTGATCCCGCCGTATTGCTCATTTAGCAATCCCTGCCATGCAAGAATAGCGATTGTGGACGGCAATGCCCACGGTACGATCAGTATTGCCCGATATATTTTGGATTCCTTCATATGCGGATTGTTCAGAAGAATTGCCAGCAGCAGTCCCATAGCATAGGAACCCACCGTACTGAATATCGCAAAACATATCGTCCACCCAAGCACCGGGAAAAACACACTTTTAATACTCCCGGAAAAAACTGTCAGATAATTGTCTGCTCCCACAAAAGTGTAATCTCCCAAATGGTACATATTATAATTCGTGAAAGACAAAATAACCGTATACAGAATTGGCAGACAAGTCACCAACAATATGGTAATCAGTGTGGGTGCCAGATAGGCATATGCCATACCATTCTTTTTCTTCTTCATATCTTCACTACTTTCCTGAATTCATCAATTCAACAGCTTCTTCCAGTTGCGCCACCATATTTTTCGCCGCTTCCTCTGGAGTCTGCTCACCTGACCACATGGAACGGATATTATTGACATGAATGCTCCATAGCTGACCCATCTCGGATACGGTAGGCATCGGTTCTCCCTGATTGATCTGTACGATAAATGCTTTCGCGTAAGCATTCTCCCTGATCTCTTCCAGTTCCTGATCGGACAGTCTTGCAGGAATGCGGTCACCTGCTTCATACAGATCTTTTGCACCGTTTTCAATCAGATATTTGATAAAACTCCATGCCGGCTCCTGTTTATCACTGTCCTTACCCACAAAGCTTACCTGGGTTCCCACCGGTGTTACGAATGCCTGACCGTGAAATGTCGGCATCTCCGTGATGCCAAAGGGTGTCTCTGCCGAAGTAAAACCGTCAATATCCCAAGGGCCTCCAATATAGTACGCACATTTTCCGTTCTGGAAATTGCTTCTGGCAATATCTGCCGTGACATCTGCCGTAATCAGGCCATAACGGTTGCACAGATCATCAAGGAAATGATACGCCTGTACTGCCCCATCATTTGCCAGGCCAATGTCCGACGTATCATAAGCACCATTCTGATAATTAAAAATATAGCCGCCGCAGGCTCTGACAAATCCCAGATCATAATAGATACTGGTGGCATCAAACTGCACACCGCCGTTCTCCACTGCCTGTTCCACCAGTTCCTCCCAGGTCGCAGGCACTTTTTCTACCATGTCCGTATTATAGAATAAAGCGGTTGTCTCCACAGAAAGAGGTGCTGCATATCTTTTGCCGTCCACATAGCATGCCTGAACTGCAGCTTCGGAAAAATCCGCATCATTATAAAGTTCTGCCGGTACTTCCGCTGTCAGGCCTGCATTCACATAATCCGCAAGCTGGTCATTTGGGATACCCACTACAGCATCCGGTCCTTCAGCACTTTTCACCGCCTGTGCAAACTGTTGCACCGACGGGGACTGGTGGATCACCTCCACCTCATATCCATTCTGTTCTCCCCAGGTATCTGCATATTTCTGGAGCGTATCCACTTCCACGTTCATATTCGTCCAGATCACCAGTCTGTTATCCTCTTTTTTACTTCCGCATCCGGTCAGTGTCCCCACCGCCAGTGCAATGCACAACATCGATATGATTCCTTTTTTCATAGTCATTCCTCACCTACATTGTTTTCATATGCAGCAGGGCACTGTTGGCATTGCCGGCTGCATCAAATAATGCCATATTCGCCATGGCGTTGCCGGCTGCCATTTTTTCCTGCATATACTGACTTCCGCTCGTGCTCGCCCAGGTACAATCCGGAATCGGGAGCCATGCGGGTTCCCAGTAAAACACACCGATTCCTCTGTCCTCCTTGACCTTCCTGACTGTAGCCATCAGATCCCTTAAGAACTGCTCCTGTCCTTCCTGTGTGGCAGGATATCCGGTAGCCTCTTCTTCCTTCTCGGAATAGACGATTCCTTTACATCCCAGGGTATCCGTAGTATAGCCGATGGAAGTCTCTACCACCAGTACATTCTTGCCGTAACGGGCACTGATATCGTTCATATTATTCTGCAGTTGCTCCAGAGAGCCGTTCCAGTGCGGATAGTAGGACATTCCGATCACATCATAATCCAATGCAAACGGTGCGATCCGGTCGAACCACTGCCTGTAAAGCTCATTGTTGGTGCCGAAATCCAAATGCAGCACAATTCCTGCCCCGGGGCACTCTTCCCTCACTCCCCGGATCCCTGCCCGCAAAAGCCTTGCCATATTCTCCGTCTGCTCCACATAACCGTCCGGCCAGAGAAGACCCTTGGTAATCTCATTGCCGACCTGCACCATTTTCGGAATTAGCTTGTGATTCTTAAGTGCCTTCAGCGTATTCACGGTATGCAGATACACTGCAGTCTCCAACGCTTCTCCCCGCAGCTTCTGCCATGCCTTCGGCTTGATCTGTTTGGCGGGATCTGCCCAGAAATCGCTGTAATGAAAGTCTAACATAAAGTCCATTCCGTTTTCCACAGTTCTTCCGGCAATTTCTATGGTAGTCTGTAAATCATTGCCCCCGCCACCGTAGGAGTTACCCATCTCATCAAACGGGTCTGACCAGATCCGGAGCCGTACCATGGTCGTTCCGCACTCCTTCAGGATACGAAACAGATCCTCCTGTTTTCCGTTTATGTAATAGGACGCTCCGCTGACTTCCAGTTCCTTCACCATAGAGATGTCCATACCCTTGATAAATTCCATGATCACTCCTTCACCAGCGTGAGATCATCGATGGTGCCCCATCCGCCGGGTGCTGTAGTAACACGTACACCTACCGTGATTTCTCCGTCCGCAGGCTTCAAATCCGGTATCTCTGCAGTGTACCAGTTCACATAGCCGTTCAGTTCTCCGTCCACTTTGATTTCTTCCCCGTTTACCACAGCGTAGAAATACACCGTTGCGTTTTTATCCCCTGCAGCATCTCCCTGGATATGTGCCGTCAGTTTGTAAGTGCCTTCCTCCAGTCCGTTCACCGTCTGTTCTGCGGAAAAATCCACATTACTGCTACCGGAATAAAAATGCAGGGACTGTACCCCCTCGAAACAGTCAGTATCACGATCATAGATATCCAGTTCCTCTGTGGAATCGTTCACATTATTTACCGTCCATCCGGTAAAATCAGCCTCTTCAAAGCTACCATTAATTAGATAATTACCATTCTCATCTGCTGTTGCTTTCTCACCGTCTACATTGTTTGTGCTTCCGCATCCTGTCATTGCCGCGATTACTCCTGCCGCCAACAAAATCCCCAAAAATTTCTTTCTCATTAATTTTCTCCTTTCAATCTTTCTAAAGTTAATGTTTTACTTTTATTATAGTAAATTATTTACCTTTAGAAAAAATATAGCATCATTACCTCTTTTCGTCAATGCCTCTTGTTCTTTTTTTACCCTATTGCCAAATTTGGCAGGTATCTTTTGTCAGTTTTATACAAAATAAGCATACAAAAAGAGAGGTCTGTTCCGTCACCTCCCTTTTAACTTTTTTCTATTTATTGTTCATTGACTTATTATTGATTTAGCAGCTCTTGCGAAAAATTGGAATCCCGTTCACAAAGATAAGCTTTGTCACTTTGCCACCATACAGCACCCGGTTTCGCAGCAGATCCAATGCCGTCTCACAAATGCAGGGAATATCAATATGTATGGTTGTCAACGGCGGAGACAGATATTTGGCTATATTCACATCATTGATGCTGAAAAGCGCCATCTGCTCCGGCACCTGTATCCCTTTTTCATTCAGTGCCTGCAATACTCCCACTGCCAGTGTATCGCTCGCAATGCACAATGCGGTGGGCAGGGAACTTTTTTTCAGTAATTCTTTTCCCATGCGATAACCTTCATCCACGGTGAATTTCTCCGAGATCAGGATATATTCCTCCTCCAGACAATGATAATATGCCACACTTTGCCGAAAGGACCATTCTCGGATATCCATGGAGGGCTTCCCCGTATCAATATTCCGGTCGCTTCCGCCAATAAATCCGATTTTTTTATGACCCTTTTCCACAAAATAATCTACCATCTGTGTCACGAAGGAATCCATATTGGGTCTAACCGCATCAAACAATTTTTCATCCGGTGATGTGCCGATGAACACTCCTCTGGGGCAGATTTTATACAATTGATTGATCTCTTTGCGGGTCAGCCAGCCTACGGCAATAAAGGCATTCAGATCTCTGGGGATCACGCTCATGCCATCTCTGCGGTCATAAATCTGCAGTCGGATATTCATTTTTTTTGCCTGCTTTATAACTTCCTCCCTGACACCGCGGTAAAACACATCCTCCAATTCATCCTCATTATCTGTAAAATACAAAAGTGCAACGTTTTCAATTTTCGGATAAATAACTTTTTTCTTATAGCCAATCTTCTCCGCTGTGGCAAAAATAGCCTCTCTCGTTTCCTCACTGACGGAAATTCCTTCATCGTAATTCAATACTCTGGAGACCGCTGCGCTCGACACACCCACGATCTCTGCAATCTCTTTAATCGTTGCCATGCAAACCTCCATTATGCCAATGAACCTTGTTCATATCTTTTAGTAATCATTTTACATAAATATTTTACTCTGTCAAGATTTCACACTTTTTCCTTGAAATATGTGGGCTTTTATGTATAATGGTAAGGGTGGCTTTGTAACACATTTAATAAGAAGAATAACAAGAGGTTTAAGAATGATCAGTGCAAACAACGTAACTTACCGTGTGGGTAAGAAAGCATTATTCGAAGATGTCAACATCAAGTTTACCGAGGGCAACTGTTATGGACTCATCGGAGCCAACGGTGCCGGTAAATCCACCTTTTTGAAGATCCTGTCCGGTCAGCTGGACACCACCAAAGGTGATATCGTCATCACCCCCGGTCAGCGTCTCTCCGTGTTGGAGCAGGATCATTTCAAATACGACGAGAATGTGGTTATGGATACCGTTATCATGGGTAACGCGCGTCTCTTCCAGATCATGAAGGAAAAGGATGCCATCTATGCCAAGGAAGATTTCAGTGATGAGGACGGCATCCGTGCCAGCGAACTGGAAGCAGAATTCGCTGAAATGGACGGTTGGGAAGCAGAGTCCAATGCCGCCATGCTGTTAAACGGTCTGGGCATCGGCACCGAGTTCCACTACTCTCTCATGAAGGATTTAGACGGCAGCCTGAAGGTGAAGGTCCTGTTAGCCAAAGCACTGTTCGGTAATCCCGACATCCTGCTACTCGACGAGCCTACCAACCATCTGGACTTAGACGCAATCGCATGGTTGGAGGATTTCCTGATCGATTTCGAGAATACCGTTATCGTGGTATCCCATGACCGTTATTTCCTGAACAAGGTATGTACCCAGATCGCCGACATCGACTACGGCAAGATCCAGCTGTATGCCGGTAACTATGACTTCTGGTATGAGTCCAGTCAGCTGCTGGTGAAGCAGATGAAGGAAGCCAATAAGAAAAAGGAAGAAAAGATCAAGGAATTACAGGAGTTCATCTCCCGTTTCTCTGCAAATGCTTCCAAATCCAAGCAGGCTACTTCCAGAAAACGTGCCCTGGAAAAAATTGAGTTGGATGACATTAAGCCCTCCAGCAGAAAATATCCCTATATCGACTTCCGCCCCGAGCGTGAGATCGGTAACGAAGTACTGGCTGTGGAGCATCTGTCCAAGACCATCAACGGTGAAAAGGTGTTAGATGACATCTCCTTTACTCTGGGTCGTGAAGATAAGGTGGCTTTCGTAGGAAGCTGCGAGCTGGCGAAGACCACTCTGTTCCAGATCCTTGCCGGAGAGATCGAGCCGGACGAGGGAACCTACAAGTGGGGTGTTACCACTTCCCAGTCCTACTTCCCGAAGGATAATACTGCAGAGTTCGACAATGATATGACCATCGCCGACTGGCTGACCGGTTACTCTCCCGTAAAAGATGCCACTTATGTCCGTGGTTTCCTGGGACGTATGCTGTTCGCCGGCGAAGACGGTGTGAAGAAGGTCCGCATCCTCTCCGGTGGTGAGAAGGTTCGCTGCCTGCTGTCCAAGATGATGATCAGCGGCGCCAACTGTCTGATCCTGGATGAGCCCACCAACCATCTGGACATGGAGTCCATCACCGCGCTGAACAACGGTCTGATCAAGTTCCCCGGTGTGGCACTGTTCTCCTGTCATGACCACCAGTTCGTACAGACCACTGCCAACCGTATCATCGAGATTCTGCCTAATGGCAGCCTGGTAGACAAGATCACTACCTACGATGAGTACCTGGCAAGCGATGAAATGGCAAGAAAGCGTACTGTATTCACCGCACAGACCGAAGACGACGAGAACTAAGACGAATAAAATGGATGCCGGTGCTGCCGACATCCATTTTGTTATTTTTTCCAATTCTGTTTCGTTGAATGCTCTCCATGAAAACATGTAATATTTACAAACACTGTCTCTATACGCAAAAACCAGCTCTAATGTATGTTAATGCGGACCAGTCCCCAAAAATAATCTCAGAAAGGATAGAAATATGGTAGATCTTCATGTACATTCCACCTGTTCCGACGGTACCTTTACCCCGGAAGAATTAGTTGATTATGCAATTCAAAAAGGCTTAACCGCCTTCGCTCTCACCGATCACGATACGGTAAACGGACTGGACCGGGCGATCCGATATGCGGAGGAACTGCGGCAGGCTCAGGCGGCCGGTTCCTCCCTTCCAGCTGCTTCCGTGTCTGACGCTGACGCCTCCATGCCTCAGGTGCCGGAGGTGATCCCCGGTATCGAGCTATCCACGGAATATCAGGGCAAAGATATCCACATGGTTGGCCTTTTCATTGATTACCGCCAGCCGGAGTTTGCCCATTATTTAGAAGATTTCATTCGTTCCCGCGAGAACCGCAATGAAAAAATGTGTGCGCTTCTCAGAGAGCATGACATTGACATTACTTACGAGGCACTTCTGGCGGAATTCCCCGGTGCGGTTATCACCAGAGCTCATTTTGCAAGATATCTCCTCTCCCACGGCTATATCCAGAGCATGAAGGAAGCATTTGACCGCTACGTAGGCGATCACTGTCCCTGCTTTGTTCCGAGGGAAAAGGTGACACCCGCTCAGGCTGTGGAACTGATCCTAGGGGCCGGCGGCGTACCGGTGCTGGCACATCCGATCCTCTATCACATGAGCGATGATCGTCTGGATACTCTCGTAGCGGAATTGAAAAAGATCGGCCTCGTGGGCATCGAAGCCATTTACAGCACCTACAATAGCGCCGAGGAACGCCAGATCCGCGGACTTGCCTCCAAATATGATCTGCAGATCAGCGGCGGCTCCGACTTCCACGGCGCCAACAAGCCAAAGATCGACCTCGGAACCGGCTGGGGGAAGCTGTATGTACCGGATGAAGTGCTGGAAAATCTGCGCCCGGAAAAGAAATAAATTGAAAGTTACGCGGGCAATGAGCCGCGCATAGGCATAGTGAGGACAGC
>ENA-OOZA01000559-OOZA01000559.1-human-gut-metagenome-genome-assembly--contig:-NODE-559-length-21302-cov-4.044524_pt1 | contig 21302 bp, 16 predicted proteins | sample MGYA00241703_ERZ501378 | MGnify/ENA primary metagenome ERZ501378 (study PRJEB25962, sample SAMEA2042916) | human gut metagenome | biome: human gut; feature: human-associated habitat; material: faeces...
AAAATACCGCCTGTGGCACACTCATTATTTTGCGCATATTTCCAAATACAATGCCTCTGAAAACGAGCTCCTCCATAATCGGAGAAAGAATTGCCGAGCCAATCAGCTCAATTACAAGAGTACTTGCATAAAAGCTCTCATTCGCCCTGGCATATCCTTCTGAGAGCCCGATAAGCGGTGACATTGTGATGATATTATTGAACGCAAATGAAATAAAAAGTGTAATCACAATTACCCAGAGCACATTTATAAAAAGTGCCCTGTCTATCTTTGGTTTTTTAACAAACATCTGCTGTGTCGGCTTATAGCTTGCAAAATACATAAATGGTATTGTAATTGCTGCAGATATTATCTGCGCTATCATGTATGTCGAAGCTGTGTGTCCGATAAACGCAAAAATAAAGTACATTGCGCTCAGAAAAACAATGTAGTAAAGCACAATCGGGACAATTATTTCCCACACTATCGCTCTTAATTTTAAATTCTTATTCATGAAATCCCATTCCTATCTACTGTTTATAACCTCAGGTCTCAATGCATTGCATTTTCATAAAAGCTAATCGAAAAGCTTGGAAAGTACATCAGGAAGCTGCCTTATATCATCTATCACAGCTTTTGCACCGGCACTCACCATCTCGTTAACATCTCCAAATCCAAAGCTTACCGCTTTTTGTTTATTCTTCTGTGTCTGTATCGTCGTCTGTATTATCAGTTTCTTCCTGCTCTTCATTTTCGTCAGGTTCGTCAGGCTCGGACAAATTGGTATCATCGCTTTCGTCTGTATCGTGGATATCTTTATCATTATCCTTGTTGGCTGACTTATTGTCGCCTACTGTTTTGTTTTTCACTATCATAAGATATTCAGCGGCAATAAGAGCTACGCACAAAACGCAGACCACGCCAATAATAATGCCCATTGATGAACCGCTCTTTTCTTCCGACACCGGACTTGCGGCTTTTGAGGTCGCTTCTGCTTCTGAGCTTTCAAGCTTCACGGCTTCAGGTTCTTTTATCACTATTTTAAAATGCCCTACTGAGCCGTCCTTATAAACAATATCTATCTTTGTTTCGCCTGTGCTGAGGGTCTGGAACTTGCCGTCCTCGAATATAAGCACTTCGCCGTTGGCTACTGTTACGCTGTCAACATCTGTAAGTCCTATATCCTCAGGAGCGATAGGGTACTTGGAATAGTCAACGTCTATTTCGATATAATCGCTGTCGTCCTGCTGAACGTCTGCAGCGTCCTGATACTTGACGATACCATTCTCTACCTGATTTGATATGGCATTGAGGTTTTCGTCATCAAGGGAATTTACTGTGAGATAAAGCACTGTTGAGGTGAGCTTTTCGTCTGCGACTTTGAAATGGAGGGTCGCATAATCACCGTCAAAGTCTGTGCCGTCTGCGTTCACATAGTTATATACAAACTTACCTGCAAAGGCATTGTCTACTGCCATGCCACCTGCTTTATCATTGGTTTCGCACTTTTCAAACTCTACAAGGCTATCGTCATAGCCCACGGAGATAGAGGCGTTTGAGATAAGGTGGTCGCACTGGATATTTATTTTCGCTGTGAACTTTTTATCCTTTACCTCGCTGACCACAAGCTTTACAACTGTCGGCGTAGAAGTCGGAGTGTCCGGAACATAGGAATAAGATGTGGTAGTTCCCCATGTGGTGGTTTCCCATGTCTGAGCTGCGGTAGTTGTAGTCGTTTCAGTGTCCTCCCGCTGAGGCTGAGCGGTAGTGGTTGTTTCCGGTACAGGATCTGTGGCTGGCACATCGGTTGTCACAGGCGTTTCGGGATCAGCGAAACACACTGAGGTCATTGCCATGACCGCTGCAAAAAATCCCACTGTTACTTTTTTGAAATCCATTATTTACTCTCCTGATATTTTTTTGACGTAAACAAGGGCTGCCGCCATAAAGACCGCAGCCCATGATTTTCCTTTTTATTAGTCCTCAATAAGAGTTACTTTCTTCATGACCTGATCTACAAGCGGCTTATCGTTGAAATTTACGTCAACTGCTGCGATCTCGTCAACAACGTCCATGCCCTCGACTACCTTGCCGAATGCTGCATACTGTCCGTCAAGATGAGGAGCGTCCTGGTGCATGATAAAGAACTGTGAGCTTGCTGAATTTGGCATTGCTGAACGTGCCATTGAGATAACGCCTCTTGTATGCTTGAGGTCGTTACGAACACCATTAGCAAGGAACTCGCCCTTTATCTTCTCTTTTGCACCGCCCATGCCTGTTCCCATTGGGTCGCCGCCCTGTATCATAAAGCCTGAGATAACTCTATGGAATATCAGTCCGTCATAAAAGCCCTCTTTAACAAGCTTCTCAAAATTTGCAACTGTGATAGGTGCAACATCAGGATAAAGCTCGATCTTGATATTCTTTCCGTTTGCCATTTCTATATTCACCATGTTAATACTCTCCTTATTATCTGTTAATACAAAATTTACTTAGATTTTGGCAGCTCGCCACGTTTATTTTTCTCCATAAGATCATTGAAATACAAGGTGACAGGAGTTGGAACTTTCTTGAAAAGCCCCTTTTTCTCAACCTCGTCACAAACGATATAATCTCTTTCACCGTCATTATTTACACAATAGAGCCTGTCTGTTTTATAGAAGCCACCGTTTCCGTCATCTCTGTTCTTATCAAAACAGCCGAAGATATCCTTTGCCATAAGCTCGCAAAGTCTGAGTATCTTCTCATAGTTGGTATGCTCGCTCCACTTTTCAAGCTCTTCATGGAAGAACTGCTGGACAGGAACGTCATTGACTTCCATTTTTCTTATTATTCTCGCAAGGCATATAGAAGCGTCCTGATCGGTAAGCTTATCAAGTCTTGCATTCTTATAATCAAGTATATACTCATTTAATGTAGCATAAAGCAACTTATCATACTGAAACGGCTTGCCTTTGCCTGAAAACTTTATGATAGGGTTATCGGTATTGATCTTCAATTTTATCTCTCCAATTCAATTTATTCTGGCAATACCCCTAATGACTGCCTTTACCCCGATCATCTGCCATATTTTTCGTTAAATTCTTTCACCTTCTGCGCCAAAAACTCTTCCGATACTGAGCCGATAGCGTCGTCGTCCTCGCTGTGGTCAACAGAGCCAAGACCCTCCACAAGAGCCTCATCGACGGATATTCCCTTTATATCCTTATACTCTGCATAGTCCTCAGGCTTTTTTGCATAAGGAAGCTCAGCCACCTTTGCGGCTGTGGTCTCTGCACTTATGGCTTCGATATTGCCTGTATCACGCTTCTCCTGAGCCACTTTCTCGTCATGTATCCTATATATCTCCTCAAGCTTTGAGTCGATACCCTCAACGGACGCCACGCTTATATCCTCCTTATGAGAAGCTACAAATCTTGCGTGTTCCTCCTCATAAAGCTTTTCGTACTCGCTCTGGGCATCGGTTATCTCAGCCTGTCCTACCGGGTTCACGTCGTAGTCGGCATAGGTCTTTACGGGATCGTTTTTCTTTTCAGCCAGTTCTTTTTCAAGCTGCTCCATCTTGCTGCGGATAGTTTCCGGCTCTATGGTATCGGTTATCTTCTCAGCGTGTACCTTATCGCTGCTGGACTCCTTCACAAAAGCCGTATCTCCGCCTGCTCTCTTCACAGGCGTGTTCCATATATCATCAGCATTTATCTGCTGCTTTTTAGGCTGTGTCGATGTTTTGGGCTCGGAGCTTTTTCTGCTGAACAGACCCATAAGATCTCCCCCTTTTTATTGGCATGATGATCTGATATCGGCTTTTTATGCCTGACATCTTATACTTATTTATTATACAATATTTTCACCAAAATTGCAAACCTTTTGACAGTTACTTTTTGTACGATTTTTTAAACTCTTTTTGTGCATTTTGTTTCGTATTAATATAATATAAATATAAAATTCACGCTTAGTTAATGTAATCTATGCTAATATTTGCTATACTATATTTGTTAAGTTATTTATTTTGTTAATTAAAAACAAAAAACAAATTAGTTTGAGAAAACTATTTTTGGCATAAAAATACACAAAAATACCCGATCGTGAAGAAGATAACACGAATAAGAAGGGTAAAAGCTTAAGTATATATGAAGTAAATTCATGGAGGAGGATCTATTTATGACAAGACCGTCACTTGGGATAACGGCAATGGAACTTTTCGCCTGCAATCCTTTCAGGGTGCTCGGCATAGCCGTTGACACTCCTACTGCTGATGTCACGCTCACATACAAAAAGTTGCTTGATATGGCGGCTAAAGGTGACACGGCTGATTATGAAACGCCTTATGATTTTGATTTTCTGCCGCCTTTCTCCCGTTCTGAAAAGGATCTGAAAACGGCTTATGCAAAGATCGCCAGCAACGGATACAGATGCTTCGCATTCTCTGATCCTATATTTTCGGCTTCCCTGAACATCGATGACATTATGCTCAACCTCAGAGATATTTCATGCTATGACTGTTTCCTCAGATGTTATATGTGGCTCATCACCAATGACAGAGATTTTGAAGAGCCTGAGCTTTGGATACCACTTTGTCAGTACATAGACAAGATGATCATGTCAAGCCCTGAGCAATGGGATAAGTATTTTGACCATCGTTTCCCTCAGGATATGCTTGACAGCTCAATGTCTGCGCTGAGGTCTTTCTATGCCACATTCTGCGATATAATTCTGCTTCCTATCAAGGAAATGGTAAGAGGCTCTATGAAGTGCAGATCCGCAATGGAGATACTTAAGATCGCAAAGGTGGACGTTGACGAGGTATTCCCTGACATTGACATTCCACAGGCTAACCTGCCTAAGAGGGGCGAGCCTGCGCCGAAGCTCAAGATCGCTGTCAAGGACGGCGAGGAATACTATGATGTTACAACAGGCAAAATGGTAAACTTTGAGGGCGACGAGGATTCGGCTATCGAGAGCAACGATTTCTCTGCGGCTGCAAGCTCCATTTCTGCTGACGCTATCGTTGGCGAGGACGGTCCTGACAGCGAGCCTATACCTGACGAGCCTGAGGAAAATCCTGAGCTTAAGGTAGTTCCGCCTCCAGCTCCCGTTCAGCCTGAGCCTGTAGCAGTACAGCCTGCACCAGAGCCAGAGCCTATACCAGAGCCACAGTCCGCTCCTGCACCGACGCCTGCAGAGGACATCCAGTCTGCTCCTGTATTCAACACAAAGCCGATGGCTCAGAGCGGTATTCCCGGCGAGATAAACGCACCTATAAGAAAGAGAAAGATCTTTATTCCGGGACACGAGGGCATTTCAGGCTCTGCACCTGCAAGCCAGCCTGTTTCTGCTCATGTTCCGCCAGTTTCACAGCCTGCACCTGCTCCAACGCCTGTTCAGACAGTACAGCCTGCACAGCAGACAGTTTCAGCACCTGTGTACAGCCAGCCTGCTCCACAGCCTGCGGCGGAAGCTCCGAAGCCTGCAGCTAAAAAGCCATACAAGAAGGCGAACAAGGGACTTACTTCCCTTATCGATACAGTTGACGAGGCGATAAACGACACCTCGGACATAATCCTTACTGACGAGGCTGAGGAAGAGGAAAACCTATACACTGACACTCTTATCAAGATGCTGAGGGCAAACCGCTCAAACAATCAGCTTATGAAGAGCGTTGACACAAAGCATATTTACGACAACGGCGACAGCCTTGGCAGACCTGAGGAAGCAGAGCTTTCTATGGACGCTATCAACATGAAGAAAATGGACAAGAGCCTGCTCAATTCTTCATATGATAACATCAGCACCAAGGAGACCGACCCTAAGAAGCTTCGTGAGGAAAAATACCGCAACATCAACATCAATGATATGCTCAATCCAACAGTAGGAAGCCAGATGCACAAAGAATACACCCCGGACGCTATCGAGGAATTTGTTAAAGCTAAAAAGCAGGAAAAGTCCGCCATAAAGGGTATTTGGAAGCTTCTTGGCGTTCTGTCGCTTTTGTTGATCATTTATCTTATACTGCTTTACACGGGGCTTATTTGATGACGATATAAAGTGTGGGAGAATATCCGCAACGTGGTGTAACGAAAAAGAATAAGTAAACAAAACGTCGGGCAAGCGGGACGTCGCATTTCTGTGAAGCAGAAATTGAGCCGCTCCCCTACATGGTTTATGAAAACGTCAGCATTTTGCGAGTAACACAAGTTTATTCGGCAATTAATCGGGCGAGGAAGCGGGACGTCGAGGGCGCCGTCCCCTACATTATAATGTGATGCGAAATTTTGTAGGAAAATAAACAGTGTTAGAAATTTAGATAACAGATTTATAAGGGGTGGGAATTCCGCCCCTTTTTTGCAATAAGGAGAAATTTTATGAAAGAATACATACTCTCTTTAGATCAGGGAACAACTTCCTCCAGAGCGGTGCTTTTTAACGCAAAGGGTGAAAAGGTTGCGAGCGTACAGAAAGAATATCCGCAGATATTCCCCGGCAACGGCTGGGTGGAGCATGACCCTATGGACATACTGGAAAGTCAGCTCAGTTCTGCTCGTGAGGTCATTGCAAAGGCTGGGATAACAGCGGAGGACGTGGCGGCTATCGGCATCGCCAACCAGCGTGAAACGACGATACTTTGGGACAAGAACACCGGCAAGCCTGTTTACAACGCTATCGTTTGGCAATGCAGAAGGACTTCTGAAGACTGCGCACGAATGGAAAGTCAGGGCTTGCAGAAGTTTTTCAAGGACAAGACGGGACTTCTTATCGACCCTTATTTCTCTGCCACAAAGATAAAGTGGATACTTGAAAATGTAGAGGGCGTAAGGGAGCGTGCAGAAAAGGGGGAGATACTTTTCGGCACTGTGGATTGCTGGCTCATATGGAATCTGACAGGGGGAAGGGTACACGTTACGGACTACTCCAATGCTTCCAGGACTATGCTTTTCAACATTCACACCCTTGAATGGGACAGGGAGATACTGGGGCTTTTGGGCATACCCAGCTGTATGCTCCCTGAGGTCAAAGAATGTTCGGGTAACTTGGGCGAAACTGAGGAGAACCTTTTTGGAAGCAGGATAAAGATCGCAGGCTGTGCAGGAGATCAGCAGGCGGCACTTTTTGGGCAATGCTGTTTCCGTGAGGGCGATGTGAAAAACACCTACGGCACAGGCGGTTTTCTGCTTATGAACACGGGTGAAAAGCCTGTGGAAAGCCGTCATGGACTGCTCACGACTATTGCCTGGGGCATAGGAGGAAAGGTGAATTATGCTCTGGAGGGGTCGGTATTCGTATCGGGTGCGGCGGTAAAATGGCTTCGTGACGAGCTTTGCATAATACGCACAGCGTCAGAAACCGAGGAGCTTGCAAGAAGCGTTGAGGACGCAGGGGGAGTTTACTTTGTGCCTGCATTCGTGGGGCTTGGCGCACCATACTGGAAGCCCGAAGCCAGGGGCATGATAACAGGGCTTACAAGAGGAACAAACAGATGCCACATAGTCAGGGCAACATTGGAAGCTATGTGCTATCAGACCTATGACGTTCTCAGGGCGATGGAGGAGGACGCTGGGGCTATCGGAAGCATAAAGGCTGACGGCGGTGCGGCAAGCAACGATTTTCTTATGGAATTTCAGGCTGATATATTGGGTCATTCGGTCATAAGGCCTTATAACGTGGAATCCACCGCAACAGGTGCGGCATATCTTGCAGGGCTTGGCTGTGGGCTTTGGGGCAGTATGGAAGAGCTTGTTGGCGTTTCGGATAAGTTCAGGGAGTTTATTCCGTCTATGAGCGAGAGTAAACGCAGTGATCTGATAGGTGGTTGGAAGAAAGCGGTCCAAACGGCTATTAGGGAATAAAGATAAAAAAATCGGGCGACCTAGGGTGGGTCGCCCTTTCTGTTATATATCTTTCATTTCATTAAGCACCTGGGCACATAGGAAAAGCGAACCGCATATAAGATTTGCTCCGTGAGGATTCTCGTTTATTAGCTGACGTGCCATTTCAAGGGCAGGCTTTGGACTTTGCTCTGCCCTGCCGCCTGCGTTTGTTATAATGTCGGCAAGGTCAGAGGCAGTTTCGGCTCTGTCGCTGAAACCGTCAACTGTGTAGAATTTGTCTACATACGGTATGAGTTTCTTTACAGCCTCGGTGATGTTTTTATCCCTGCACATTCCCATAACGGCGTAACATGGGTGTTTTTCACAATTCTCCAATACGCCTGCCAAGGCTGACAAGCCGTCGGGATTGTGTGCTCCGTCAAGTATCAAAAGTGGCTCACGGCTGAGTATCTGCACTCTGCCTTGGAGCTGGGCTTTTTTGATGCCCTCAAAAATTTTATCCTGGGGAATTTTCAGGGTATCGTTTATAAGACGTATACCACTTATGACGCTCATGGCGTTCAGTACCTGATGTGCGCCACCCATTGTGACTTCATAATGCTGTCCCTTGAACTCAAACTTTGAGCCGAAAACGTCACAGCTTATAAGTTTGAGCTGATTGATGTCGGGGATAACGAGCTGAGAAAGATTTTTCACTGCCTGCTCACGGACAGTGCGGATAACTTTCATGTCGTTGCCTGCACTCAAAACGCATGGGCAGTGGGGTTTTATAATGCCTGCTTTCTGATAGGCTATTTTCTCCAAGGTGTCGCCCAGAATGGCGGTATGGTCGAAATCAACTGAGCCTATAACTGTTAGGACAGGAGTTTTTATAACGTTGGTGCTGTCTAAAAGTCCCCCAAGACCTGTTTCAAGAACGACTATATCGCAGTTTTCCTCAGCAAAATAGAGGAAAGCTATGGCGGTGGTTATTTCAAACTGAGAGAAATTCTCACGGTCGCAGTGCATATCGGTGACGGCTTTCACACGCTTTGCCATTTTCGCAAGGGCAGGCTTTGGGATATCAATGCCGTTTATTTTTATCCTGTCGGTATAGCTTATTATATAAGGCGAGGTGAAAAGACCTGTTTTCAGCCCTGCGCACTGAAAGACCTCGCTGAACATCTGCGCCATTGAACCTTTGCCATTGGTGCCAGCGATATGAACGAATTTAAGGCTGTCCTGCGGGTCGCCAAGATCGGAGAGCAAGGCTTTTATTCTGGACAGGTCTTTCACGGGCTTGCCTGAGTGGGAAAAGCTGTTTATAAATTCAAGCTCGTCTATGTCTTTGGTATTTTCTATCAATTCTATCACTACATTTCGTCTATTATTTCTTTAAGCTCTCTTGCGGTGTCTATATTCACACCTGCGGTCTTTGCAAGCTCCTCTACTGTGGCTTTTTTGAGAGCTTCTTTGGTTTTATACTCGGTGATGAGTTTTGCGGCTTTTTTATCGCCTATGCCTTTGACTTTGGTTATCTCAAGTCGGTGGGCATTCTTTTTATGCTTCTGCGCCTGATAGGTTATGGCTACTCTATGGACTTCGTCCTGAATGGCGGTAACAAGATTGAACGCCGCTCTGCACTTTGCAAGGCTTATTTCTCCGCCCCCTGTGGCAACGGCTCGTGTGCGGTGCTTGGAGTCTTTCACAAGTCCGAACAATGGGCAGGTCACACCCATTCGCTCTAAGACAGGCTCAACGGCATTGACGTGGCCGTTTCCACCGTCGAGCAAGATAAGGTCGGGCATAATGGAAAAGCCCTCGTCTGTTTTCTCAAAGTAGTTTCTAAAGCGACGTTCTATGACCTCCTGCATACAGGCATAGTCATTTTGCTCTGCAACTGTTTTGATAGAAAACTTTTTATAATACTTCTTGCATGGTCTGCCGTTTTCAAAGACCACCATGCCTGCCACCATATTTGTAGAGGCGAGGTTTGATATATCGTAGCACTCGATATATTTCGGGGTCTTGGGAAGTCCCAATGCTTTGGCAAGCTCCTCAAGGGCGGTTATCTCACGGCTCGTTCTGCCGACTTTTATGGAGAGATACTCGGTGGCGTTGCTTTTGGCAAGGGTGGTAAGGCGGAGAAACTGTCCTCTTTTCGGAGTAGAGATATTCACGGCATGGTCATACTTCTGGCGGAGAAATTTCTCTATTATCTCGCCGTTTGTGATATCCTCGTCAAGAAGGATATCTTTCGGTATACTGTCTTTGGAGGAATAATACTGCATGAGAAAATCTTCACGCATTTTTATGCTGTCGTCTTTTTCCCCAAGGAAATAGGAAGCCTTATCAAAAAGTCTGCCCCCACGATACATTATAACGCTTGCACACGCCATTTCGCCATTTTGAGCAATGGCGATTATATCAGTGTCACGAATATCGTCATTAATTATCTTCTGACTTTCAGCGGCTTTTTGTATGGCTTGGATACGGTCACGAAGCTTTGCGGCAAGCTCAAAGTCAAGCTCCTCAGCGGCTTTGTTCATCTCCTCGGTGAGCCTTTCAACTGAATCTGACGAACCGTTTCGGATATAGTCCACCGCCTGACGGACTATAGAATTATACTCCTCTTTGGAGAAATTCCCTGTGCAAACGCCCATGCACTGCTTTATGTGCATATTAAGGCAGGGACGCTGTTTTCTGAAATCCTGCGGAAATTTTCGTGAGCAGGTAGGGAGCATAAAGACTTTATTGGCTTCGATAACGGCTTGTTTTACTGCGAACGAGCTTGTATAGGGTCCTATATACTCTGCACCGTCATCATATTTTTGCAATACGGCTTGCAAACGTGGGTATTCCTCATTTGTGACCCTGATATAGCTATAGCCCTTATCGTCTTTCAGCAGGATATTATACTTCGGGGTATACTGCTTTATAAGAGAACACTCCAGCACCAGGGCTTCAAACTCAGAGTCGGTGACGATAAAGTCATAGTCATAGACGTGAGAAACCATTTTCCACACCTTTGGCAGGTGATCCTGACACTTTCTGAAATAAGATGTCACACGGTTGCGGAGATTTTTCGCCTTGCCGATATATATTATCTTTTTCATTTTGTCTTTCATTATATAACAGCCCGGTGAGGTGGTGAGCTTTGAAGTTTTATCACGCAGAAATGGCAGGCGTGGGTTGTCTTCATCTGTAATATACATAAATTCTCCTAACTGAAACTAAAAGCAAAGGCAATACGAGTTGTCCGTATTGCCTTGCTATTATCTCTTACCAATACATAAATACAGGAGTACCCATATCTATTTTTTCATAAACGTATTTTGCTTTATCTAAAGGCATATTTATACAGCCGTGTGAGCCCCATGTGCTTGACTTATAACGCTCACCGCCAAAGTTGCCGTTCTGCCATGATGCGTCGTGAAGTCCTATGCCGATGGTGGAAACGTTGTTCCAATAGTCAACATATGAAGCGTAAGACTGTCCGTCGGCTGAGCCTCTCAGAGTCTTGCCCTTTTCCTTATACCAAAGCTTATAAACACCGCCAGGGGTATTTCTTGACTTGCTTGGATAGCCTGAAACTATATCAGACTCCATTGTGAGCTTGCCGTCCTTATAATACCACAAATGCTGTGCAGTAAGGTCTACCTCGATATAAGTGTTGCCGTAATCCTTATCGGCTGTACGCCAATCCTTATTGCAGGTATACTCATAGGCTGAGTCAGGGTTTACATAGTAGACAGGCTCAGTTTCAGCAGACTCGCCCTTTTCAACAAGGTCTACGATAAGGTCGCAGGTCTTTTGCTGGTCTATCCACCAGCCGTAACAGCCCTGACCCTCGGAGATAGTTATAGTTCCACGCTTTGTGGTCTTGAACTCTCTGTCCTTGCCAAAGGTATCATACTTATCTGCAAGGTCTTCAACATATGCCATTGCCTTATCTTCATCAACTGTATAGCCGGCTTCGGCGTTATCCTCGTCAAAGGTTATCCAATCCATGATAGTATCACCCGTGAGAGTTTCGGTGGTGTAGATAAAATCGAATGTTATTTCGATATCGTTAAGGTTATTGAGCTTCTTGCAGGGCTCTTCAAGCATATCCGCTGTTATGGCAGGCTTTTTATAGCAATCTGCCTTTGAGATATCAACGTCAAAGCTACCGTCGTCAAGCTGATTTTCCACATAGGAATAAAGCTCGTCTATCTTATTCTCCTCCACAGCGTCGCCCGTGGTTTCTTTTACCACAACATAGCTGTTGTCGTCGCCTTTTTTGATATAGGCGTCCTCAGGATCTTTTGTGCTTTGGGAGTCAAGTACCTTTCTTTTCAGCACCTTTTCAAGCTTAGCCTTATCGTACTTGAACTTAGATTCAAAAGTGAAATCCGTACGCTTCATGGCAGAAGAGAACCATGAATAGTGGTTTTGCTGAGTATAATACTGTGTGATAAGGTTTTGAGTATTATCGTTATAGCCTATTTCGGACAGCTTTATGGAAAATGTTGTGCCGTCTTTCTTTGTAACGGTGATGGCTTTTGGGATAACAGCCTGCTCGCTTACGAGCTTATAGGCTTCCGCCTTGGTCTTTCTGCTGACCTCGATGCCGTTTATATATGTATTTCCAAGAAATCTATCCTTATACGAATTCATGCCCCACAGATAGAAGCCACCTGCGGCGACTATCATAACACCAACAACTGAGCATATTGCTATTGCGACAGTCTTTCCTGACGAGGACTTCTTTTTCTTCTTTTTTCCCTTCTTTGAGCCGCTCTTTGAAGTCTGCTTTGATGCAGGCTTTGCATTTTTACTGCGTGTTTCAGTTGTTTTGGGCTTTTTAGGCTTGATAGTTTCCTCGCCAAAGTCTGAAACTCCTCTTACAGGAGTGATAGGCTCGTCAAAGCCACCGTCCTGCATTGCCATATTTTTAGCGATCATTCTTGCCATATCCTCATGGCTCATAGGGCGGTTCTGCGCCTGCGGCTTTGCGGCTTCATCGCTGTCGAGGGTAAGACCTTTCATATCAAGATCTATACCAAGCTCGTTATCCTTTCTTTCTCTATCGTTCATAATATTACCTTTCCTTATATAACCTTATTATAATATACTCGTTTTACATTTATTTTACCCTATTATACAACACTATCACCTTTTTTTCAAGGAGTATTTCCTACAATATAAAGACAATTTTATGACGATTTCTCAACAGTTTTCATACAGTTGTATAAAAATGCAGTTTTCAAAATGTTATCCTGCATATTTTTCCTATGACAAGGAATTTTTTTTGCAAAACCTCTTGAAAAAGATCACAATAAGTATTATAATATATGTGGTAAAGGTTCGCTTGCCGAGCCGATCATTAATTTAAGAAAGAAGGATCTGTATGTTAGATATCAAGATCGAACGTACCACTACTCCAAAGGAAAAACCAGCTGACGAGACAAAGCTTGGTTTCGGTCACATTTTTACTGACCATATGTTTGTTATGAATTATGACGCAGGTCAGGGTTGGCATGACGCTAGGATCGTGCCTTACGGCGACCTTTCACTCTCCCCTGCTGCTATGTGCCTGCACTACGGTCAGGAGATATTTGAAGGCCTTAAGGCTTATCGTACTGCTGACGGCTCTGTTCAGCTTTTCAGACCTCAGGAGAACTTCAAGAGAATGAACAACTCTGCTGAGAGAATGGTAATTCCTAAGATAAACGAAGAGGATATGCTCTACGCTCTGAAAACTCTTGTTAAAATGGAGCAGGACTGGGTTCCTCACACAGAGGGCGCTTCCCTTTACATCAGACCATTTATCATCGCAGTTGACCCATATGTAGGTGTTAAGCCTGCTGACCACTATCTGTTCATCATTATTCTTTCACCTTCAGGCGCTTACTATTCAACCGGTCTTAACCCTGTTAAGATATACGTTGAGAACAAGTATGTAAGAGCTGTAAGAGGCGGTACAGGGTTTGCTAAGACAGCCGCTAACTACGCTATCTCGCTTGCGGGTCAGGAAGAAGCTCACGAGCAGGATTACGAGCAGGTACTTTGGCTTGATGGTGTTGAGAGAAAGTATGTTGAGGAAGTTGGCTCAATGAACATCTTCTTCGTTATTGACGGCGAAGTTGTTACACCACAGCTGCTTGGTTCTGTTCTCCCTGGTATCACAAGAAAGTCTGCTATCGAGATATGCAAGAAGAAGGGCTACAAGGTAAGCGAGAGAAAGATCTCTATCGAGGAGATAGCTGAGGCTTACGACAACGGCAAGCTTGACGAGGTATTCGGCACAGGTACTGCTGCTGTTATCTCACCTGTTGGTCATCTCAAGTGGGGCGACAAGGTAATGGAGATAAACAACAACAAGATCGGCCCTGTTTCACAGATGCTTTATGATACAATGACAGGCATTCAGTGGGGCAAGATACCAGACGAGTTTGGCTGGATCGTTAAGATCGACTAATATCGTGAATAATCAATGCGGTCTGTGCTTCGGTATAGACCGCATTTTTCATAGGAGTGATAAAAATGGAGCTGCAGCAGATAATAGACAAGTCACACAGGATAGTATTTTTCGGAGGAGCAGGGGTATCAACAGAGAGCGGCATACCTGATTTTCGGTCGGTGGACGGACTTTACAATCAGAAATATGATTATCCCCCTGAGCAGATACTCAGCCACACGTTTTTTATGCGGCACACAAAGGCATTTTATGATTTTTACCGTGACAAAATGCTTTGTCTGACGGCAAAGCCTAACAAGGCGCATTACAAGCTGGCGGAAATGGAGAGGGCAGGCATACTTTCTTCAGTTATCACGCAGAATATTGACGGACTTCACACGGCGGCAGGCAGCAAAAAGGTGCTGGAGCTTCACGGAAGCGTACACCGCAACTACTGCATGGACTGCGGAAAATTCTACACTGCGGAGGATATTTTAAACAGCACAGGCATTCCGAAATGCACCTGCGGCGGAATAATCAAGCCTGATGTTGTGCTTTATGAGGAGGGGCTTGATGATAAAACTGTGACGGAGGCGGTGAGAGAGATATCTCAGTGCGACACGCTTATTATTGCAGGCACTTCTCTGACAGTTTATCCTGCGGCAGGAATGGTGAGATATTTTCAGGGGGATAATCTTGTGCTGATAAATCGGGACAAGACTTCCATGGACGGCTCCTGCGACCTTGTTATCCATGACAAGGTGGGGGAAACGTTGGATAAGATAGTGATAAAGTAATGTTAAACAACGCAATTACAAGGTGAGATAATAAACGGGCGAACACTGTTCGCCCCTACAGATGTGGATAGCCACATTTGCAGGGGGCAGTGTCCACCCGTGTTTTTATGCTATTTTATTCGTCCATATGCTGTGCGGTATAAAGCTTGTAATACTCGCCTTTCTTTGCGATAAGCTGGTCATGAGTGCCGCACTCGGCAATGCCTTTGTTGTCAATATACATTATCTTATCGCAGTTTTTGATAGTGGAAAGTCTATGTGCGATAATAAATGAAGTTCTGCCAACAAGAAGTCTTTGAAGTCCCTGCTGAAGGAGCTTTTCTGTTCGTGCGTCTATTGATGAAGTTGCTTCGTCAAGGACAAGTATTTTCGGGTCGGAGAGGAGCGTTCTTGCAAAGGAGATAAGCTGTTTCTGTCCGCCTGAAAGCTTTGAGCCACGCTCGTTGACCTCGGTCATATAGCCGTCTTTCATTTCGCTTATGAACTCGTCTGCGCAGACTATCTTTGCGGCTTCTCTTATTTCTTCTTCCGTTGCGTCAAGCCTGCCGTAGCGGATATTATCGTAAATAGTGCCGCTGAAAATAAAGCTGTCCTGAAGCATTATGCCCATTTGTGAGCGGAGGGAATGCAAGGTCGCCTGACTTATATCCTTGCCGTCTATGGTTATTTTACCGCTGTCCAGGTCATAAAATCTTGACAGGAGAGAAACTACTGTAGATTTTCCTGCTCCTGTTGGTCCAACGAGGGCAACGCTTTCGCCCGGCTTAACGTCAAAGGAGATATGCTCCAAAACTGTTTTGCCCTGCTCATAGCTGAATGTAACGTCATCAAATTTTACCTCGCCTGTGATATCACCGATATCCTGAGCGTTCGGCTTGTCTGCGATAGTGGCAGGCTCGTCAAGGGTCTCAAAGATACGCTCAAGGTAGGCGATATTGTTGATGAAGTTATTGAAGATGTTTGACAGGTTCATGATAGGCTGCCAGAAGCTTGAAGCATAGCTTGTCATGGCAACGATAGTTCCAAGGCTCACTGCCGCAGGGGTCAGAACCAGCAGACCCACCACGAATATTGCGGCTCTCACAAGAGTAGAAACGTTGTCGGTAGCAGGCCAAACAAGGTTAGAATATTTCACGGCGTTTATCCAGCTTTTACGATATTTCTCGGAAAGTCTGTCGAATATCTGAGCGTTTTCTTCCTCACGGGTGAATATCTGGGTCACTCTTGCGCCTGTGATGTTTTCCTGCAAATAGGCATTAAGGTTTGAGGATTTGTTTGAAACGTCCTGCCATGCTTTACGCTGTCTTTTCTTTATCATCATCATTATGACTGCAAATATCGGCAGACCCGAAAGCACCACCAATGACAGCTTCACATTCACAAAGAACATGAAAATCATGATGAAAAGCATATTAAGGCACTCGAGTATAACATTGATGATACCGTTTGAGAGCATATCCGACACGGAGTTTACATAGTTTACAACTCTGATGAGGATCTTGCCGTGTGGGCGGTTATCGTAATACTCAAATGGAAGCTCCTGCAAATGCTTGAAAAGGTCGGTACGGATATCGAAGATTATATCCTGACCAACAACTGTCATTATCCTTGAACGGATAGTGGAGAATGTTATGGACACGGCTATAGTGCCGACAAATGCGAGGGTGAGCAGGACGAGCTGTCCCATATTTTTCTGGGGTATGGTATTATCAAGAGCGTACTGTGTGATGAGCGGTCCGAGAAGTCCTGATATTGCGGCGAACACGCTCAGCACAAGGGCGGTTATCATTTTGCCCTTATATTTTTTGATATACACAAAGGAGCGTTTCAGGTGGGCGAAGTCGAATGGGGTTTCAAGGACTTCGTCAACGTCATAACGGTTTCTTGCCATTTAGACCGCCTCCTTTCCGAAGCCATCGTTCTGCAGCTTGAACACCTCGTAATAGTATCCCTTTTTGGCAATAAGCTCATCATGAGTACCCATTTCGGTTATCTTGCCGTCATCGAGGATTATTATCATATCAGCGTCTTTGGTGGAGGAGATACGCTGGGCTATTATTATCTTTGTACATGGAAAGTCGAGGTTTCTAAGGCTGTCCTGAATATACTTTTCTGTTTCCATATCCACGGCGGAGGTGGTATCGTCAAGGATAAGAATGGCAGGCTTTATGGCCAAGGCTCTTGCAAGGGAAAGTCTTTGCTTTTGTCCGCCTGAAAGACCTACGCCACGCTCGCCCACGATAGTTTCATAGCCGTCAGGCATTTTCTCAACGAACTCGTTTGCCGCCGCAAGCTTTGCATAGTGCTTAACGTCCTCTTCGGACATATCAGAGTCGCCGTATGCGATATTGCCGTCTATGGTATCGGAGAAAAGCAGGACGTCCTGCGTTGCCATTCCTATTTGTGAGCGGAGCTGTGAGAGCTTACGCTTTCTTACATTCACACCGTCAACGAGGACTTCTCCTGAGTTGGTATCGTAAAATCTTGGTATGAGGTTTATAAGCGAGGTCTTGCCTGAACCTGTTTCGCCCATTATGGCAACTGTCTGACCTGCTTTTATTTTGAAGTTCACGTTGTCAAGGACTATATGCTTGCCAAACTTAAAGGTAACGTCCTTGAACTCGACATCTCCGTGAAGCCTTTCTGTCTGGTCAACTGCGTCTTCACGGTCGGTGATGATAGGTCTTGCATAGTATATCTCGATGACCTTCATTGCGGAAGCCATGAACCTTTGCATATCGTTCACATAGATACCAAGGTTTCTAACAGGGTTTGCGATGCCCCAGATAAGTCCTGAGATAGCAACATACTCGCCCATTGTTATTTCCCCTTTTATAAGGAAAAATCCACCGCCAAGGAGCATTACAACTGACAAGGCGTTTGCGAAAGCTTCCATATAAGGGAAGAATTTAAGCCACAGCAGTGACGCTTTTTTGTTGGCATCAGAATATTCTTTATTGGCTTTTTGGAACTTTTCTATCTCATAGTCCTCACGAGCGAAGGCTTTTACAACTCTGTTGCCTGAGATGTTCTCCTGAGCGTCGGTATTCATTTGGGACAGCTTCTCACGGAGGTCAACGTAGACCGGCTTTGCCTTTTTATCAAGAAGCACCACCACGCCGAATATGAACGGTGTAACAGCCAGCAGAAGAAGTGCCATTTTCCAGCTTACCATAAAGAAATAAACTGATGAGGCTATAAACAGCGAACATGATTCAAGCATACCTTTAAAAACGAATGCCACTGCATGGCGCACCATATCAAGGTCGCCTGTGAGCCTTGTCATAAGGTCGCCTGTGCGGTTGCGGTCATAGAACTCCATATCCTGATTTTCGATACGTCTGAAAAGGTGTGTCCTTATTCTGTATATCATGCCCTGAGATGATAATTCATAGGTCATGTTGCAGGTATACTGACAGATAGTTCTAATCAAGGTAAAGCCCACCATGCCTGCAAGCAGCAGCCAGAACAGCTTTCTTTCATGCTCAAGGTTAAAAAGTGCGTCCTTGCTTGAAAGAAACTTATCCACAAGCTCTTTGCTGAAATAAGGTGTGGTAAGATACAAGGCGTTGCATACGATAGACAGCACAAGGGCTGTTACATAGAATTTTCGGTAGCCTTTCAGATTGTGCCATATCCATTGAAGCTGGAACATATTCTTTCACTCTCCTTTTATTCTTCTAAACTTCATGCTCTCATAGGCACATATAAAAATATGAAACCCATACTCTTTTAAGCTATGGGATATTATAAGCCCTTTTCAAAATAAAGTCAAGGGGGTAAAAGCATTTAGTTTACATAAAGCAAGCTAAAAAATCAACGAAAACACGAAGCTTTTGTTGTGCTTTTTCACAAATTATGAATATGTTGTTATCTAATGATAGTCATATTTAGAAGAAAACGTTTTCTTTAACTGTTATATTATCTTAAACTAAGGTTTCGCACAATAAAATAACCGCCCTGAAATAACAGAGCGGATAGAGGATATTTTTGTATGCAATAATATGCGAGCGAAAAAGTCACCCTTACGGGTTTATTTAATCCTGAAAAACATCGGTGAAGTAGCCTGCGTTGGAGATAGGTTCATTGCCGCCTGCAAGATGCTTTGTACAGCCCATGACGTGGCATCTGAAAAAGCCATAGTCGCCCTCACGCTCCTCACAGCCGAGGACTGTAACGGAGGTAGGCTGCATATTGAAGCCATGCCACATATTCATGGTGGAAATACCAAGGATATGTCCTATCATCACCATTGATACGCCGAAGTGACAGAAGAACACAAGGGTTTCATCGCTGTGCTTTTCAATGCGGAACATACCGTTCTCGTGGATATAACCATGGTCGGCAAGAAGCTTATCAATACCCTCATGCACCCATTTAAGCTGTTCTTCAACATTGCCTGTTTGCATATAATCGGATTTGAACCAGTTATTGCGGTCATAGTATATCTCTTTATCCGCCCACTCGGTGGGGTACATATCCCATGGGATACGATGTCCTCCGTCAGAGGTGGGTATTATGCCGTTAAATTCTCTCAGCCATGGGAGAGTTTCGGCGGTATCGCCACGAAGCTTCAGGGAATATTCCGCTGTGAGCTGTGCTCTGCCAAGGGGAGAAACGTAGAACTTTGAAACGTCCCAATTCTTTACACGCTGTGCAAGAAGCTCTGCTTCACGCTTGCCCTTTTCTGTAAGGGTATCATGAACGTAATCGGGGTCGCCATGTCTGATAAAAATAAGACGCATAAAAATACCTCCTAGTTAGTCTGCCATTGGTTTTATTTCAGCGTTGTAGGCTCTTCTAAGGAAGAACAATGACGCCATGATCGAGAATATTTCGGCTATCGGGAACGCCCACCAAATAGCATCAAGCTTGCCTGTAAGGGAAAGAAGATACGCCACAGGAAGAAGCACAACAAGCTGTCTTGTAAATGAAACGAGCATAGAGGAAAGTCCCCTGCCAAGAGCCTGCAATGATGAAATTATGATTATATCAAAGCCTGCGAAGAAGAAGTGTGTGCTGATTATACGCAGGGCTGTTACGCCTATGCTTAGCATATTATCGCTTGCGTCAAAGAGTTTCAGAAGCTGTGCAGGGAAAATCTGCATAATGATAGTGCCGACTATCATGATAGACACAGAATATATCATGGCGTATTTTATTGCACCTGTGATACGCTTTTTCTTTCTTGCACCATAGTTATAGGCAACGATAGGGATAAGACCGTTATTAAGTCCGAAAACAGGCATGAAAACGAAGCTCTGAAGCTTGAAATACACACCGAAAACTGCGGCGGCGGGGTTTGAGAAGCCGATAAGTATTTTATTCATGCCGTATGTCATGATAGAAGAGATAGACTGCATTATGATGGACGGCAGGCCGACAGCGTAGATCTTCTTGATTATTTTCGCCTGCGGTCTATACTTCACAAGGTTTATGGTTATCTCTTTGTTGAACTTCATATTGAAGAAAAGTCCGAAAGCTGCAGCGGTGAACTGACCGATACAGGTAGCGACGGCCGCACCTGTTACGCCCCACTTAGGGAAGAAGCCCACGCCAAAGATAAAGCAAGGGTCGAGGATAATATTTATCACTGCGCCTATTCCCTGAGTATACATTGAATAGATAGTTTTACCTGTAGCCTGCAAGAGTTTTTCCATGGTCATCTGACAGAAAAGACCGATACTTAGCAGGGTGATGATGGTTAGGTACTGGTCGCCATATTCGATAATTATTTTGCTTGAGGTTTGTGAGCGATAGAAGATCTCGGTGAAAAATGCACCGAAAACCACGAAGATAGCGAAGTTCACAAGGCAGAGGAAAATGCCGTTATTGGCGGCGCTGTTAGCCTGCTTGAAATTCTTTTCACCAAGTGATTTTGACAGCAGTGCGTTGATACCGACACCAGTGCCTGCACCTAGGGCTATCATAAGATTTTGCACAGGGAAAGCCAGTGACACGGCAGTGAGTGCGTCCTCGCTTATTTTGGCAACGAATATGCTATCGACGATATTATAGAGAGCCTGCACGAGCATGGATATCATGATCGGCAGGGACATTTTGAACAGCAGATCGCCTATGGGCTGCGTTCCCATTTTATTTTCTCTTACTTCTTCCATTTTACGATTCCCACCTTAGAGTTACTTTTTCTTAGAATATATACTTTAACCTTATTATTATAGCATTTTTATACGAAAGTTGTATGAATTATTTGTTAAATCAGGACAAATCGGGTGGTGTCCTCTATGATTCAGAATTTATGCAAGTTCTGAGCACGGG
>ENA-OOZA01000564-OOZA01000564.1-human-gut-metagenome-genome-assembly--contig:-NODE-564-length-21237-cov-3.699934_pt1 | contig 21237 bp, 20 predicted proteins | sample MGYA00241703_ERZ501378 | MGnify/ENA primary metagenome ERZ501378 (study PRJEB25962, sample SAMEA2042916) | human gut metagenome | biome: human gut; feature: human-associated habitat; material: faeces...
TTTCGGGGCTTTCTTTATGTCAAAAATTAAAAAAATAAGCATTTTTTTGAATAGTAGCCACATTGTAGACACACCAAAAATAAAAATCAATTTTCTAATATATAACAATATAAAAAAGTCATATTATTAATAAGCAAAAACAATAAAACTTTTATTTTTTCAAATGTATGTATTTGATAGTTCCAACCCTTTCACTTACATACTTTTTTTCATATTCAAAATTATTATTATGTTATGTCAATAATTGTTCAGTTAAATCATTATCTGTTTCAAATGTATTTGTAATTATTGGCAAATCCAAATTTTTACTATAAATATATCTATGTTTCCCTTTTGTAGTTTCAATCAAATCTTTTGTTATATATTTTGTGATATATGATGATACTTTTTTTGTATCTTCAATTTTTGTTGCTGTCGTAAATCCATATTTCCAATTTCTTGAATTTATATTATAAATTTTTTACTTCCTTTAACTTCATGATTATAAATATGTTTCCCTTTTTAAAATTTACCACTATCAACCGTTTTTAAATTATCACAATTAGTTAATAAACCATGAAAATGCCATGCACCGTTTTTGTGTCGTTCTGGCATAATTAAATATTTGCAATCAGAATTATTTCTTTTTAATACCCTTAAAAATGTATTAATTCGCTTATAACAAATATCATAATCATATCTATTTTCAACTTTATCATTATCAAATGTAAATGTTAAAAACCAACCATCACTCCAATCATTACAAAAAGCATAATCATAAATTTTTTGTTTAGTCCTACTTAATGAAGAATTTTTTGAATGTTCAATACTTTCATCAGTTCTTTGTTGTCCTGTAATTTTGTTATATTGAACCCCGTCAATATCTACATATTTAACTTTATCTATTTGACAAGCTTCACTTTTAAATGGATATTCATAAATTCATATTCTTCACTGTTTAAATATTCAATATGTTTTAAATTATAAAAAATTGGCTTACCTAATAAATAATTTAAGTCATTTTGTTGTTTTTGCTGTTCATTTAATATATCAATAAGAACAGCCAAAATTATCACCTCATTTCTTAAAAAGGGAATTCGAGCGTAGACAGACTAAGGAACTTAATGAAAAGCGTTCAGAACTTCAATCGGTAAGACAAGAGGTTGCAAGCGTTACGAACAAAGCAAATGAAGCAGTAGAATTGCTTGACAAGATCAATGCTTTTGTATCATCATTCAGATTATATGCACCGACAATAGAAGAATATGCTAATCATGTTGAAACAGATAAGACGATTGAAGCAGGAAACTCATTCAGAGGAATATTGTATGAGATAGGAAAGCTACTGGAAAAATTCAAGGAACTGATAAAAGAATGATTGTGTTGGTTTCCGAGACTTATGCGATGGAAAACTTCTAAGGGTGAAGTTGCTCCGGTATTCATAGAGAAAAGCAATGGATATTCATATTCTGTGTATGGATATATGAATGTGGAGACTAAGGAATATTACAGCAAAGAGGTAATTCAATTGGAGATTAAGGCTGGTAAGCGAATCGGGACAGTAGAGCAGATGGATGCTAATGTCGAGGCTGTGGCTAGGGATTTGCAAGAGATATTGAGGATTGGAGCGGAGCAGAAGAGATTGTGGGAGGTGTATAATAAATGGCATTGAATAAAATACAGTGATTAATTAAAGGTCGGATTCGTCAGTAATTAACGAGGGTTTGATGAGTTCGGCTTTTATATTACAGAAATATGACATAAAATAGATATGCGATTCTGCCGATATAATGTAATAAAAATATGAATTGACAAGTGAAATGATATATAAACATCTGTGAATTTCAGATGTATATGGAGGTTATAATAAAATGAAAGAGCGTTTTGAGACATTAACAGTGAAAAGAAAAATGGATTTATTTATTTCATATAAGTGGAATGAAATTAGTGAAGATGAGGCAAATAGGATTTGTAAACAATTAGTTTTATACCAAATAAATCCTGTTAGAGATAAATATAACTTAGAGTATGGTGATAGTATAGTGTCATTTATGAATAGTCTTAAGGAATGTGACGGCGTGATATTAATAATATGCAAAGAGTATTTTTTTAGTATTAATTGTATGTATGAAGGCATTACAGCAATGAAAAAATGTAAAAAGAAAAGTCTAATTCGTTTAGTAGAAAATTCGATTGTTACTGACAAGGTTAAAAGAAAAGTGGCTGAATTTTGGGATAATTTTGACGAGACAAAAGTGTTTGGAGATGAAAAGGAAAAGTTAAAACAAGTGCAGGAAAATTATCAAGAATTTGTATTTTGGATAACTGATACGAATGTTGTAAAACCTGATGATATTATACAGTTTGAAAAAGAACTTAAGAAGTATGTAGAAAAAGTGTTTTTAGAAAGTTACAATTATTGTAATATGGTGGAAGATTTGATTAATTCAAAAAAAGTTCAAATTTCCAAGGTATGTGACCCAATTGGTGAAGAATACTATTATTATAAAAATATTAATTACATAATTCAAGAGAGTCCAGTAGAGTACTTTAAATGCATATATAATTTTATTCTTTTATTAGAAAAATATGATACTAAAGAATTGGTGAATATTTCTATTAATAATGTTGTTGGAATTGAAGAAGGAAATTTTGGAGAGAATTATTCAAAATATTATTTTGTCATTCCTAAACAGGAGTCGTTGGACACTTTAGCTTATGAAGAAAAATTGGATAAAGATAAATCTGAAATAGAGTATGACATGCGGCGAATAACCATATATTTTTAGTGTAGAAATAAAAATATATGGTAAGCTGCCATAGGTGAAAGACAGCTTGCTACAGAGCTAATTAAGGTACCATAATAATTCTGCATCAGAATTGTATTTCGAAAGGTTTTTATTATCCTGACAAGTATATTTAACAGCAGGTGGTGTGTTTCTGCAAATTCGATACATAATCTGGTCTATTTCCTGGTCGGAAGCGATAAAAGTTCTTATCCATCCATGGATATAAAGAACTGGTGGATTAAAAGTACTTTTATTACCATATCCGATATTTTGTTCAATTATGAACATTTGAGCAAGTACTGCTGTTATATCAATTGGATTGATATATTGTGTAAAATGAATATTGTCGAGAGCCTGGATAGCATCTAATGGTTCATTCCCATAAAATATCTTATCAAAAGCAACTAAAAGCTTTTCTTTATATTGAGGAAGTTCTTTAGCACGAAGCTTTAGGTCAATAAGCAATCGAAGATGATTAGGACGGAGTGGCTTTTCGTCTCTTATTTTAAGAAAAATTTGAAAATTCTTATTTACATCATAGTCCTTGAAACGCTTGGGTAGAGTACTGGGACAGAAAATTAAGATGGATTGTTCACCATTATTATATACTTCTGTCATAGTATCAAATGGTAGTTTTAAAACAAAATGTAGCATGTCATCATATGTCATTATATGTTTACCTCCCTAAAAAAGTCATTGATTTCAACATTAAGAACATTTGCAATCTGGTTAAGCACAGATATGGAAAGACTTTTATCACAACCAGAAGCTTCAATTTTAGAAAGATAACGGATACTGATTTGAGCCTTTTCTGCAAGCTGCATCTGTGTTAAATTAGCTTGTTGTCTATAATGTTTTATATTTGAACCTATAGTACGATATAGGTCAGTATCATTATTAAAATGCATAGCTACACCTCTTTCACTATTTGTGAATATTATCTCATGCTATGAATAAGATAAAAATTCACTTATTGTGAAAGAAAAAAAGATGGCTTTTTTAACTGAGTTGAGGTAAACTTATATAGATGATTGATGGAAGGTGGGGATTACAATGGATTCATTTCAAGAAAAATATGAATATGATAAATTTGTAATAGAGACAGCACATAAAATTCAAGAGATACAACAGGACTTTAATAACCTTTCTGATGAAAATAAAATTAAGTTTCAAAATGATGTTATGAGAGCATTCATGATAAAAGGTATCGAGGGTGTTTCAGAATACTTCAGCCAATGGAAATGAAAAGGGGGCATGACTTATAAGTTTACAACCAAATAATTTCAAGCTTGAACCAACAACAGTCTGGTCGTTTCCAAACAGAGGAAGTTGGGCAACGCATTCAGGAAAGTATCGGGGAAATTGGTCACCATATGTACCAAGAAATCTTATACTTCGATATTCTAAACCAGGTGACTGGATTTTAGATCAATTCATGGGTAGTGGAACCACACTGGTTGAGGCAAAACTACTAGGTCGTAATGCGGTAGGTATAGATATTAATCCGCAGTCAGTTTCAATTTCAGAAACAAGTTTACAATTCCAATGTGATACAAGTTCAAAAATATATATTAGGGAGGGAAATGCAGCAGATTTGCATTTTGTCAAAGATGCACATATAGATTTTATCTGCACTCATCCACCATATGCTGATATCATAAAGTACAGCGAAGGCATAGAAGGGGATATTTCCATGTTGGGAGCAAAGCCATTCATAGATGCAATGGATAAGGTGGCAAATGAGGCATATCGTGTGTTGAAAAAGGGAAAGATGTGTGCTGTTATGATTGGTGATATAAGAAAATGTGGAAAAGTTGTTCCGTTAGGATTTCGTATGATGGAGTGTTTTTTACGTGCTGGATTTACCAACAAAGAAATAATCATAAAAGAGCAACATAATTGTAAAGCTACTGGTTACTGGGAAAAACAGAATAATAATTTTTTGCTTCTTGCACACGAGTATATATTTGTCTTTGAGAAGTAATTGGAATTATATGGGATTCACATGGAGTGAAAGTTTTGATTGTTATTTTCTGTGTTAGCAAGTATAATAAATTTATAGGATTTTGTCACTTAGTGACTAGAGAAGAGGAATCAAAATGAGTAATTCAAGTGTCGCTCCATTTGTGAAGTGGGCTGGAGGAAAACGTCAGCTTATTCCGCAGATAAGAGAAAGAATGCCTGAAAAATATAATGATTACTATGAGCCGTTTGTAGGTGGTGGCGCTGTAATATTTAATCTACTACCTGCAAATGCTCTGATTAATGATATAAATAAAGCTTTGATTAACACATACAGAACAATATGTAATGAACCTCATGCTTTTCTGAAAGAGGTCAACGGGCTGGATAATGATATGTGGGAAGATGGGAAAAAGTATTATTATTCTATCAGAGAACATTATAATGACAAGCTTATGCGGTCTGAATATGATGTAGAGCTGGCAGCATTATTTGTATTTATAAATAAGCATTGTTTTAATGGATTATATCGTGTGAATGGCAAGGGATTGTTCAATGTTCCATATAATAACAGCCGCAGGGTTTCCGTTGATGAGGATGTTATTATAGCTACATCAGAGTATCTTAGGGGAGTAACTATTATAGATGGTGATTTTGAACAGGCTTGTAAGAATGCAAAGAAAGGCGATTTTGTATTTATAGACAGTCCGTATGCACCTTTGAATCCTACATCCTTTGAATCCTACACAAAAGAAGGGTTTGATATAGAAAGTCACAAGCGATTAGCGAAATTTTATGATGAATTAACTGCCAGAGGCTGCTACTGCATGCTTACAAATCATAATACGGAGTTGATAAATGAGTTGTATGGAAATAAGGATTATAAGATAGATGTTGTAAGCGTAAAGCGTATGATTAATTCAGATGCTTCTAACCGGGTTGGCGAAGAAGTGATTATATGCAATTATTAAATAGAAATAATGCATCTGTTTGTAAAGATTCGTATTTAGTTCAGAAAAACAAGGAGACATATAATGGATAACTTATTTACTAAAAAAGTGCCATTATACTTTGAGACGGATGAATCACAGCTAGTCGTAGGTGATTCATTTGAAATTCTAACTAAGATGAAACCAGAATCGGTAGATATGATATTTGCGGATCCACCTTATTTTTTAAGTAATGATGGGATTACCTGCAAAGGTGGAAAGATGGTTTCTGTAAATAAAGGCTCATGGGATAAGCTTTCAGGAAGTGGAACCAGTGTCGAAGAGAAACACAAGTTTAACAGAAAGTGGATTAAGTTATGTAAGAAAGTATTAAAGCCGAATGGCACAATATGGATATCAGGAACATTACACAATATATATTCGATTGGTATGGCATTGGAGCAGGAAGGCTTCAAGATAATTAATAACATAACATGGCAGAAAACAAATCCACCGCCAAACTTAGCATGTCGATGCTTCACACATTCTACAGAAACCATTTTATGGGCTAGGAAGAATGATAAGAAGTCTCGGCATTTTTTTAATTATCAAAAAATGAAAGAAATGAATGGTGGAAAGCAGATGAAGGATGTTTGGACAGGTTCATTGACAAAGCCATCTGAGAAGTTAGAGGGAAAGCATCCTACACAGAAGCCAGAATATTTGTTGGAAAGAATTGTATTAGCATCTACGGAGGAAGGACAAGTTGTTTTAGATCCATTCTGTGGTGCAGGAACTACAGGAGTAGAGGCGGTGAGATATGGAAGAAAGTTTGTAGGAATAGATGTAAGTGAAGAATATATAGAAATTTCTAAGAGGAGATTGGAGAAGGTACTATGAGTGATTTTAAGAAACAGATTGAAGAAGATATAAGAGAATATCAGGAAAACTACAAATATATAAGTAATATTCAAAAGGATGAATGGGCTTTTAATTATTGGGTGCTTGATAAGCTTTTTTATGAAGATGAGGAGTTAGTAGAAGAGAAAATAGTTGATTATCATGATTTGGGTATAGATGCTTATGAGATATATGAAGACACAAAGGATATTTTTTTGATTCAAAATAAATATTATGGAGAAACAACAGCAATTACAGCAGAGTATGTGAAAAATGATTTTTTGTTAAGAGCAATAACGGCGTTAGAGAATGGAACATATAAGAAATCAGATGAATTACAAGGAGCTTTTTCAAAGTATAAGGATAGTGCTGATTTTACTGTTTATCTTCAGTTATTTGTAACTAATAATATTCATAATAGAGAAGCTGATGAATATGTGAAAAAGTTTAATGTATCTCATCCTAAATATATTGCAAAAATATTTTATTTAGATGATATAGAAGAAAGATATTATGGTGAAACACAGCAGGTAAAGAAAAATATATCTGTTAAGGTTGAAAGTGTAAATAAAGGAACTATTCTTAATATTAATACTGAAGGATATAAATTGGAAAATGTTATTGATGCAAGATATGTTCTTACACCTATAGTTTCAGTTTATAGATTGTATAGAGATTCTATAGAAAAAGGGTATCCGATTTTTGATAAAAATATAAGAGAATATCTTGGAAATAAAGGAGTAAATAAAAGTATTTATCAGACATTGTTAGATGAGGAGGATAGAAAGAATTTTTTCTATTACAATAATGGTATTACTGTAATTTGTGATAGAATGACAAAAATTGTAACTCAACCATCAGATTATAATATGAATGCAGCATTTACAATTGATAATCCTCAGATAGTTAATGGATGTCAAACTGTTAACTCAATTTATGAAGCATTAAAAAATATAGATCCAGATAATTTAGAAAAAAATTTTAAAGATACCTTTGTTATGCTAAAAATTCTTGAGATTAATAGAGAGGATAGTGGAGACGATAAATTGTATAAAGACATTGTAAAATATACAAATTCACAGAATTCTATTGATGAAAAGACATTTGTAGCAAATACAGATACTTTTATTAGATTACAAAACGAGTTTGAAGCTAAAGGATTTTTGCTACTCATAAAGCAGAGTGATAAAAATAAATTTGCAAATAAGTATAAGGTGGCTACAAAGCTTAAAGAATTGAGCTCGGAAAGAATAAGTAGATTTGGGTTGAACGAAATAAAAAAGGCTAGTGATACATTTATTCCACTTGAAAAATTTTTGCAGGTTATTAATGCGTTTGTAGCAGGTGGTTATGTAGCATACGTAAAGAAGAGTAGTATGTTAAAATTTGGAAGTGAACAGTATCAGACTGCAATTAATTTTATAAAAAGTGGATATGTTACGAATGAAGTGATGTTAGATCTTTATATGCTGTATAAAAGGGCTGAACAGACTAAGAAGGAGAAAAATGATAGCCGTACACCTATACCATACTATTTGATAGACGGATTCGCTAAATATGAGTGCGATGGTAGGAATCCTGCAAAAATAGTAGAACAATTACAAGATAAAGATAAAGTTAATAAAGTGGTTAATTTATATACGGCTGTGTCAAAAGCGTATGCTAGAGAATATAATAAGAAATTTAATATCGATTATAATAAAATGATAAAGCGAAATGTTGAATATGATATTTTTGATTCACAAAGAGATACATTAATAGATATACTTTAAGGAGAAGAGGTATGAGAAATTTTGATGAATGGCTGAGCAAATTCAGACCAAGTATTTCAAGCTATGATTATTACATAGATTTTGAAAAGGTAATTAAGAATGTTGATGAAATCAAGGTAGAACTCAACATTTTGAATTCATTAATTGGATCAAAGAATATAGAAGATGAGTTTGAAAGGATAGTGACAAGATATCCGGAAATATTAAAATGTATACCATTGTTACTTGCAGTCAGAGGTAATGAAATATACGCACAGGATGAAGATGGGGCATTTTTATACAATTTCAAAACTATGAACTACGAGGTAGAGCAATACAAGGTATTTATGAGGAAAACAGGATTGTTTGATATGATAGCAAATCATCTTGTAAATAATCTGGTGGATTATGCATTGGGGATTGAAACTGGTTTAGATTCTAATGGGCGTAAAAATCGTGGTGGTCATCAAATGGAAGATTTGGTTGAGAAGTACATTGTGGCAGCAGGTTTTAAGAAAAATGAAAATTACTTTAAAGAGATGTATTTGAAAGATATTGAATCTAAATGGAATATTAATTTATCGGCACTTTCAAATCAGGGAAAAGCTGCTAAGAGATTTGATTTTGTAATTAAGACTGACAAGATGATCTATGCTATTGAGACCAATTTTTATGCAAGTGGCGGTTCAAAGTTAAACGAAACGGCAAGAAGTTATAAGATGCTTTCACAGGAAGCTGATACAATAGATGGATTTACATTTGTATGGTTTACAGATGGAATTGGCTGGAAGAGTGCCAGAGGTAACTTAAGAGAGACATTTGAAGTAATGGATACTATTTATAGTATTGATGATATGGAGAATGGAATTGCGTCAAAGATTTTTATTTAAAGGAGACCAGCTAATGATAAAAATAACGTATATAGAAATACATCGTTTTAGATCTTTAATGGATTTAGAATTGGATTTTGATGAAGATTATAATTTAGTTACTATATGTGGAAAAAATAATGTTGGGAAAACAAATGTTTTAAGAGCTGTTAATTTATTTTTTAATCAAGATGATTATGAACCTCAGGTTGATATGCCTGTATTTAAAAGTGCAACAGGTGGTTCAGCTATACATCCTAAGATTACAATACGTTTTTTTGATGATAAAAGTTTATTGTTTTATGAAATAGAAAAAAATTGGAAAGATTGGAATGCAGGAAAAATTTCTGTAAAAGGTAAAAAACAAAGGCGTTCAGAAAGAAATTGGACGAATTTGAAAGGTGAAGAGTGTTTGGAATTTTTAGGAAAGATCAAATTCTATTTTCTTGAAGCTGCTAATATGATTATTCCAGATATGATAAATGAAATAAGTGATAATATGTTAACAAGCGAATTTAATAAGAGTAGATTTTCTCAAAGTAAGAAAGAACTAAAAATGGCGTACGACAAATATGTTGATGGGTTGCAACTTGTACTAGATGAATTTGCATATAGCATATCGGAAACATTTAAAATGTTCAAAGAAAATTGGAATGTTAAATTTATTGTGCCAAAGAGATCAAATTCGTTTAGAGAATTAATATCTGAAGATGTAGAATTAACTATTAATGACCAGGGGTCTTTAGGAATAGAAGATAAAGGTTCTGGGTTACAGAGATTAGCAAGTATTTTACTTCAAATTGAAACTGCCATAAGAGGGAAAAAAGGAGATACGATTATTTTTTGTGTTGACGAGCCTGATATATTCTTACATGAAGGAATGCAAAAAAAACTTAAGGAATTTTTCGATTTGAAAGCAAAGGATATGCAGATTATATATACATCACATTCAAAAATATTTATTAATACATTTAACATGAAAAATGTTATATTATTGGATGCAATAATTCACACGAAATCATCGGTAAGAAAAAAGAGAGATATTAATGTTATCGAAACAAAAAAGGTTGATATAACTAATGAAGATGGATATGCAGTAATATGTGAAAATTTAGGTATAGAAAAATCAGAATATAATATTCTAGAAAGAAAAAATATATTAGTTGAAGGAAATTGTGATAAAAAATATTTAGAAGGACTGATGAGGTATTTTGGATTAAAAGTTCCGAATATTATATCAGTAAATGGTGCAAATAATATTGTTAAATATTTAGAATTTTATGAATCATACTATAAAAATATTGATAATTATATACCTCAAATAAAGGTTATATACGATAATGATTCAGCAGGACGTGATGCGTATGAAAAAAATCAAAAGAAAAAATATCCACATATAATTGTAAAACATCATATTTTACAAAATGTTTGGGGAGATGCGAATATTAATTCACAGAAAAACGCTACTAATAATGAGGTGGAAGATTTTGTGTATCCTGAAGTTATGTGTTATTTAGTAAATGAAATTTTGAAGAAAAAAGGAATGAATATAATAAAATCAGATGAATTGATAACACAATTGAGTTCACCGGCATTTAAAGGAAGTGGATTTATGTCATTGTGTGAATTTTACAAAAATAGTGCAAATCCTCAAAATGGAGCAGAGATATCATTTGTAAGCTCAGGTCAAGCGACAAATCAGTTAAAAGAAAGTTTAGCAGGGGTATTCCAAATAGAAGGTAATAAAAAACTATTGAATATAATAGAGAATGAAGATAAAAAATATCCTTGTGTTAAAGAGGGGTTAGTAAAAATATCAAATTTTGAATAATAGAAAACAAACAATACGTATAGTTAATTTGCAAAAGTATGATAATTGTGTTTGCTTGGAGAGTACGGATTAGTAGATCATAACATTGAATAAAAGATATGAGAGCGGATTAATTTAACAGAGAGTTTTAGGTAGATATTATTGAATTGGTGTGAAATGGTTTAGAAAAGAATAATTGAATGAAAAATAGTTTAATATAAAAATGGTATTGGAGGTTATATGTTCTTTTAATTATAGAAAAGAGTTTGTTTGCATAAGCAGTAATGACATTAATATTTTGTAAGTATACTAGGGGGAAGATAAAATTATATGAGTGTCTTTCAAAATTACCAGAGAAAGTCATGATAGAGATGTAAAATTATTGTTGAAAAATAAATTTGATTAAAAAATAATTCAAGTGAAAGGAGTGAAGGCGACAATCTAAATGTGGATTTATTAATGATAGTAGCTATATGGGATAATTTGCAATTGCAAGAGATAGAAATAGATGTAGGCTAAAAAAAGATGTCGATAGTCCTGTTAAGTGTTTTGTTTTTCTGTTTTTTTAGATGGCTTTATTTATTATGTTTATGTAGCAAAAAAGTATTTTAATTTGAATTAATAAACGGTATAATTGTAAAAAAGATAAAGAATATTATAACGAACAAAATAAAACGGAGGATAATTCTATGGCTTTAATAAAATGTCCAGAGTGTGGAAGAGAAATTTCAGATAAAGCAAATGTGTGTATAGGTTGCGGCTTTCCAATAAAAGAACATTTAGAGGAGGCTGCAAAAGAAAAAGTAAAAGAAGAAAATGAAAAAATAGAATTGGAAAGAGAAGATAAAATATTACTTGATAAAATTTATGTATTAGAGAATGGGCAGAGAATAAAGATAATTAATGCGTTACGACAAGAAAAAGAATATGATTTAAAAATAGCAAAGAAAATTGTAGATATTTATTGGAATGAAAGGTTTCCAACAAAAGAGTTGTATTATACGAAACAGAGGCCAATTCAAGAAAAAGAAAAATTTAGTGGTATATATGAATATTCATTATTTGGTAAAAAGAAAGAAGTGTATTGCCCACGTTGCGGTAGTATAAATTGCTCACATTATCAAGAACAGAAAATCATACCAGGAAAAATAAAAACAAGCTATACAGCTAATCTTAATCCATTAAAACCATTTACACTAGTGAACAAAAAAGAAAAAATTATAAGAGAAGAAAAATTAGTGACAGATAGTAAAATAATATGTAATGATTGTGGGTATATATTCAATTAATAAAAATATTTAAATCCAATATCTTTGGGAAAACAGCAATTCAACTATGTAAAAATGTGTTGAGTTTAAAGCATCTTATGGCGTCAATTATATTTCAAGATATTTGTTCTAGTGTGTTTTTTATGTGAATTGTGATAGTATATATACTATAATAATCGAATATTAAGTGTGATTGATAAGTCATGTTGATATTAATTAGAGCGGAGAAATGCTTATATGACAACTGTAAGCACAAAAAGTGGTAGAATTGTAAAAGTTGTATCAAGAGAAGAAGAGAAAAGTATTTTGACAGAATTGGATACTTAAATTGATGAAAGAGCAGTTGAAGCTGTTAAGATGGTAATAAATAAAGCTAAGATTTGTAAAAAACTATCGCGGATTATGATAAAGAAAAGAAGCGGGCTTATGTTGAGTATGCAAATTGGGAAAGAAAGTATGCAGAGTAGAAGAAAGAAGATTTTTGTATAGCAGGATCAAATGGTTCGGGAAAAAAGTGCAATACCAATGATTATGTTGTTGCGACTACAGGGATGAATAATATAGAAGCAACTGTTTTTGGCTGACTGTTGATCCACAAATTAATATTGCCAGAATAGAATCTCGTGTGGCAGCAGGTGGACATAATGTTGATAGTGGTAAAGTTATTGAAAGATATTATAAATCAATTAATAACATAAAAGAGTTACTTGATATATGTGATATTATGCATGTTTATGATAATACTAAATCACCAGAAAGAATTATTCGTAAGCATAAGTAAGAACTATCAATATATCCAAATGAATATTGGAGTGAACAGGATATATTGGGATTGATGGAATAATGTTGTTGGCAAAAATTATGTCAATGAGTAGTTCTGGGAATGTGTGGGCAGCCAATCGCATACAACACATATGTAGCAATGTCAACCGTAAATTCTCTATTTCTGGGCTTTTCTTGTTATCAAAACGTTAACAAAGAGATAGGATTTTATGTTTTACATAAAATTAACACAATGTTTACAGCTTTTAGATTGACTATGTGAGGACTTTTTGTTATACTTTACAAAATATTATTTAAGGAGGAATGTTTAACTTGGACGAAAGTGATAATGATTCTGATGCGAACCAATTCAATAGAATTTTTATTTATATATCTCAAGGCATGGACTATGTATTCGGAACATAGACCATGTCTTTTGTTGCTTTTATAAAGTGTGATATTTAGATAATTTTATTGTAGAAAGGTTTTATTTGTGAGTACATCAATTTTTATTCTTTTATTAGTACAGATTATTTTAATTATATTAAACGCGATTTTTGCGAGTGCAGAGATTGCTGTTTTATCAATGAATGAAACAAAACTAGAACGAATGGCAGAACAAGGTAATGACCGGGCAAAGAGATTAGTACGATTAACACAAGAGCCAGCACGATTTCTTGCGACAATTCAGGTTGCAATTACGTTGTCGGGATTTTTAGGAAGTGCTTTTGCAGCAGATAATTTCTCAGAACCATTAGTTGATTGGGTCGTAGGAATAGGAGTGAATATTCCACGTTCTACTTTAGATACCATAGCTGTTATATTGATTACATTGATTTTATCATATTTCACGTTGGTTTTTGGCGAATTAGTTCCAAAGAGAATCGCAATGAAAAAATCGGAAGAACTTGCACTGAGGATTTCAGGATTGGTTATGGGAATCTCTATCTTATTTAAGCCAATTGTTTCATTTCTTTCAATATCAACCAATATTGTCTTGAGGGTTTGTGGTGTTGATCCAAATGAAGCGGAAGACCAGGTAAGTGAAGAAGAAATACGTATGCTTGTTGATGCAGGAAGTGAAAAAGGAACAATAGATCATCAAGAAAAAGAATTTATTCAGAAAGTTTTTGAATTTAATGATATTATGGCTGGCACGATTGCTACACATCGAACAGATGTGACAATATTATGGATGTCTGATGATGTGAAGGAGTGGGATGAAACAATTCATAATACACGACATACCCTTTATCCTGTCTGTGGAGATTCGATAGATCATGTTATTGGTATTTTAAATGCAAAAGACTATTTTAGATTAAAAGAAAAAAGTAAGGATATGGTTATAGATTCTGCAATTTCTGCACCATATTTCGTTATGGAAACTACAAAAGCAGATGTGCTTTTTAAAAATATGAAACAATCGAAGCAATCTATGGCGATTGTATTAGATGAGTATGGTGGAATGGTTGGAATAGTGACTCTTTTTGATTTATTAGAAGAAATTGTTGGCGATTTAAACGATATTGAACCAATATCGTTGGAAGAAGAAACTGTTATTATAAGAATAAGTGATGACAAGTGGGAAGTGAAAGGAAATATACGATTAAGTGATATTGAAGACGCTATAGGTGTTACATTTACAGCAGAAGATTGTGACACATTTACTGGATTTGTATTTCAAAAATTTGGTATGGTACCAAAGGATGGGGATACAAAAATAGAATTAGAAATAGAAAATATGCATATAATCATTGACAAAATAAAAGAGCATCAAGTTGAACATGCAATTATAGAAATTTTAAAATAAAAATTTTGAAATCGCATTTGTAAATTATTTTAGAAACAAGTGGATATATCAGAAGAGTACATATATATTTTCGAATCCAACAGGGAGAGAATGATACTGTGATAAAAAATAGGCGATGCCTATTTTTTATGAACTGTGGTATAATTAAAAATCATTGATTTACCGAGGTACATATGAAAATTTGGTTAGATGATTTAAGGGTTGCACCTGACGGATATGAAACCGCTAAATCTGTCAATGAGGCAATTGATTTAATAGAAGAGTGTGAGCAGAATGGAGAAGAAATAGAAGTTCTGGATTTGGACCATGATTTAGGCGATTATGCTTATGATGGTGGCGATGCAATAAAGCTTCTTGATTATCTGGCGGAAAGAGAAACATTTTATCCAGTGGAAATCCATACAGCAAATCCGGTTGGAAGGGAAAATATGTATAGAATGCTTGACCGGTATTGGCCTGATTTATATTAATCAGTATTTGGTATATACAATGGGAAAAGTTCCAGGGGTGGCATTATAACAGCTGTGTTTTGTATTTCTGGTCAATAAAAGTAGGGCTGGCAGTCAAATATGATTGTCAGCCCTGATTTTTTTGGTTTACCACCATTTCTCCTCGTATAATAAGTTTATAGCCCTCATTCAAAGAGGCTATAGACTTATTTATTATGATGCAGGTATTGGATTAATTGTTGGACATCCTTCTTATACCCACATAGTTAATAAGTTACTTTATAGTCATGATCCCAGATGTTACAATAAATTCTATAAGAACTGTAGCTATGGTCTCTGCTTTATTTCTCCAGCAAAGCTTTTGCTATTGCCAAGTAAGCCTGCAGCCCTAATGCTACGCTAAGACTTATTACACAAATGCTGCATTCTGGTATCTAGCCACCAGCAGGGTATTTCTTACCAGATAATGCTAATAACGCGAGGTTTAGGGTGGCGTAGTGATCTGGGATAAGCCATGATTACATTTTCTTTTATTCTTGCTATGAAAGGTGGTGACTATCCGTGAAAGAACATATCGATTACCTCTCAACGCTTTTTGTTGGGATTGACATTGCATCCCGTATTCATGTCATATCTGCACTTGATTTCAACCAAGATTTCTTTATCAAAATGAAACCTTTTGAAAACACTAAAGAAGGTGCAGGTATTGTTGAAAAAATGATTGCTGATGTCCTTGCTGATAATCATCAGTTCAAGTACGTTGTCATTGGCATGGAATCTACCGGCTTCTATGGAGTACATTTGGCTAACTATTTATCAACCAGTGAACTACTTGCTCCATTCTCTGTCCGTGTTTACTGTCTTAATCCTAAAGAAGTTAAGAACTATAAAAAATCCTTTAACGATATAGGTAAAAATGATGGTATTGATTCCTTTGTGATAGCTGATTTTGCTCGTGTTGGGCGTATTGCCATCAAACCATGGCGTGGTTCTCAATACCTTGCCTTACAACGTCTTACAAGACATCGCATGCACATCACTGAATGCATTACCAGAGAGAAAACTTACATGTTAAATAACATCTATCTCAAGTTCAGTGAGTATGCTTTACTTAGAAATGGAGAACACCCATTTTCAAACAAATATGGTGCCACAGCAGAGGCTATCCTTACTGAATTCACAACGAACGAAGATATCGTTAACTCATCCATTGAGGAACTGGTTGAATTCATCAATTCCAAAAGTAAGGGGCGTATTGCTGATCCAGAAGAAACAGCAAAAATAGTACAGGCTGCAGCTCGTAATTCATACAGACTTGATAAATGTCTTTATGAACCACTTACGATTTCAATAGCTTCCTCTTTTAACTGCATTAGCTCCTTTGAAAAGGAATTAAAAGCTATTGATAAAGCAATCCTTCAAACAGTTCAGGGATTAAACCCTGAGGAATACACTGTGCTTAATTCCATCCCTGGAATAGGTAAGGTTTATTCGGCTGGTATTCTCGCAGAGATCGGTTCAATCAAAGCATTTCAAAATGCCAATCAGCTCGCCAAATACTGTGGTATCGTTTGGAATGATAACGACTCAGGCGACTTTGAATCTGAAGATTCCCGAATGAGCAAAGCCGGAAACCGTTACTTACGCTATTACATAATAGAAGCCACCGGCAGTGTGATTAGCCACTGTCCCGAATATAAAGCCTTCTATCAAAAGAAATATGCTGAAACAAGAAATCATCAGCATAAACGAGCACTCGCGTTGACTTCCCGTAAATTTATACGTCTGCTCTTTGGTCTGCTGGACAAAGGCCAACTCTACTCTCCGGAAAAGGGTAGGTAATCCATATCGAATTCCTAACTTACGTCTTTTTTGAGAAATAAGCCGTAGGTCTATTAAAGTTACCCTTTTATCTGAAAATCATTTCAAAATACTACTTGACTATTTACCAAATTGCTTATAAGAATACTCACCACGGTAATTGGAAGCATTATAATCAGGATACTTAAATGGTGCATATACGTCATCCTTAGGTGCGTCATCCTGTGTGTATATGTACATAGAGTCATAATCCCATGTGACAATTTCGTCGCGGGCGTCACCGTAAAGATTTACAGCCTCGGCACACAGGGTAGGATGTCCGTCATCAGGAAATCTGACGACCTGAATACCGTTTCCGTCAATCATGCCGCCTCGCTCAATATCGGCATTGAGCAGGATAAAATCCTGACCGTCGCCAGTCCAGTTGACAGGAGTTAAGAGATTGCCGTTAAGTTCATTTTCCATTTCCCACAGCTGATTGCCTTCGCTGTCATAGAAATATATAATTCCCTGATGTCCCCAGAAATTAACAACAACCATTTCATATCCTGGGCGGTCCGGGAGATAATTGGCGAGACTGACACGCTGTGCATGACCGATGCCATCCTTTTTAAGAAGATTTCCATTAAAATCACTTATCAGGAAACCTTCTTTTCCGGCAACGCAGGCAAAAAATTTAGTGCCCTTATGCGGACCGGATTCAAATCTGCCCGGAACAATTTCATCAATATGGTCTTCTTTGACAGGCATTGTCCACATTTTATTTCCGTGGCAGTCAAGCATGTTATAACCGACTAAAAGCTCATCGTGTCCGTCACCATTAATATCGATTGCAAAAGGAAAATGTCCTGTATTTTTATCGCTCTGGAAATGCCACATAACCTCGAGGTTATCATTTAGGGCATAAACTCTGCAATAACGGTCCTTAATAAGAATATCGCGGGGTTTTTCAAGACCACGGAAATTGCATATACGCATACCGTCAGGATTAATTCTGTCAAATGCATATATTTTATCAGGAACACCTATAATAGTTCCGTCTTCTTCAGACGTAGAGAAAGGCGTTTTAGCCCGTTTTTTAACTTCACCGGTTCTTCCGTCAAGAATTAAGACTTCAAAATTCTTGGCGGTGATAACTTCATCAAAACCATCACCATCAATGTCATATATCTGCATAGGCATATCGGCAGATATAGTTCCGATGTCGTGGTTATCTGTTGGTTCGCCATGCTGCCATAATATATTTCCGTCAAGGTCGAATGCAGTGAGACAGCTTATCGTTCCGTAAGCATCACGGTTTACACGTTTCTGGCACTGTGCCATAACCATCTGGTACTCACCATTGCCAAGAAGATGTCCAAAACGAAGTTGTCTGCCTGTGCCACAGCCTTTGAGGTCGATTTTTTTAAGAAGCTTCATCTTAGGATATTTAGCCTGTGCTTTTTCACATTCAGCTTTATAGGCATTTCTTGCTGCGTCAATAGAGGCAGCAGTGCTTTCGGAAGTTGTAACATTTACAAAGCCAAATTGTGCGGGTATAGTTGCAGTAATGGCAACTTTTCCACCTTGTGCGGCATATTCTGTATCAAGGTCAAAATATACTTTATCATCAACACTACATATTATGTGGCTTCCTTTAATATCGGCTTTGAGTACATAAGTGTCATCACAGTTGTAATCAAAAGGCACTGAAGCGATAATAGTAACTTCTTCTTTGTGGCGGTATTCAAGCCTTAATTCATGCTCTTCAAAAACGAGAACAAGAAGATTTGCTGAATTCTGACAGCAAAATCCGATACCTGCATTGCCCCATTTTGTTGTGAACATACGCACGCCTGCAGTTATAGTGTAATCCCGCCAAAACCGGTCTCCGCTTGTAAGCATCGGAAAAGTGCGGTGTGGCTTGTCATTGCGGATACGCATCTGTTCCATATAATGTTTTCCATTATATTCAGTAATAACCCATGATGCACCCTGTCCGTTATAAGTGTGGTTACACACGGGGTCATACCATTTTCCATAATATCCGGGATAGTGGATAAAATGATATTCGCCCATTGCCGAATGATTTTTGTCATATGGGAATTCACCAATAGGAAAATCTTTAAAATCTTCATCAAGTAAAATATACTCTGTCATAATTACCTCCATTCTGATAACTTGTAATTTTATTGAAGTAAAATTGTATATTGATTATAAAATGTTTTTTGAAAAATTATTACTGTTTTTTTACATGTTTTTTGAATTTAAAAGATTTAATGTCGTTATTTATATAAATTTTTTGACAAATATTATTAGCAGTGGTATTATAATATAAAATATATATTAAAACACAGAAAATATTAGAAACGGAGGTACATGCATGACAAGAAACTTATTTAGCAGATATGCTTCTGATGATAATAATCCTGACTGGGAGAATCATATAGAGCGTGAAACACAGTTGTATCATCGGAAAAGTGACATACGTTCAGAATATGAGAGAGATTATACACGTATATTACATTCACTTGCATACAGAAGATTAAAGCATAAGACTCAGGTGTTTTTTAATATTGACAATGACCATATATGCACACGAATGGAACATGTACAGCATGTTGAGTCGGTGAGCTGTACTATTGCAAAGTTTCTCGGATTGAATGTTGACCTCACAAGAGCAATAGCAATGGGGCACGATTTGGGACATGCACCTTTTGGACATGAAGGAGAAGTTGAGTTAACGAGAATACGAAAAGACTTTGGAATGGACAGATTCTGGCATGAAAGAAACAGTCTTAGAATAATAGACAATATTGAACTGCTTGAAGACGATAAGAGCGAGCTGAAAAATCTTGACCTTACGTATGCAGTCCGGGACGGTATAATTTCACATTGCGGAGAGGTTGATGAGAACGGTATCTTTCCAAGAAAAGAAAAAATAGATCTGGATACATTTTGCGAACCGGGACAGTTTCAGGCGTATACATGGGAGGGCTGCGTTGTAAAAGTTTCCGATAAAATTGCATATCTCGGAAGAGATATAGAAGATGCAGTCCGGATTAATTTTATTGGTGAAAAAGAGATTGATGAGCTGGCAAAGATTTCACAAAAGTATGGTGTTGAAACGATAAATACGACAGTTATAATACATAATTTTATAACAAGCATATGTGGGAACAGCTCGCCTCAACAGGGAATCAGGCTGAGTGATAAATATAATAAAATGCTTAAAGAAATAAAAGATTTTAATTATACAGCAATTTATAACAATGAAAAATTCAAAGTTTACCGTGACTATGTTGCATTGGTTATAAGAAGTATTTTTAATACACTGATGAAGACATATGATGTTTGTAATCCTTATAAAAGCCTTGATAATATAGATTGCATGAAAGAAGCATATCCTATGCTTGCAGGTGATTTTTACAAACATATCAAAGTATATTCCAATATACAAGGTGATAATGAAAAGTACAAAAATAAAAAGATTTATGGAAATATAGAGACAAAAGAAATATATGCTCAGGCAATAATTGATTATATTTCGGGAATGACGGACAGATACGCAGTTGAGATATTTAACGAATTGTTAAAGTATTAAAATATATCTGATGGAGGCATTATATATGGAATTATATGTAGTCGCTCCCGGATGAATTCGATATATTACACTATGTGAGGATAACAGATGTCAGAAAAAAATCCGATGCTGCCGCTTTCATCATTTGGTATACCCGATGCGAAGAACATATTGAATATATTGACATTTTAAAATGCCTGTATTAATATGTATAATACAAACAATACAAAATATGTGAGGCGAAAATTATGATATTAAAGTTAGATATGAACAGTACGGTTCCGATATATGTACAGCTTCGTAATCAGATAGTTATGGGAATCGGACACGGAGAACTGAAAGAGGGAGAGCGGCTGCCGACGGTAAGACAGCTTGCGTCGGATGCGGGAGTGAATACGATGACGGTCAATAAGACATATCAGATATTAAAGACAGAAGGATATATAAATATAGACCGAAGACACGGTGCAGTTGTTGCTAAAAATATTGATATGGATATTGTGTTCCGGGAAAAGTTAGAAGCAGAACTTGAACTATTGTCAGCAGAGGCAAGTATAACGGGAATGGAAAAAAAAG
>ENA-OOZA01000613-OOZA01000613.1-human-gut-metagenome-genome-assembly--contig:-NODE-613-length-20228-cov-2.688544_pt1 | contig 20228 bp, 17 predicted proteins | sample MGYA00241703_ERZ501378 | MGnify/ENA primary metagenome ERZ501378 (study PRJEB25962, sample SAMEA2042916) | human gut metagenome | biome: human gut; feature: human-associated habitat; material: faeces...
GTATTAACGATGAAAACATTAAAATCGAAGATATTAAGAAACAAAATATTAGAGAAGAAAATAATTATGCTGTTGATACACGAAAAGAAAAAACAGAGCAAAAATCAGATATTCTGACGGAAATCAGTGATGTAGTTATAAAAAATAATAATCAGGAAACAGAAAATACACATTTTTCTGATATAAGTAAAAATATTGAAGAAAATTCAAATTTATCAGAAGGTTCAAAAATTAAAAATATAGGAAATGAAATATATGTAAAATTATTTCAGAAAGACTGTTCTGGAAATAAAGAATATTATGGAATTTTAAAGCAATTTACAAATACAAAAATTATAGTAGAAACAGATGGACTAGAACAAAAAAATGAAGTGGTACTAGAAAGAAAAAATATAGCACAAATAAAAACAGTATATCATTGGCAATAAAATAGTATTAAATATTAGAGGAGGAATAAAAATGAAAGCTATTGATAACAAAGAATTGATATTATCATTAGAGGAATTAGAAAAAGAGAAAGGAATAAAAAAATCATATGTAATAGAGGCAATAGAGACAGCATTAGTAACAGCATATAAAAGAAATTTTGATTCTTTAGAAAATGTAAAAGTTGATATTGATAAGCAAACAGGAGCAACACATATATATGCTATAAAAGATGTAATGGAAGAAGCAAAAGATGAAGCAACAGAAATAAGCTTAGAAGATGCACATAAAATAAATAAATCATTAAAATTAGGTGATCAAGTTGATGTAGAAATTGTACCAAAAGATTTTGGTAGAATTGCAGCACAAACAGCTAAACAAGTTATAATTCAAAAATTAAGAGAAGTTGAAAGAGATTTAATATTTAATGAATTTAATGATAGAAAAGGTGAAATTGTTTCAGGAATAATTCAAAAAGCAGATAAAAATATAGTCGTAATGGATTTAGGTAGACTTGAAGGGGTTATGCCTACAAAAGAACAAGTACCTACAGAGCATTATCATGTAAATGATAAAATAAAAGCGTATGTAATGGATGTAGAAAGAGGACAAAAAGGAGCTCCACAAGTATTGTTATCAAGAAGTCATCCTGATTTTGTTAGAAAATTATTAGAGTTAGAGATTCCAGAAATATATGAAGGAGTTATAGAAATAAAGAGTGTATCAAGAGACCCAGGTAACAGGAGTAAAGTTGCAGTATATTCTCCAGATCCTAATATTGACCCTGTCGGATCTTGTGTTGGACAAAAAGGTGTAAGAATTCAAAATGTAATAAATGAATTACACGGAGAAAAAATAGATGTTATAGAATGGAATTCAGACCCAAGTATATTTATAGCTTCTGCATTATTACCAGCAAAGATAATGGCTGTTGATATAAAAGAAGAGGATAAATTTGCACAGGTAATTGTTTTAGATGATCAGTTATCATTGGCAATAGGAAAAGCAGGTCAAAATGCACGTTTGGCAGCAAAATTAACAGGTTGGAAAATTGATATAAAATCAGAAAGTCAATTTAGAGAGATGCTTGCAAAAGAACAAGAAAATACTGAAAGTACTGAGCAAGAAAATGGAGAAGAAGAATAAGGATAAAATAGCAAAAAATAACATACAATAAAAGGGGGACAAATGCATGAAAAATGTAAAACGTAATCCACAGAGAACATGTATGGGATGTAATGAAAAGAAAGACAAAAAGGATTTAATTCGAATTGTAAAAAATAAAAGTAATGAAATAAATGTAGATAAGACTGGAAAAATGGAAGGCAGAGGTGCATATATTTGTGATGATATAAAATGCTTGGAGAAGGTCGTAAAAAATAAAAGATTGGAGAGAGCATTAGATATAAAAATATCACAAGAAATTTATGAAAGTTTAAGAGGTGTAATACTTGATAAATAATAAAATTTGGGGGCTAGTAGGTTTTGCTGCTAGAGCTAGAAAAGTATGTTTTGGAGCAGATAGTGTAGAACAAGAAATAAAGAAGGAAAAAGTAAAATTAGTTTTAATTGCAGAAGATAGTTCGGAAAGAACTAAAACGAAATTTCAAAAAATATGTAATGATAATAATGTGAGATTTTTAATATTGGGTGATATAAATACAATGAGTAAAGCAATTGGAAAAAATAATAAGGCAATTGTTGGAATAGAAGAAGAAAATTTAGCAAAACAGATACAAAAAATATATTGTGGGGGTGACGATATTGGGTAAGATAAAAATATATGAAATAGCAAAAAAACTAAACTTAACCAGTAAAGAAGTATTAGAAATGGCGCAAAAATTAAATATCGATGTAAAAAGTCATATGAGCGGTGTAGAAGAGGAAGAAGCAAAAAAAATAGAGGCTCAATTAACAAATAATTCAAATGAAAAAACAAAAAACTCTACAAAAACAACAAAAAAAGAAGAAAAATCACCTGTTATAATAAGAAGAGAAGTTATTATAGAAGAAGAGAATAAAAAGCAAGAAGTAAAAAAAGAAGAAAAAACTAACAATGGTGTAGGATTTGTGGAAAGAAAACAAAATAATAATTACAATATTGTATACAGAAACAAACCCAATAAACCAAAAACAGTTAGTGAATTATTTGGAATAAAAAAAGAAGAACCAAAAGCAGAAAAAATAGAGAAAGTTGAAAAAGTCGAAAAGGCAGAACAAGGGGAAAATAATCAAAAAATGCAAAAAGAAGCAGAAACAAAAAATACAGTAATTGAACAAAAAACAGAAAATAGAGAAAGAAATAATAGAAAAGATAATAGACCAGAAAATAATAGATTTGACAGAAATGATAGAAATGAAAGAAACAATAATTACAATAATCGTAATAATGGAAATAGACAAAATAATTTTAACAATTCTGGTAGACAACAAAATAATTATAATAACGAAAATAGAAATAATTTTGGAAGAAATAACAACAATAACAATTACAAAAATTATAATAGTTCTAATAATAATGGAAACAATAATTTTAGAAAAAATAATAACAGAAATAATTATGAAAACAATGGAAATGTTAACGGAAATGGTGGAAATAGATTTAATAATAGAAGACCATTAGATGAAAAAGGTATTGAAAAAAATATCAAAAACATTATGTCTGTTGAAACAGCTGAAAAAGAAATTGTTAGAGAATACAATAAAAATATAGACAAACAAAAAAATAATAATAAATTTGATGAAAACAAAACAAACAAAAAATCAAAAAATAGAAAAAATCAAAATTCAAGTTTTGATGAAGGAAAATTAAAATCATTAAAACAAACAAGTAAATTATCAAATATGTTCGAAGAACAAGATGGAGGAATGTTAGACTATTATGATTTAACAACTCAAAGAGGAAGAAAAGGCAAAAAGAAACCAGTAAAAAATGAAGAAAGAAACAAACAAAAAATATTTGAATTAACAGAAATAGAAATTCCAGAAACAATAACAGTAAAAGACTTAGCTGCTGAAATGAAAAAAACAACAGCAGAAGTAATCAAAAAATTATTAGGTTATGGAATAATGGCTACAATAAATCAAGATTTAGATTTTGATACAGCTTTCTTAGTTGCTGGAGAATTTGGAATAACAGCTAAAAAGAAAGAAACAGTAACAGATGAAGATATTTTATTTGATGATTCTGAAGATAAAGAAGAAGACTTAGAAGTAAGACCACCAGTTGTTGTTGTTATGGGACACGTAGACCATGGTAAAACATCACTATTAGACACAATAAGAAAAACAAATGTAATAGGTGGAGAAGCAGGTGGAATTACACAAGCAATAGGTGCATATAAAGTAAAAGTAAATGATAGAGAAATAACATTCTTAGACACACCAGGACACGAAGCATTTACAGCAATGAGAGCTAGAGGTGCACAAATTACAGATATAGCAATATTAGTAGTAGCAGCAAATGATGGAATAATGCCACAAACAGTAGAAGCTATAAACCATGCTAAATCAGCTGGAATACCAATAATTGTAGCAATAAACAAAATAGACTTACCAGATGCAAATGTTGATAAAGTAAAACAAGAATTAATGAAATACGAATTAGTACCAGAAGAATGGGGAGGAGACACAATATGTGTTCCAATATCTGCTAAAAACAATACAAACATAGACCAATTATTAGAAATGGTATTATTAGAAGCAGATGTATTAGAATTAAAAGCAAATCCTCATAAACAATCAAAAGGTGTTGTTATAGAAGCAAGACTAGATAAATCAAAAGGTGCTATTGCAACAATGCTTGTACAAAGAGGAACACTAGATGTTGGAGATACAATAATAGTTGGTTCATCAATTGGTAGAATAAGAGCAATGGCTAACGAAAATGGAAAAAGAGTAAAATCAGCTGGACCATCAACACCAGTAGAAATAATGGGACTAACAGAAGTACCAGAAGCGGGAGATATTTTCTATGAAGTAAAAGATGAAAAAACAGCAAAACACTTAATAGAAAAGAGAAAACGTGAAGCTAGAGAACATTCAATCAATAATGGAACAAAAGTAACATTAGACAACCTATTCAGCCAAATGGAAGAAGGAAACTTGAAAACTCTAAACTTAATAGTAAAAGCAGATGTACAAGGATCTGTAGAAGCAATAAAACAATCAATGGAAAAACTACAAAATGAAGAGGTAAGAGTAAAAGTTATACATGCGGCAGCAGGAGCAGTAAACGAATCAGATGTTACACTAGCAAAAGTATCAAATGCAATAATAATAGCATTCAATGTTAGACCAAATCAAACAGCAAAAGACATGGCAGACAAAGAAGAGGTAGAAATAAAACAATATTCAGTAATTTATCAAGCAATAGAAGAAGTTGAAGCTGCAATGAAAGGAATGTTAGACCCTAAATACGAAGAAAAAGTAATAGGAACAGCAGAAGTAAGACAAACATTCAAGATTTCAAATGTAGGAACAATAGCTGGAGCATATGTATTAACAGGAAAAGTAGAAAGAAATGCCGGAGTTAGAATAATAAGAGAAAATGTTGTTATTCACGAAGGAAAATTAGCAACATTAAAAAGATTTAAAGATGATGCAAAAGAAGTATCAAAAGGATTTGAATGTGGTATTCAAATAGAAAGCTACAATGACATCAAAGAAGGAGACATCATTGAAGCATATGTTATGGAAGAAATAAAAAGATAGGGAGAAGGGAAAAGGGGACACCCTTTTTTTCCCTATCAAAAAATTCCCTATTTATAAAATATAAAAGGAGGTAAAATAATGCCTAATAGAAACAATAATAGAATGGGACGTATAGATGAAGAATATAGAAAAGAATTAAGTCAAATAATCTCATATGATTTAAAAAATCCAAATGTAACAGGAATGATAAGTGTTACAAAAGTAAAAGTAACAACTGACCTAAAATATGCAAAAGTATATGTAAGTATATTAAACTCAAAAAACATAAAAGAAACAATGGATGGCTTAAAAAAATCATCAGGATTCATAAGAAGCGAACTTGCAAAAAGAATAAATTTAAGAAATACTCCAGAATTAATCTTTGAAATAGATGATTCAATAGAATACGGAGCAAAAATAGACTCAATATTAAAAGAAATATTACCAGAAGAAAGGAAATAAAAATGACTCTAGATAATATATTAGAAGAAATAAAAAAAGCAGAAAAGATAGTAATATTAGCTCATGAAACTCCTGATGGAGATGCAATAGGAAGTTGTCTAGCAATGAATTTGGCTGTAAAAGCATTAGGAAAAAGTGCAGATGTTGTAATAAAAGAATTTCCAAGAGTATTTGACTTTTTACCAGGAAGAGATGAAGTTAAAACAGAATCAAATGTTGAACAATATGATTTAGCAATAGCATTAGACTGTGCAGATTTAAAAAGATTAGTTGGTAGCGAATATTTTGAAGAAGCAAAACAAACAATAGTCATAGACCATCATGGAAGTAACAAAATGTTTGGAGACATAAACTTTGTAAATCCAGTAGCACCAGCATGTTGCCAAATTTTAATAGGAATGTTCGAATACTTTGGAATTGATATAAACAAAGAATTAGGAACATGTATTTTAACAGGAATAATAACAGACACAGGTGGTTTCAAATACCCTGGAGTAACAGCCGAAACTTTTGAATTTACAGCTGAATTATTGGGCAAAGGAGTAAATGTTTCAGACATCTATAAAAGAGTTCTACAAACAAAAACAAAAGCTAATTTTGAATTAATGAAAAGAACTTTAAATAGAATGGAAATATTAGAAGACGGAAAAGTTACATTTACATATGTTACAAATCAAGATTTAAAAGAGGTTAATGCTGGGATAGGAGACCACGAAGGATTAGTTGAACTTGGTAGAGATATAGAAGGTGTAGAAGTTTCTATATTTATTAGAGAAAAAGATGATGCAGAAAATACCTACAAGGTATCAATGAGATCAAATAATTACATAAATGTTTCTGATGTTTGCTTAATGTTTGGCGGTGGAGGACACCAAAGAGCAGCAGGAGCAACAGCACAAGGAACAATTGAAGAAGTAAAAGAAAAATTATTAAAAGAAATAAGGAAAGTATTAAAATAATGAATGGAATTTTAATAATTAATAAAGAAAAAGGATGTACATCACACGATATTGTGTATAAAGTAAAAAAAATATTTAATGAAAAAGTAGGACATACTGGAACTTTAGACCCCTTAGCCGAAGGGGTTTTACCCATATTAATTGGAAAAGGAACTTTATGTTCTAAATATTTAATCAACCATGATAAAAAATACGTAGTAAATTTAGCATTAGGACAAAAAACAGAAACAGCAGATTTAGAAGGAAAAATAATAGAAGAAAAAAACATTCCTGATAAAAGTTTAACACAAAGCAAAATAGAAAAAGTATTAAAAAGCTTTATAGGAAAACAACAACAAATGCCACCAATATATTCAGCGATAAAAGTGAATGGTAAAAAACTATACGAATATGCTAGAAAAGGACAAAATGTAGAAATAAAACCTAGAGAAATAGAAATATATGATATCAAATTAATGAATATAGATGCTCAAAAAAAGCAAATACAATTTGAAGTATTTTGTGGAAAAGGAACATATATAAGAAGCTTGTGCGAAGATATAGCAGAAAAGCTAGAAACAGTAGGCTATATGGAAAGTTTAAAAAGAATTCAAGTAGGAGACTTTAAAATAGAAGAAAGCTCAAAAATACAAGAATTAGAAGAAAATAAAGAAGATACAAAATACTTAGAAAGTAAAATAATATCTGTAGAAGAAATCTTTAAAAACAAAGAAAAAATAAAATTAGATGACAAAAAAATGCAATTATTCTTGAATGGAGTAAAAATAACACAAAATCAAGAAAATGACATCTACAGAATTTATGATAAAAATGAAAAATTTATAGGAATTGGAATAGTACAAGACAAATTATTAAAAAGAGATATTATATTAGATTAATAAAATAAAAAAACACTTCATATACTTAAATAAAAAAGATATGAGGTGTTTTTATGTTTTATATTCAAAAAAATGACAAGCCTAACTGTATAGAGAAAACTTTCAACATAATAAAAATGCAAGAAAATAAGCTATTTTTACCAATAACAGCAAAGACAAGTGAAAAACAAATAGAAAAATTAGCACAAAAAACCAAAAAGATTATATCAAAATATTCTAATAGCAAAAAAATAGTAATAAGCAAAAATTTACAAGAAGAAATTACATACATAAATTATTTAAATTCATATGGGTTAGACATTTCAGATGGAAGATGGCTTTACGAAATATTAGCTACAGATATAATCAAATACATAATAGAAAAGAAAAAAATCAAAAAAGAAGAAACAACAATATCAATTTTAATAAATGACTTAACAGAAATAGAACTAGAAAATATCAAAATACTAGCAGAAAATTATAAAAATTTAAATATAGTCACAAATCATATTGAAAAGTTTAAAAAATTAGAAGATAAATTTATGGAAAACGGAATAATGATAACAATTAGTAATAATAAAAAGAAAAGTTTAATGAAATCAAAAATAATACTTAATATTGATTTTCCAAACGAACTGATAAACAAATATATGATAAAAGATGATGCAATAATCATAAATGTTCCAGGAAAAGCAAAAATAAATAGAAAAAGGTTTAATGGATTTATGGTTAATAATTATGAAATCGATTTTAGAGATGATATAAAAAGTGAAGAAAATTTGTTTGGAGATGAATTTTATTTGAGAGATGTGTATGAGTCAAGGCTTTATAAAAAACAAACTTTTAGTGATATAAGAAATATCTTAAAAAAAGATGGAGTTAATATTAAAAAAGTTTATTTAAGTAATAGTGTTTTGTGACAAAGAAAGAGGTTGTTTAAAAATTTTCATAAAAGTCTTTCATTTTTATAAAAAGTATAATATAATAAGTGTATTAAATGATTGGCAAGGAGGTATAAAAAATGCCAAATAAAAATAGTAAGAAAAGTACAAAAAGAACAAGCCAAAATAAAAATGTAAAAACTAAAAAACAAGATACAACAAATAAATCTACAAATAGCAAAAAGAGTAAAAATGTAAAGAAACAACATCCAAAGTTAAAACTTGCTTTGAAAATATTATTAGTAATATTTTTACTTTTATGTGTAGTTGGAGCAGGAATTATTGCAGCAATGATGTTTGGACTATTTGGAGATGATTTTGATATAACTAAAGAGGAATTAACAATAGGTGTATCTAATAGTATAGTATTAGATAAAGATGGAAATGAAATTGCTAATTTAAGTAGTGATGAAAAAAGAAAAGTAATTAGTTTAAGTGAAATGCCTGACTATTTACCAAAGGCATATATAGCAATTGAAGATAAAAGATTTTACAGTCATAGTGGAGTTGATTTTAAAAGAACTTTTGGAGCTATATTAGGCGTTGCAACAGGAACTGATAGAGGTGGAGGAAGTTCAATTACTCAACAATTAGTAAAAAATATAACAGATGAAAAAGCAAGATCAGGATTAGCTGGAATTATAAGAAAAATGAAAGAATGGTCAAAAGCTGTACAAGTTGAAAGAATGATATCAAAAGACCAAATTCTAGAATTATATTTAAATGTAATATTTGTTGGTGGAGATAATATTCACGGTGTAGAGCTTGGAGCAACATATTATTTCGATAAAAGTGCGAAAGACTTAGATTTAGCAGAATGTGCATTTTTAGCAGGAATTAACAATTCACCAAATAAATATAATCCATATGATTCAGAAAAAGACCATTCAGAACTAATAAAATCAAGAACTTTAACAGTATTAAAAGAAATGAAATCACAAGGTTATATAACAAATGAAGATGAATATAATGCAGCAGTTGCAAAAGTAGAAGCTGGACTTACATTTAAAAAGGGAAATACAGCTAGTACATATTCATATTCATACCATACACAAGCAGCAGTAGAACAAGTTGTAGAACAAGTGATGAAAGAAAAAGGCTTATCAGAAGACTTTGCTAGAAAATATGTATATAGTAGTGGATTAAAAATATACTCAACACAAGATACAACAATACAAGCAAGAGTCGAAGAGGAAACTAAAAAAACAAAATATGTTGTATCTGGAAAAGAAAAAGACCCTAAAACAAATGAATTAAAAAATGATCATACACAAGCGGCTTTTGTAATAATTGACCATTCAACAGGTTATGTAGTAGGATGTTCAGGCGGATTAGGAGAAAGACAAGGTTCAACATTAAATAGAGTAACTCAATCAGTAAGACAACCAGGGTCTTCAATAAAACCAATAGCAGATATAGCACCAGCATTACAAGAAAAAGTAATAACACCAGCAACAGTATATGATGATGTATTAACAGAATTTGGAGGAAATTATCATCCAAAAGATGATGGTGGTAAATATAAAGGTTTAATAAATATAAGACAAATAATAGCATATTCTCAAAACGTACCAGAAGTGAAAATAATGAGGGAGCTAACACCAGGAAAATCAATAGATTATTTAAGAAAATTTGGAATTACATCATTATATAAATCAGGTGAAAATAAAGAAAAAAATGATGAACATTTATCACTTGCAATAGGAGGTATTTCAGATGGTATAAGTCCATTGCAAATGGCAGCAGCATATGCAGCTATAGCAAATGATGGAGTTTATATTACACCAACTTTCTATACCAAAGTTACAGATGCATCAGGAACAGTAGTATTAACACCAACACAAGAAAAAACAAGAGTGATATCAGAGCAAAATGCATATCTAGTAAAATCAATATTAAAAGAACCAGTAAACTATGGAACAGCAACATATTGCAGAATAAATGGAATAGATGTTGCAGCCAAAACAGGAACAACAGATCATAGTTATGATAGATGGCTATGTGGATTTACACCATATTATGCAGCAGCTTGTTGGTTTGGATATGACAGACAAGAAGAAGTAAAATGGAGTGGAACAAACCCAGCTGGTTTGATATGGTCAAATATAATGAAAGATGTACATTCAACATTAGAAAATAAAACATTTGCTAGACCAAGTGGAATAGTAGAAGCAAAAGTATGCAAAGTAACAGGTTGTTTGGCAGTTGAATCTTGTACAGATACATATACAGAAATGTTCACTCAAGATAATTTACCATCAAAATGTGAAGGACACGGAACACAAAGAGTATGTACAGAATCTGGAAAGTTAGCAAATGAATATTGTCCAGCAGACAAGGTTCAAACACAAAGCTATGGAGGAACAGTTCCAAAAGAAAAATTAGGATTATGGAAAGCGATAAATAGTTCTTCAAAAACAGGAAATGAAAAAATAGAAGAAACATGTACAATTCATAAAAAACCTGAAGAAAAACCACAAAATACGGTAACTAATACAAACACAACAAATACAACAACAGGAAATACAACAAATACTACTGGCGGAAAGAATACAACAGGAAATACAACAGGTACAACAAATACAGCAACAAACACAACCAATACAAATACAACAGATGCAAACAAGAAAAAATAAAAACAAACCTTAAAAGGAGGAAAAATGGATTTATATTTTTATAACACATTAACAAAAAGAAAAGATTTATTTAAACCAATAAATCCAGAAGAAATAAGAATATACTCATGTGGACCAACTGTGTATAAAGATGCAACAATAGGAAATATGAGAACAAATATATTTCAAGATGTTTTAAGAAGAGTTTTACGTTATAATGGCTATAAAATAAAACATGCTATGAACATTACAGATGTTGGTCACTTAGTATCAGATGGTGATGAAGGTGAAGACAAAATGTTAAAATCAGCAAGAGAAGAACATAAAACACCATTACAAATAGCAGAACATTATACAAAATTATTCTTTGATGATTTAAAATCATTAAACATAGAAACACCAGAAATAGTATGTAAAGCAACAGATCATATAAAAGAAATGCTAGAATATGTAGAAAAATTAGTGGAAAATGGTTATGCTTATGAAACATCAACAGCAATTTACTTTGATGTTTCAAAGCTTGATAAATATCCAATACTAACAAACATAGATGTAGAAAATCAAAAAGCAGGTGCAAGAGTAGATGTTGACCCAGAAAAAAGAAATCCATATGATTTTGCATTATGGATAAAAGCACCAGAAAACCACTTAATGAAATGGGATAGCCCATGGGGGCCAAGTTACCCAGGATGGCATATAGAATGTTCAGCAATGGGACAAAAATACTTAGGAGACCAATTTGATATACATACAGGAGGAATAGATTTAATACCAACACACCATGAAAACGAAATAGCACAAAGCAAAGGAAAATGTGGAAAAATACCAGCAAATTACTGGCTACATGGAGAATATCTATTAATAAATGGTGGAAAAATGTCAAAATCATTAGGAAATGTATATCTAGTAAAAGATATAAAAGAAAAAGGATATGACCCATTAGTATATAAATTATTTAGTTATTCATGCCACTACAGAAATAAACTAAACTTTACTTGGGAAGGAATAGACTCTGCATCAAAATCATTAGAAAGATTACGTAATAGTTATCAAACAAACCTAAACGGAACAGATGAATTATCAGATGAGGATAGAACAAAATTATCACAAATAGAAGAAAACTTCCATAAAGCAATAAATGATGACCTAAATATGCCACTTGCAATGAGCTTTGTATGGGAAGCTGCAAGATTTGAAAAGAAAAATCCAGAAGTTGCAAAATTATTAGCTAAATTTGATACTGTTTTAGGAATAAAAATTGATGAAATAAATTCAAAAAAAGAAGAAATTCCACAAGAAATTTTAGATTTAGCAGAACAAAGAAAAATTGCAAGAGAAAATAAAGATTGGGCTAAGTCTGATGAATTAAGAGATTTAATTAATGAAAAAGGCTATGAAGTTAAAGATACAAAAAATGGCCAAGAAATTTATGGAAAATAAAATGTCAAAGGGGACGGCCTTTTTTGACATATTACAAAAATCAAAATAATAAAATAAAAGTTGTCAAAAAAGGACGTCCCTTTTGACAACATAGGAGGAATAAAAATGGCAATACTATTACCAGGAGGAGCAGGATTTATAGGAAGTCATACTGCTGTAGAATTATTAAATAAAGGAAGAGAAATAGTTATAATAGACAACTTCTCAAATAGTACACCAAAGGCACTTGAAGCAATAAAAAAAATAACAGGAAAAGATTTTAAATTCTATGAAATGGATTATTTAGACAGAGAAAAATTAGAAAAAGTATTTGAAGAAAATAACATAGAAGCAGTAATGAACTTTGCTGGTTATAAAGCTGTTGGAGAATCAGTACAAAAACCAATAGAATATTATGAAAACAATATATCAGGAGCATTAGTATTATTAGATACAATGAGAAAATACGGATGCAAAAAATTTATATTTAGCTCATCAGCAACAGTATATGGAGAACCAGAAAAAATGCCAATAACAGAAGATACACCAACAGGAGGAACAACAAATCCATATGGAACAACAAAATTATTTATTGAACAAATATTAAAAGATATCTATAAATCAGATAACACATGGGACATATGCATATTAAGATACTTCAACCCAGTAGGAGCTCACGAGAGTGGACTAATAGGAGAAGAACCAAAAGGAATACCAAACAACTTAATGCCATATGTAGCAAGAGTTGCAGCAGGAACATTAAAAGAATTATCAGTATTTGGAAATGATTACAATACACCAGATGGAACAGGTGTAAGAGATTACATTCATGTTGTAGACTTAGCAAAAGGTCATATAAAAGCATTAGAAAAACTAGAAAAAGAACAAGAAGGATTATACATTTATAATTTAGGAACAGGACACGGAGTAAGTGTATTAGATATGGTAAAAGGATTTGAAAAAGCAACAGGAAAAGAAGTACCATACAAAATTGCACCACGTAGACCTGGAGATATTGCAATATGCTATGCTGATCCAACAAAAGCAAAAGAAGAATTAGGATGGAGTGCAGAAAAAAATATTGATGATATGTGTAAAGATAGTTGGAATTATATAGAAAAAAGTCAAGCTAAATAGTTTGACTTTTTTTGATATATAGACTATAATAATATATGTATTTTAAAGGGTTTGGAGGAAATAAATTGAAAAATTTTAAACAAATAATAGCAAAACAAATATCAAAAATAATAAATATAGATGAGCAAGAATTAACAAGTTACATAGAAACACCAAAAGATACCAAAAATGGTGACTATGCTTTCCCATGCTTTAGACTAGCAAAAGAATTAAGAAAAGCACCACCAGTCATTGCAAATGAAATAAAAGAAAAAATAGAATTAACTGATGAAATAGAAAAAGTAGAAGTAGCAGGAGGTTATTTAAACTTTTTTATAAATAAATCAGAATTAGCAGTAGAAGTATTAAAAGAAATTTCAAATGTAGAGCAATATGGAAAATCTGAATTGGGAAAAGAAAAAAATATAGTAATAGATTATTCTGCACCCAATATAGCAAAACAATTCCATATAGGACATTTACGTTCAACAGTAATAGGTGGAGCTTTATACAACATATATAAATATTTAGGTTATAATGTAACAGGAGTAAATCATTTAGGAGACTATGGAACACAATTTGGAAAACTAATAGAAGGTTACAAAATGTGGGGAAAAGAATATAATATCGAAAAAGATCCAATAAATGAACTAACAAAAATTTATATAAGAATAAATGAAGCTTGCAAAGAAAATGAAGAAATATTAGAAAACTGTAGAAATAATTTCAAAAAACTAGAAGATGGAGACCAAGAATGTGTTGAAATTTGGAAAAAATTTAGAGAATTAAGTTTAAAAGAATTCCAAAAAGTATATGATTTATTAGGAAGCAAATTCGATTCATGGAATGGAGAATCTTTCTATTCAGACAAAATGCCAGAAGTAATAGATATATTACAAAAAACAGGTAAATTAGTAGAATCACAAGGAGCTAAAATAATAGACTTAGAAGATAAAGGAATAAATACACCATGTATTATAGAAAAATCAAATGGTTCTACAACATATGCTACAAGAGATTTGGCAGCTATACTTTATAGAGCAAGAACATATGATTTTGACAAAGCATTGTATGTAACATCATATGAACAAGTATTACACTTTAAACAAGTATTTGAAGTAGCAAAACTTTTAGGACTAGATGAAAAATATACAAAAGGATTAGAACATGTATCATTTGGAATGGTATTATTACCAACAGGAAAAATGTCAACAAGAGAGGGTAATGTAATAAGATTAGATGAATTACTAAAAGAAGCAATTTCTAGAGCTAAAGAAATAATAGAACAAAAAAATCCCGAATTAGAAAATAAAGAAGATGTAGCAAAAAAAGTTGGTATAGGAGCAGTTATTTTTAACGACTTATCAGCATCAAGAATAAAAGATGAAGTATTTGATTGGGACACAATATTAAACTTCCAAGGAGAAACAGGACCATATATTCAATACACATATGTACGTACAAAAAGTGTATTAGAAAAAGCAGAATATTTACCAAAAATTGAAGAAGTAAAAACTGAAATGCTAACAGATGAATGTTCACAAGATATACTAAAATTAATATACAATTTCCAAGATATATTAGTTCAAGTAACAGAAAAGAATGAACCATCAATTTTAGCTAGATATTTAATAGATTTAGCAAAATCGTATAGCAGTTTCTATAATGAAAATAAAATAATTGTTGAAGATAAAGAAGTGCAAAATGCACGTGTATATTTAACATATGCAACATCTGAAGTTTTAAAGCAAGGAGCTAAATTATTAGGAATAGAAATGCCTGAAAAAATGTAAAAATAAGAGGAGTAGTAAAAATTACTACTCCCATTTTCATATTAATCTCCTCCGTCATGTTCCTTTTTCATAGTGCTCACCAACTTTCTATAATATGAAAAATTAATAGTTACTCAAAAAGTATAACAAAAAGTAATAAAAAAATCAATAAAAAAAGTGGAAACTCATAATTCCCACTTTTTTTTAATAAACTATTTTTTATCATCTTTCATAACTTCTTTTATAGCTCCTAAACTTGAAAGAGCACTAGTTGCTTCAAAAGGAATAAATACTTTATTAGCTTCACCATCAGCAACTTTTTCTAAAGCTTCAAGAGATTTTAATTGAACTAATTTTTCATCTGGATCTGATTTCTTAATAGCATCATAAACCATTTGAATTTCTTTAGCTTTAGCTTCAGCAACTTCTTTTATAGCTTGAGCTTCACCGGCTGCTCTAGTAATTCTAGATTCTTTATCAGCTTCAGCTTCTAAGATAGCAGCTTGTTTTTTACCTTCAGCAATAGTAATTGCAGATTGTCTTTGAGCCTCAGATTCAAGAATTAAAGCTCTTTTATTTCTTTCTGCATTCATTTCTTTTTCCATTGCATCTCTAATGTCAGCAGGTGGTGTAATATCTTTAATTTCAACTCTATCTATTTTACATCCCCATCTATCTGTTGCATCATCAAGTATTGTTCTTAATTGAGAGTTTATTCCATCTCTTGAACTAAATGTTTCATCTAAGTCCATTTTACCGACAATATCACGTATTGTTGTAATTGCAAGATATTCAATACCTTTCTTTAAGCTTTGAATTTCATAAACAGCTTTTGCTGGATCTGTTATTTGATAGAAAACAACAGTATCTATAGTAATTGTAACATTATCTTTTGTAATAACTCCTTGAGGTGGAACATCCATTGTTTGTTGTTTTAAACTAACAACACTTCTTACATGATCAAAAAATGGAATTATAATTGTAAGACCTGCATCAGCAACTTTATAAAATTTACCTAATCTTTCAATTATATAAACCTCAGATTGTTTAACGACTTTTATTGATTTGAATGCTATAACTAAAATAATAGCTAATAAAATTAATAAAAATACCATAATTAAATCCTCCTTATAAACTATATTTATTTTAAACACTTAAAAATATTAAGTAATATAAATAACTAAATTAAATTTTAAATTCTACTTTTTCAGAGTTAACAAGTTTTACAATAGCTTTAACACCATTAATTTTTAAAACTTCAACCTCTGAACCTTCTTTAATAATTTCATCATTTTCAGTTTCAGCAGACCAAACTTCACCATTCAATTTTATTTGGCCAGAAGAGTGAATAGGGTCTATATCTTTTATAACTAAAGCTTTTTTACCAATTATGGAAAATACATTAGTATTTGTTTTTTTTACATCAACAAACTTTTTTACTAAAGGCTTAGTTGCTAGTATAAAAATAGTTGAAGTTATTAGAAATACAGTAGTTTGAATGATTATATTTGTAGTAAAAAAACTAACTATCATTGCAAATAAGGCTCCGATTCCAAACCAAAAAATTAAAAATCCTAAAGTAAAAATCTCACCTACAAAAAATAGTCCGGCAACGATTAGCCAAAATTGCCACATAAAAACCATCTCCAATCTTTTCCATACATTTATATTATACTATAAAAATTTAATTAATTCAACTGTAGACATTGTAATTTGACTAAAAAAATGATATATTAATACTATCATTTATAATAAAATAAAAGGAGAGAAAAAATGAACCTAAGAAAAAATAAAGGAATAACAATGGTAGCCTTAGTAATAACAATAATAATCCTACTAATTCTAGCAGGAATATCAGTAACAGGAGTAATAAGAGGAATAGATGAAACAAACGAAAGCAGTGCAATATCACAATTAGAAATGGTTCAACATGCACTATTAGAAAGAAAAACAAAAGCAGACCTAACAAAAGAAACACTACCAGGAACAACTGCAGACTATACAGAACTACAAAACCTAATAAACGAAATAAATACAATGAGTTCAGCAAATATCACATTAAGAGGAAATAAAGAAGATTATAAAGAACTATCAACAGCAGATTTAAAAGAACTAGGAATAGAAAAAGAAACAAATACCTTCATAGTAAATTATAAAACAGGAGAAGTAATAAACAAAACACAAAAAGTAACGAAAGCCGGAAGAGCTTTATATACATATGCAAAATAAATTAAGACTTGAGATAGGGAGTGTAAATTTGAATATTGAAGAAATTTTAGAAAAATCAAAATTGAATAAAGAAAATTTATATTATGATGAACCTATGGCAAAGCATACATCATTTAAAATAGGTGGACCAGCAGATGTTTTTATAAAAGTAGACAATATAGAAGAATTAAAAGAAATACTAAAATTAAGTAAAGAAAATAAAATACCACTAACAATTATTGGAAATGGTAGTAACATACTAGTTACAGACAAAGGAATAAGAGGAATTACTGCAAAGCTAAATTTTAAAAATATAAAAATAGAAAATATAGCAGACAATAAAGAAAAAATAGATGTAGATGCTGGTGTTCCAGTAGGACTATTAGCGCAAAAATTATTAAAAGAAGAAATTGCAGGATTTGAAGAACTTTCTGGAATTCCAGGAACAATAGGTGGAGCAGTAATAATGAATGCTGGTGCACACGGAAAAGAATTAAAAGACATATTAAAAAAGGTTACTGCAATGGATTATAATGGAAATATACATGAATTTACAAATGAAGAATGTCTATTTTCGTATAGAAACAGTAGATTCCAAAAAGAAAAATATATAATTTTACAAGCAACTCTAGAATTAGAAAAAGGAAATTCTACAGAAATAAAAGAAAAAATGGATGAATATATGCAATTTAGAAAAGAAAAGCAACCAATAGAATACCCGAATGCAGGGAGTACATTTAAAAGAGGAGAGGATTTTGTAACAGCAAAATTAATTGATGAAGCAGGCTTGAAAGGCTACAAAGTTGGAGGAGCACAAGTATCAGAAAAACATGCAGGATTTATAGTAAATGTAGATAATGCAACAGCAAAAGATGTAATAGAACTAACAGATTACATAAAAGAAAAAATAGAAGAAAAATTTGGCAAAAAAATAAATTTAGAAATACAAATAATAGGAGAAAAATAAATTTTAAGTAGGGAATTTTGAAGGGAATGAATAAAATGAATGGATTTATGCAATGGTTTAAATCAAGCAATAAAATGAAAAGATGGATGTTTTTAATTTTAATTGGAATTATACTAATGTGTTATGGAATAGCAGAAACTTTAATATTAAAAGAAATGTCATTTGCAGAACTTGCAAAAATAATAGTAGTATTTGTAGCAGGATTTGTAGCAATAGTTCTAGGACTTGTATTTTTAAATAAAAGAACCTTAGAAGTATTAATAGAGTCAACAGATGAAAGAATGAATGATACAAAAAATGTTAATGTAAAATCATTAATCTTCAATAAAAAAGTATATCATCAAGGACCAAATATTGTTGTAATAGGTGGAGGAACTGGATTAAATACAGTTCTTTCAGGATTAAAAAAATATACAGATAATTTAACAGCAATTGTAACAGTATCAGACTATGGAGAAGAAAAAACAGAATCAAGAAAAGAACTAAATAACTTACCAATAGATGATATAAAAGATAGTATGATAGCTTTATCTGCTCAAGATGGTGAAATAGAAAAATTATTAAATTATAAATTCTCAGGAGGAAGATTAAATAATTTAACATTTGCAGATATCTATTTTAAAGCAATGAGTAATGTAAATAAAGACTTTTCAGATTCAATAATAAAAAGCAATGAAGTATTAAATATTGTAGGAAAAGTAATACCAGTTACATTAGATGAAATGAACATAGTTGCAGAACTAGAAAATGGTTATGTAGTAACAGAAAAATCAAAAATACCTCAAATAACTTATGAAAAAGTTACCAAAATTAATAGAATTTACTTAAATCCAACAAACTGTAGACCTGCACCAGGAGTTATAGAAGCAATAAAAGAAGCTGATTGTATAGTAATTGGACCAGGAAGCTTATACACAAATGTAATTCCAAACCTTTTAGTAAATGGTGTAGCAAAAGCAATAAAAGAAAGCACAGGATTAAAAATTTATATTAGTAATATAATGACAGAACCAGGACAAACAGATGAATACAGTGTTTCAGACCATTTAAATGCAATAATAGAACACTGTGGAAAAGGAATAGTAGATTATTGTATATATGATACTGGAGAAATAGTACCAGAATTTATAAAAAAATATAATTTAGAAGGACAAGACCTGGTTATTCCAGACATAGATAAAGTAAAAGGAATTACATACTTACAAAGAGATTTATCAACAATATCAGATGGATGTATTAGACATGATCCAGACTTAGTAGCATCATCAATAATAGAATTAATATGTGATGATTTAAAATATCAAGATAAGCAAAATGACCCACAATTTTTAATGCTTAATAATAAATTAAGAGAAGATAAAAGAATAAACAAAATCAAAAAACATATGCAAAAAGAAGAAAAGAAAAATCAAAAGTATCCAAAAGAAAAAGCTAAAAGAACAAGTAAATTTAGTAGTAAATATAGTGATAGAATTGCATCAATTAGAGAAGCAGATGAAATGATAAAATTAAAAGAAGAAAAAAATTCTTTCACTTAGGAAAAATAAGTGAAAGGATTTTTTTTATTGTGTCTTTCGTATAGATAGAGAGTGAAAAAAGTATATAAAATCGAGAAAGGAGGTCGGAAAATGGATCAGAAGGAGATCAGAAAATGTAAGATCCGTCGCCGGAGTCTGTTTTTGCGCTGCCGGTATGACAGGCGGATTATTTCAGGATTAATAGCGATAGCTATTGTACTGGCTGTATGTATGGGGAGGATGTTTCGTATGACACACATATCTGGAGTTGCGACGG
>ENA-OOZA01000615-OOZA01000615.1-human-gut-metagenome-genome-assembly--contig:-NODE-615-length-20147-cov-21.780559_pt1 | contig 20147 bp, 17 predicted proteins | sample MGYA00241703_ERZ501378 | MGnify/ENA primary metagenome ERZ501378 (study PRJEB25962, sample SAMEA2042916) | human gut metagenome | biome: human gut; feature: human-associated habitat; material: faeces...
TCAGTATTCCCGTAATCACGGGAACAGCCAGTAACCAGGGAGTAATGTTGAATTTGGCGTCCAATGCTGCCGTAAATTCCGCGATCTGTTGTGTATTGTTCGTTTCGTGTGTGAGTCCCATTACTGTAAAGATGACAAGGGTGATGAGGAGAGAGGGGACGGTGGTGATCATCATATAGCGGATATGGCTGAATAACGGTGTTTCCGTTACGGATGAGGCAAGGACCGTGGTATCCGATAACGGTGAAATTTTGTCTCCGAAATAGGCTCCCGAAATGATGGCACCGGCTATCCATCCCTCTTCAAAACCTTGTGCCTTACCTATGCCCAAAAGGGCGATACCGATGGTGGCGATAGTGGTCCATGAACTTCCCGTCATTACTGATACCAATGCACAAATAATGCAGGTAGAAGCAAGGAAAAAATTCGGATGGATAATCTGCATACCATAATATATAAGGGTAGGTACCACCCCACTTATCATCCATGTGCCGCTCAAAGCACCGATAATCAATAGAATAATGATAGCTGTGGCAACACCTGAAATGTTGTTGGTGATGGCAAGTTCATAATCTTTCCAAGGGATGCGGTAGAAAGTCATGCCGATAAAGACACACATACCAGTGGTGGCAAGCAGGGAAATCTGGCTTCCTCCACTCAAGGCGTCACTTCCGAAAGTATGGATGGTGGCGAACAGCATTCCTACGAGAAAAGCGATGGGAAATAGAGAAACGAGTGGAGAGGGTATTTTCTTTGCTGAATTCATAGGGTTGTTTTTGACTATGCTTGGTTGACGAATCTATTATCAATCTGTCGTTTATAGTTTGATGCGACAAAGGTATAACAATTCTGTTCAATATCTTCCTTATCCTTTGCATGACAAATAAAAATTATCAAATCTTTGCGTTTGCTTGGAAAAATGATAGTATCCTTGTTATTTCTTGCTGTAAAGGGTGATGGACAACGATATTATTGTTAAAATAACGCCGGTGCCGACCACGCCACTCCATCCCCAAGTCTGCCAACTGCTTCCTGCAAGGAAGGTACCCAAAGAGCCGCCGATGAAGTAAGTGGTCATGAAAATCGTATTTACCCGATTGGAGGCAGACGGGTAGATGTCGAAAATACTGGTCTGGTTGCTGAGTTGGATACATTGCATGCCTATGTCTATAAGAATGACACCGGTAATGATACCTGCATAGTTGTTTCCGCAGAAAAAGAGCGAGGCCCATGCAAGCAGAATCATTCCGCAACCGATAAAGTTGAAATTGCGTATGCCTACCTTTTTTACATATTTTCCTACAAAAGATGCGGTTAAGGCTCCGGCAATGCCGCAGAGCCCTAGTATGCCGATGACATCGCTGGATGCATGGAACGGGGCTTCTCCCATTTTGAATGCAAGGCAGGACCACATGGCAAGGAATGAGCCAAAGGCCAGTCCTGCACGTATCGAGTAGATTCGTAGAGAGGGGTATTCTCTTACTAATGAGAAAAGAGACTTCATCAGCCCGGAATATTTGCCTTGGAAAGTCGGTTGTATGTCCGGTAGTACCTTTAATACAACGATAGCGCATAGTAACATCATTCCAGCGGCGATGAAGTACATTTCACGCCAGCCAAGCACTTCACCCACAAATCCGCTGACAACACGTGATGCAAGTATTCCAGTCAGTAATCCTGAGATGACGACACCTACATTCCGTCCCTTGTTTTCGGGGCGTGAGAATTGCGAGGCAATCGGTACAAATATTTGGGGTATCATGGAGCAGATGCCGGTAATGAGTGATGCTGCCCAGATGATGTAGATGTTCGGTGCCATGGCAATGGCTAGAAGGGAAAATATGAGTAGGAAGAAATTCGTTAGGATGATATTCTTGCGTCGATAGAGGTCTCCTAATGGGACGATGAACAATAATCCCAGCGCATATCCGATTTGTGTAATCATGGCAATGAGGTTCGTTTTGAATTCAGAAACTTCCAATTCATGCCGCATGATATTAAGCAGGGGTTGATTGTAATACAAGTTGGCTACGGACACGCCAGCTACGATAGCAAGTGTCCAGAGTATATGTGCCGGTAATCCTCCGTTTTCTTTCAGTTCTTGTTTCATGCTGCAAAGATAATGTCTTTCTGTTTCATGCGCAAGATATGTGAGTATGATAAGAATATGTGTGAAGTGGTATCATCTTTTTAGCCTTTCCGTTTGTTATACTATTATTTTGTTTGAGAATAATTGATTGGAGCTATCTTGGATAAGCGGAATGTTGTATTGATATTTAAAGATACGTTGGGCATGGGAAATGAATGGTTTAGAGAGTTGCTGGGTATGAAATACAGGTGGACGAAATGCAGGCTCTGCTAGCAAACGAGGGTTGGTAAGGTGAATTCGATGACTCAAGGAACCTACCGTTCCCCCATTAGACCGCCTCCTGATGACATACTTGGGATTATCCTGCTATTGACTGAAAACTCGGGTATATATTAGTATGAATCATTATTACTTAAACTTATAATAGTATGAAACATTTATCGATAATAATAATAGTAGTGTCATTATGCGTTTTCCTGCTATCCATCGGCGTATATCATAAGGTTCCCTGGTCTGTTCTGCCAATAGTGGCTAGTGGAATCTGTATATTATGTTGGCTTTTGTTCCATTTACTCTGTATCAGTGAAGAAAGAGATTTACTGAAAGAGGGAAATCAGTATTTCATTGATACCTTTCAAAACATACGTAATCCCATTTCTTTGATTAAGACACCGTTAGGGGCAGTTTACGAAGGAGACTGTCCGGAAGACATAAAGAAGGAACTGGCTGTTGCACTTCATCATATAGGCGGGCTGGAGCAGCACTTGATAGCGTTGATGGAGTTGAAACGACTATTTGGCAATTCTGGTAGCCTGGTAGTTGCAGAACATGAAATCGGCGCATTTATGAGGAAGAAAGTGTCTTTTTTACAGTCTCATGTGGCCGGGTTACAGATGAAGCTGGATTTGGTTCCGGATTTTGACTATGCAAGCGCTTGGTTTGATCCGGGAAAGATATCTCCGGTTATCGACCGGTTTGTATTGAGTGCCATCGAGTGTTCTCTGCCGGAAACGCATCTCTCGATGCAGGTTTCGTTGAAGGGAGATTACTGGGCAATCAGGATTAAGGATACAGGCAACAAGCGATTTCTGAAATGTTGCAGATGGTACTCGTCGCGGCTTCCTATTCTGCGACCTCTGCATGGCAAGCAGTATGGCATGGGCGGTGTGTTTTTTGACAAGTTGATGAATATATGTGACGGGAAAATACTGACTTTGGAAAAGGAGGCTCTGCTTCGATTTCCCATAAGATGTTCGTGTGCGGTTTCGGGGGGGTATACATCCTTAAATATTCCGGACACTTTTCAGGTGAATGAGTCGGAAATAGCTTTCCATGGTTTCTCGAAGAAAAAAAATATGGATAGACCTTTAGTGATACTTGCGGATAATGACAAGGGATTCAAGGATTATCTTGAGAAACGTTTATCGGAATGTTTTGTAGTGAGGAGCTTTGATGACGGTCAGGAAGCATTGGAGGTAATATGTGAAGAGTATCCGGATTTGGTGATTTGTGATATCATGTTGAAAGGTATGAGCGGTGAGGAACTTTCTTCTAAACTGAAGACGTCGAGGGACACCTCCTTTATTCCGGTGATATTGATGGGGGCGCACATTGATGTGAAACGGCGGGAAAAGCGTTGTTCTTCTCAGGCTGATCTCTTTGTATGTAAGCCCTTTAATCTGGAGGACCTTAAAGTGGAAATATCCATATTGATAAATAATAGCCGTTTTCTTCGGAAGACATTTCTTCAGAAAGTTTTTGGAGAAGATTTTTTAACGAAACCTATGGAGCGGGCTCAGCAGGATGCCAATCTGGCATTTTTGAATGAAGTGAAGCTTTACATTATGGAGAATATGGATAAAGAGGATTTGACAGTAGATGATATTGCCTCCAGGATGTGCATGAGCCGGACAACCTTTTATAATAAGTGGAAGTTGTTGACGGGAGAAGCACCCAAATATTTGATTTCGAGAATCAGGATGGAGAAGGCACGGGAACTTTTGGAAAGCGGAAAATTTTCTGTGACTATGGTTGCTGAAATGGTGGGTATGCGAAATCTGAAAAACTTCAGAGGCAGGTATAAGGAGTATTTTGGAAAAACACCGAAGGAGTTTATGAAAAAAGTATGATATTTATCTGAAGAAAACTTTCATAGAAAGGCTGTCACATATTAGATAATGGACAGCCTTTGTTTTGAAATGGGAGATAGGAGAACTGAACATCCTAAGCTATCTATAAAGGAAAATCTCTCATCGTTTTCGTTTTGGGGATAACTGGGTATATATGATTAGCTTTACTTGCCGATGCAGCATATTAGACCAGTTGACTACCAATGTTTTATAAATAAAATGGTAGAAAAGTCCGTTTTGCACTTCTTTTTCTTCGCTGAACGAGTACAAAATTAGTGCATTTTTTCGGATTATGAAAGCAAGTGAAAAACTTTGTGTGAAATCATTTTTGAAGGGCTGATTTGAGGTGTATTTGGGGATATATGGAATATGTTGCATCGCATTTTGTTGGTGGTGATGTTCGTGGTTATTTTGTTGACAATTTCTCCAAGGTTGAAGATGATGTAGCGTATTATAACGGTGCTGACCAAAAGAAAAAATAGTTTGCTTGCCGAATGTTTTTCTTTCTCCCTCTTTTTAACTTTACTTTAATGGACGTATATATGAATACGAGGATAAAGTAAAGTCGTTTTTTCTTTTGGTTGGCAAAATAGTTTTATCAAATCCTATGAAACAATGGTTGAAAATAAAACCGTTATAGGTGTCCTTCACTTATAACAGTTTAAAATGTAACTGTTATGGAAGATGTATATTCGTTCTCCGATGCTCACGCTGCGAATAAGTATGTAAGCCATATCTTTTGTTAAAATAGCCTTATTCCCATGGGGTGGTTTGAACCCAACCCATGGGAAATACTCTACTTGGTATATAGCAGTCATTAAAGTCAAGTTGGAAATGTGGTTACTCCTTTTGGGGTTGGCAAAATAGTTCTTTGACATGATGCGTGAATGAGGAACAGATTGCATCTATATAACAAACAATATTTCGTTAATTAGGTATATATAGCGATAATAAACAATATAATAGCACTTAGCTCTGGGAGTTTCTGCTCAAAATGGATTATGTGCATGGTTAATTATGCAATGATGTGTGTTTTTCTATGTGTAATACATCATTAAATAAATAAAAAGTATTATCTTTGCGTATTATATGATAGGTTGATTATGGCAAAGAATACAATGGGTACTAAGTTGCCCCGAAAATTGGAGCAGAAGATGCAGATAGTAGGGGAGCAGATTAAGTTGGCTCGCTTGCGTCGGAATTTGAGTGTGGCTCAGGTGGCCGAACGTGCTACCTGTTCTCCGCTAACCATATCCCGAATCGAGAAAGGTGCACCGACTGTGGCAATCGGCATTTATTTGCGTGTGCTGTATGCTTTGCAGCTTGACGATGATATTCTGTGGCTGGCGAAAGAAGATAAATTGGGGAAAGCCTTGCAGGATTTGAGTTTGAAGACAAGGGAGCGTGCATCTAAAAAAGAATAGGGATGAAGAAACTGTATGTATATGCTGATTTTGACTGGCTGAAGGAGATAGAACTCATTGGCGAGTTGGGCTACGAATCACTTCGTGGCTCTGACAGTTATTGCTTTACATTCAGCGATGATTGGTTGAAAAAGCATGGAGATTTGTTTTTGAGCGATGATTTGAACAATTATCCGGGACAACAATATACGCAGCCGGGGAAGGATATATTCGGATGTTTTTCTGATGCTTTGCCTGATCGTTGGGGACGGACTCTGTTGTTGCGACGTGAGCAGCTTGCAGCAATAGAAGAAAATCGGCCAGTACGAAGATTGTCTTCATTCGATTTCCTGACCGGCATTGATGACTTCTCCCGAATGGGTGCTTTCCGTTTTAAGGAAGACACTGATGGAGAGTTTATAAATGTAAGTGAGTCGTTGAAAATTCCGCCTTTGACGGATATTAGGGAATTGATTGCGGCCAGTGCGGAGATTGAGAGAAGCGAAGAGGATAATGTGTTGCCAGACAGAAAGTGGATTACGCAACTTGTGCAACCGGGTTCTTCATTGGGTGGAGCAAGACCGAAAGCCAGTGTGATAGATACGGATAAAACGCTTTATGTCGCCAAGTTTACTTCTCGTAATGATGATTACGATGCCGGACTTTGGGAACATTTCAGCCATTTGCTTGCAGCAAAAGCCGGTATAAATGCAGCAAAAACAAAAGTTATTGCCACAGGCGAAAAATATCACACCTTGCTTTCAGAACGTTTTGACAGAACCAAAGATGGAAAACGGATTCATTTTGCTTCTGCAATGACTTTGTTGGGACTGAATGACGGAGATAATGCAACTACAGGGCATGGTTATTTGGATATAGTGGATTTCATTATTCAAAACTGTACGGATGTTGAGTACAATTTGCAGGAACTCTATCGCCGTGTGGCTTTCAATATCTGCATTGGCAACAGCGATGACCATTTCCGCAATCATGGTTTTCTTTTGACTGCAAAAGGCTGGACGCTCTCACCTGCATACGATATGAATCCCACTCTGAACGAATATCAAAGTCTGCTTATTTCGGCAACTTCCAACAAGGCAGACCTCGGCATTTTGCTTGATGCTTGTGTGCACTATATGCTCAACAGAAAAACAGTTGAACATATTGTTTCAGAGGTTATTAATGTTGTGAAAGGGTGGCGAGGGTTGGCGGTACGGTTAGGTATATCTAAGCGAGAAATGGATATGTTTAGAGGGGTGTTGGATGAGAGGTGTAAAATGAATTTTTAGTAATGTTATTGTTTTGTAAATATGGCTTCAGAAACTAAGCGTGAAAAGACAAGAGTTTGTTGTCTAGATTTAGATGAGGATTGTTTGAACTTGTTAAAAGACAGATTTGATGTTTATGACGGAAGTTTGGGAAAACCTATTGATGTGTCTGGGAAAAATCATGGTGGTTTGAACTTATTACTCAATTATGAATTACCTCAAAATATACATGAATATGATATATTTATCGAGGATATGATAAGGCCTGATAGGATTCCGTATAATACAGAAGAAAATACGAGGACAGAGATTTTAGGTTCAAAAGCATATTATTTTATCAGTAATGCTCCGCAAACAATATTTGATCCATGCCCATATGGTAGTTCAATTCTGAATTATAGTCTTCATAAAGACAGAAATAGACCAGCCATAAGAATAGCATTTCAAGCCCCATATCAGTTAGTAAAATATGTCATTAGGGATATAAATGATTATTATTCCAGTCAGAGTATAGAGCATAATAACTATGAGCATTTGGTGGATTGTTGCTCTTCTAATATGGTTGGTACAGAGGTGAAATTATGTGATTGTATATTATCAAGAGTATTGTTTGAACCTTTTCTTAATGATGTTTCTTATTGTCAGATATATGAACATCCAACAGTATGGGATAATAACGGCGAAAAAAGAGTAAAAGATGACCAATTCTTACCTTTGTTAATGAATAGAACTGGAGGTGTTGTTTCTTACTTCTTTATGAGTAAGAACGATATAATTTTGGTATTGCCTCAAACAAAAAGGAAGCGAGAATTGTTACAAAAGGTAATGCAAGAGTTTCTGTTTAAATATTTTTCTGGATATTTTCCAGAAGTAGAAGAGTCGTTATGGTTAAATCAGTCAATTTATTATTTACCAGGGCAAGAAGAATTGCTTAGAGAAAAAGAGGAGTTAATTGCGGAATATAATGAACGTCTGATTGCTTTGGAAGAAAAAATAGAAATGAATAGTAACGAATATTCATTTTTGCATAAACTTCTTACTGCAACAGGGGATGAGTTAGTTGAAGCTTGTCTTGAATATTTTAAATGGTTAGGATTTAAAGATGTAATTGATAAAGACAAGGAACTCGATAAGGAATTCAATGAGGAGGATATTCAAATTAATACAGAAGATAAAGGATTGCTCCTTGTGGAAATAAAAGGTATTAATGGAACCTCAACAGATGCACAATGTAGTCAAATCTTTAAGAATGTTTTTCGCAGAAGGGAAGAACAACAAAGATTTGATGTCTTTGGATTGTATATTGTTAATAATGAAAGAGGTGTAGAACCTCTTTCCAGAACAATTCCTCCATTTAATCAGCAGCAGATCAAGGATGCGGTAAATGAAAAAAGAGGATTGTGCTATACGTGGCAATTGTTTAATCTGTATTTCGAGATAGAAGATGGGATCATAACTAAACAAGAAGCCCAAAGTATACTATTTAATAATGGCTTAATAGATTTTAGGCCAAAAGTAAATGAAGTGGCCGTGCCACATAAGTATTATGGACAACATACCATAGTATGCCTGAAAATTGACAACGTAAAAATTAGTGTTGGGGATTTTTTCTTTTACGAGGAAGATGGTAGGTGGAAGAAGTTAAAAATATTAACTATTAAAGATGGAGATGAAAAATTTCAATCCGTATCAAAAGGAAATTACGGATTTGAACTAGATAGGCGATGCCCTAATAAAAAGATGTTATACGTAAAGCAATAAAATATTATAGTTCTATTGTACAATAGGTGATTCTTGAGTTTTGGCTGTCAAACAACAACCTGAAAGTTGTGTAATCTCGATTATTTATAGTACCTTTGCCTACAAAATAAGGCAAAGGTATTTTTGATGCATACAATGGCTGAAGACAAGATAGACAACGCTTTAGGAGAAGGAATGAATATAATGGAAAATAAGAGCGAGGATTGGATTTGCCATTCACAGGCTATAGCAGCAATCATGTCAAACCGAATGGAGGAACTTGGTATGACACAACGAGCTTTGGCTGAGAAAATGAATTGTACCCAGCAGTATGTTTCTAAAGTGTTGAAAGGTCGTGAAAATTTGTCGTTGGAAACCTTATGCAAAATAGAAAATGCATTAGACATCAAGATATTGCAAGCTAGAATAAATAAGTAGTAACACCATAGCAGGACAAGAATATGTCAACACAAAGCGAAGCGGCGTTGGAAGCCGGACTGATAGCCACACTCCGACAAATGGACTATGAGTATGTCCAGATTGTCGAGGAAGATAATCTTTATGTTAATTTCAAACGTCAGTTGGAGATTCATAACAAGAAACAACTGGCGGAAGTTGGTCGTACTTCATTTACGGATGAAGAGTTTGAGAAGATATTAATTTATCTTGAAGGTGGAACTCGCTTTGAAAAGGCCAAGAAACTTCGTGACCTCTATCCGCTTGATATGGTAAATGGACAACGGATTTGGGTGGAATTTCTCAATCGTACCCAATGGTGTCAGAATGAGTTTCAGGTCTCGAATCAGATTACTGTTGAAGGACGGAAAAAATGCCGCTATGATGTGACTATACTTATCAATGGTTTACCATTGGTTCAGATAGAGTTAAAGCGCAGGGGAGTAGAACTCAAACAGGCATATAATCAGATACAACGCTATCATAAGACTTCGTTCCACGGATTGTTCGACTATATTCAATTGTTTGTTATATCAAATGGTGTCAATACCCGCTATTTTGCCAACAATCCTAATAGCGGTTATAAGTTTACATTCAATTGGACGGATGCAGCCAATCATCCGTTTAATGAATTGGATAAGTTTGCCGTATTCTTCTTGGAAAAATGTACGCTTGGCAAAATAATAGGGAAATATATCGTGCTGCACGAGGGCGACAAATGTTTGATGGTGCTTCGTCCTTATCAGTTCTATGCCGTAGAGAAAATTCTAGATCGTGTGCAGAACTCCAACGATAACGGCTATATATGGCATACAACAGGAGCCGGAAAGACATTGACTTCGTTCAAGGCTGCCCAACTTGTGTCAGAGTTGGATGATGTGGATAAGGTTATGTTTGTTGTTGACCGACATGACCTTGATACTCAGACTCAATCGGAATATGAAGCGTTTGAGCCGGGAGCTGTGGATAGTACTGATAATACGGATGAACTTGTGAAGCGACTTCAAAGCAATTCTAAGATTATCATCACTACCATTCAGAAACTCAATGCCGCAGTCAGCAAGACGTGGTATAGCAACAAGATTGAAACTATTCGCCACTCACGTATCGTGATGATATTTGATGAGTGTCATCGTAGCCACTTTGGGGATAGTCATAAGAAGATTATGAAGTTCTTTGACAATGCTCAAATCTTTGGCTTCACGGGAACACCTATTTTTACTGAAAATGCGGTAGATGGGCATACCACTAAGGAGATATTCGGAAATTGTCTTCATAAATATCTTATTAAGGATGCCATAGCCGATGAAAACGTGCTTGGATTCCTTGTGGAGTATTATCACGGCAACGAAGTTGTTGACAACGACAATCAAGCTCGTATGGAGGAAATCGCCAAGTTTATCCTTAACAATTTCAACAAATCCACATTCGACGGAGAGTTTGATGCCTTGTTTGCTGTGCAATCCGTGTCGATGCTCATACGATATTACAAGATATTCAAATCGTTGAATCCGAAAATCCGTATAGGTGCTGTGTTTACTTACGCTGCCAACAATAGTCTGGATGATGAACAGACCGGCATGGGTACAGGGCAGTATGCAAAAGAGGGTGTGGGTGAGGCTGATGAACTGCAAACAATTATGGACGATTATAACAATATGTTCGGCACTGCTTTTACTACAGAAAACTTCCGTGCCTACTATGATGACATCAATCTGCGCATGAAAAAGAAGAAAGCGGATATGAAACCGCTTGACCTTTGTCTTGTCGTGGGTATGTTCCTTACCGGTTTCGACAGTAAAAAACTGAATACGCTCTATGTAGATAAGAATATGGAATATCACGGTTTGCTGCAAGCATTCAGTCGTACCAACCGAGTATTGAACGAGAAGAAACGTTTCGGTAAAATCGTTTGCTTCCGTGACTTGAAAAATAATGTTGATACGTCTATTAAATTGTTCAGCAACTCTGATAATTCTGAAGATATAGTACGTCCACCGTTTGAGGATGTAAAAAAGGAATATAAATGCTTGGCAACAGAGTTCCTGAAAAAATATCCTACACCCAGCAGTATAGATTTTCTGCAAAGCGAAAATGACAAGAAAAATTTTGTTCTGGCATTTCGTGATATTATCCGTAAACATGCGGAAATCCAGATATACGAAGATTATAGCGAGGATGCGGAAGATCTTGGTATGACTGAGCAGCAATTCAACGACTATAAGAGTAAGTATCTTGACATTACAGTCGGGTTTATAGAACCGCCTGTAATTCCATCTGTAGTTGCAGAAGACCCTGTTCCGTATGGGAACAGTCAGGGATTAGAGGATATAGATTTCTGTCTTGAACTTCTACATAGCGACATTATCAATGTGGCTTACATTCTTGAACTCATTGCAGAACTTGACCCATATAGCAATGATTATTCAGAGAAAAGGCAACATATCATTGACACAATGATTAAGGATGCCGGGATGCGAGGCAAAGCCAAACTCATTGATGGCTTTATTCGGAAAAATGTTGATGAAGATAAGGAAAACTTCATGAGCGGACGTAGTAAGGCTGATGGTACAAGTGAATTGGAAGAGCGTTTGAATCAATATATTGTATCTGAACGCAATAAGGCTGTAAAAGATTTGTCGGATGATGAACAAATTCCTACCGAGGTGCTGAATCTATACATAAAGGAGTATGACTATTTGCAAAAGGAACAGCCGGAAATCATACAAAAGGCATTGAAAGAAAAACATCTTGGTCTTATAAAAACAAGAAAGGCGTTGACGAGAATCATGGAGAGATTGCGTAATATAATAAGAACATTTAATTGGGAGTAAATACGTATATGGTAAAAACAAATGAACCCGGATATGTGTATATCTTGACTAATCCAAGTTTTCGTGAGGATTGGGTTAAGATTGGCAAAAGCGCACGCCCTGTTGATATACGTTCCAAGGAACTTGACAATACGGCAGTTCCGTTGCCTTTTGAGATACATGCAACCATTAAAACGGTTAAATATAATGAGGTGGAAAAACTCGTGCATAAGATAATCGACAATTTGACTGATTTTCGTATTCGTCAGAACAGAGAATTTTTTAATGTCGCTCCGCAAAAAGCATTGGAAATTTTTAAAGAAATAGCACAAACTATAGATGATGCCGTAATAACAGAATATGAGAATAATCAACCTTTGCGTAGCGATAACTTTATATCTCAATCTGTTCAAAATGAATTGCCAAGAAAATGTACTAATAGCAGAAAAGACTATACAAAATATTCACTTAATGGAGTTGGTTCTTATGGGAAAGGTAGATTAGCATTAGAAGTAGTTCGACTTTTTATCGAGTCTACCTCTGTTGATTATAAAGAGCTAATTAATTTGTTGCCTAAACACTTAGTTAAAACCGTTGAAGAAGTCGGAAATTGGAAACTTAAAACGTCAGATACGCATAAAAGATGGTTTGAAAAAGATATTCTTATGTCTAATGATGGTGTCAGGTTTGTTGTATCATCACAGCATGGTAAGAATAATATAGGTCGTATTTTAGAGTTTGCGAATAAATTTGGTTTTGTAATTAAAGAATTATAATAAATATGAGCGAAGAACTGCAACAGAAACTCCGTGACCAGCTTTGGGAGGTCGCAAATCGTTTGCGTGGCAATATGTCGGCAAGCGACTTTATGTATTTCACATTGGGTTTTATTTTCTATAAATACTTATCTGAGAAAATAGAAAAGTATGCCAACAATGCCTTGGTGGATGATGAAATAACCTTTAAGGAATTGTGGGAAATGGATGATACCGATGTAGTCGAGTTACAAGAGGAAGTAAAGAATCAATGCTTGGAAAATATAGGTTACTTCATTGAACCGAAATTCTTGTTTTCGTCCGTAATAGAGGCCATCAAGCGGAAAGAGAACATTTTACCTATACTTGAACGTTCATTGAAGCGTATCGAAGACAGCACTCTTGGACAGGACAGCGAAGAGGATTTCGGAGGATTGTTTTCAGATATAGACTTGGCTTCACCTAAATTGGGTAAAACAGCCAATGATAAAAATACACTCGTCAGCAATGTGCTTCTTGCATTGGACGATATAGACTTTAGCGTAGAGGCATCACAGGAAATTGACATCTTGGGTGATGCTTACGAATATATGATTTCGCAGTTTGCGGCAGGAGCCGGGAAAAAAGCCGGGGAATTCTATACTCCGCAGGAAGTTAGCCGTATTTTGGCAGAGATTGTTTCCATTGGACACCAGCGTTTGCGCAATGTATATGACCCTACTTGTGGTAGTGGCTCATTGCTTCTTCGTGCTGCAAGTATTGGAAATGCGGTTGATATTTACGGACAGGAAAAGAATCCGACGACCTACAACCTCGCCAGAATGAATATGTTGCTTCACGGTATCAGATTCAGCAATTTCAAGATTGAAAACGGCGATACGCTTGAATGGGATGTCTTTGGCGACACTCAGTTTGATGCGGTAGTCGCAAATCCTCCATTCTCTGCCGAATGGAGTGCTGCCGACAAATTTAATACCGATGACCGTTTCAGCAAAGCAGGGCGACTTGCGCCAAAGAAGACAGCAGATTATGCTTTTATCCTACACATGATTTATCACTTGAACGAAGGTGGTACGATGGCTTGTGTCGCTCCACACGGTGTTTTGTTCCGTGGTAATGCAGAAGGGGTAATACGCCGTTTCCTGATAGAGAAGAAAAACTATATCGATGCCATTATCGGTTTGCCGGCTAATATATTCTATGGTACAAGTATTCCGACCTGTATTCTTGTGATGAAGAAATGCCGTAAGGAAGATGATAATATTCTGTTCATAGATGCGAGCAAGGAGTTTGAGAAAGTCAAGACACAAAACAAACTGCGTAAAGAGCATATTGACAAGATTGTTGATACCTATCGCGAGCGAAAAGAAATAGAAAAGTACAGCCATCTTGCCACTTTACAGGAGGTTGCCGATAACGACTATAATCTGAATATTCCTCGTTATGTCGATACTTTTGAAGAGGAAGAACCTATTGACATTAAAGCTGTAATGGCAGAAATCAAGGAGTTGGAAGCCAAACGTGCCGAACTAGATAAGGAGATTGAAGTATATCTTAAAGAATTGGGACTGGTTGAATAATAGTGTTATGGCAGAGATAGATAACATCCCGGAAATGCGTCCTTCATTCGACAATATCCGCCGTCACGATGAGAGCGAAAATGAATATTGGAGTTCACGTGACCTATGCGCTGCTATGGGTTATTCGGCTTATTGGAAATTCCAAAAAGTCATAGACAAAGCAATCAAAGTCGCAGGCATAAAAGGAATGAATATTGATGAGCATTTCAACCAAGCGGTTGATATGGTGAAGATAGGCAGTGGCTCGTTCCGTAAAGTCAGTATCTTCCGCTTGTCACGTATGGCGTGTATGATTATTGCTGAAAATGCTGATGCAAAAAAAGTATTGGTACAACAGGCAAGAGATTACTTTTCTCAAACCATATCTACTAACGAATTGGTGCTTAACTCATATAGTTCCAATCTGTTACTGTATAAAACCGCACAAGGAGAAGTTCGAGTAGAGGTAATATTCAATAGTGAAACATTCTGGATGTCGCAAAAGCGCATGGCGGACTTGTTTGGGGTGGATGTACGAACCATCAACTATCATCTTGGACAGATTTATGAATCCAGTGAACTTACCAAAGAGGCAACTATCCGAAAAATTGGGATAGTTCAATCCGAGGGAGAACGAGACGTGGAGCGTACACCGTTGTTCTATAATTTGGATGCTATCATAGCGGTAGGTTATCGTGTCAATAGCTATCAAGCCACTCAGTTTCGTATTTGGGCTACGTCTGTTTTGAAGGAATTTGTCATTAAAGGGTATGCTCTTGATGAAGTGACCCCAAAAAGTTGGACAAGTTAAACACTATCCCGTAATAGAAAGAGTTCGGTATTGTACCGGACTCTTTCCATTTAACCGGGCTTTGATTCTTTTATTGTTATAATATTCAATATATTTATCCAAAGCCTTTATAAAGGCTTCAGGAGATTCAAAATTCTCGGTATACAGTAATTCAGACTTCATAATTCCAAAGAAATTTTCCGCCATAGCGTTGTCAAGGCAGTTACCCTTACGAGACATGCTTTGTACTATATGATGTTCTTCAAGACGTTTACGGTAACCGTAGTGTTGGTATTGCCATCCTTGATCAGAATGGAGTATAAGTCCGTCAAGACTGTCAAACCTTGTGAACGCTTTATCCAACATATCGTATATCTGTTCCATATCCGGTTTTCGGGAGATGTTGTATGATATGATCTCACCGTTGAACATATCCAATATCGGGGAAAGATAAAGTTTGACAGAACCGATTTTTATCTGTGTTACATCTGTCGCCCATTTGCGGTTGGGGGCTTCTGCCGTAAAATCCCTGTCTATTATGTTCGGGGCTATCTTGCCAACCTCACCTTTGTATGAGCGGTATCGTACCATGCGTATTTTGCTTTTAAGCCCTAAGTCACACATAAGCCTCTGGATGGTTTTATGGTTTAGCATAAAGCCACGGTTATGCATCTCCGCTGTTACACGCCGATAGCCATATCGTCCCTTATGCTCATGAAAAATTAGTTTGATTGATTCCTTTTCATTGGAATACTTATCAATCGTTTTAAGGCGTTTCAGATGATAATAGAACACAGAACGAGCCATCTTTCTTAACTTCAATAACAAGTCAAGAGGATAATCCGACCTTAGTTCGTCGATGGTTCGCGCCCATTCAGAAGTGCTTGGGCCTTCTTTGCCTCGACTAAGGCCTTCGCTTTTTTTAGCAGCGCGTTCTCTGCCCTCAGGCGGAGATTTTCAGCCTGAAGCCTCTCAAGTTCCGTTTGCGGTTCTTTCTTCTTTGGACGTCCCATAGGTTCTTTTAATGCTCTTCCTTGGCGTTTGGACGGCGCAAGAGCTTCGTAACCATACTTGCGTACTGTACTGACCCAGCGTTGTAGAGCCGTCTTACCAATTCTGTATTCTATTCTTACATGGGATAAAGGTACACCTTTTTCCAATATTAAACGTACTACTTCTTCCTTTAATTTAACCGTAGGGCGACAATGTGGTTGTTGCTCTAGTCCAGAAGGACCATATTTGTCCCACATTCTCACCCATGCCAATATCTGAGTCTTATTGATATGATACTCCTTTGACAAATGAGCTATTAACTCTCCTTGTTTTACCCGGCTAACGATAATAAGCCGTTGTTCATAACTGTACTTCATAAAAAACACCCCAAAAGTTTTGTGTCTAACTTTTGGGGTGCAGTACATGATGATGAAAGACTAAAACAGGGAAAGCATTTTGGCAAAGATTATTTTGATGATTTGCTGGAGCGTATTCGTGAGATACGCACATCGGAACGCAGATACTACCAGAAGATAACAGACATCTATGCGGAATGCAGTGCTGATTACGACCCGAAATCGGATTGTACTAAATTGTTCTTCAAAATGGTGCAAAATATGATGCATTTGGCTGTGACTAATCGTACCGCTGCTGAAATAGTGTATGAACGTGCCGACTCTGAAATGCCCCATATGGGATTGACCACTTGGAAGAAAGCTCCCGATGGTAGAGTTCAGAAGTCCGATACGATTGTGGCAAAGAACTATTTGTCAGACAAAGAGATTTCCGAACTTAACGGCGTAACTAACGCATTCCTTGAATTTGCAGAGCTTCGTGCCCAACGTCACATTATAACAACGATGGAAGATTGGAAGCAACGTCTTGAACAGTTTCTTGGCACTATGGATTATAAGGCACAAGATACTGCCGGTAAAGTTTCACAAGAAGCAGCACGAGAGAAGGCGTATGGCGAGTACGAGAAATATAAAGTGATTCAAGACCGTTCTTTTATCTCTGATTTCGACCGGTTTAATAATGGCGACAAATTGTTGCCGTTTGATATTAACCCTGATAAAGAATAATGATTATGGCAAATAATAACGAAAATAAAATCCTCAATGTTCCCCATTTGAGATTCCCAGAGTTTATAGAGGAATGGGAAATATGTAAAGTGTCTGAGCTATTGGATTTCTATTCAACCAATTCTCTGAGTTGGGAACAACTTGAATATGGGGAGAAAGCCATGATGAACTTACATTATGGACTCATTCATGTTGGGCTTCCTACTATGGTGGATTTGAGAAGAGATAAACTACCCAATGTCAAAGAAGGTAATATGCCTAAAAACTTTGAATTGTGTAAAGAGGGAGATGTAGCCTTTGCTGATGCTTCGGAAGATACGAATGAGGTTGCTAAAGCCATTGAGTTTTTTAATCTTGATAATAAGGATATTGTTTGTGGTTTACACACAATTCATGGGCGAGACAATAAAAATAAAACTGTTGTCGGCTTCAAAGGATATGCTTTTTCGTCATCTGCATTTCATAATCAGATTAGACGAATAGCACAGGGAACAAAAATCTATTCCATCAGCACAAAGAATTTTTCCGAGTGTTATGTTGGTATTCCATCCAAAGCGGAGCAAACTAAAATAGCTACACTGTTACGACTAATAGATGAACGCATCGCCACCCAAAACAAAATCATTGAGAAACTGCAATCCTTAATTAAGGGAATTGCACAGCATTGCATTAAAGAATCAACAAGTGGAAACACATATGTAAAACTTGGTGATATTTGTCAAATTACAACAGGAAAACTAGATGCAAATGCACAGGTAGATAATGGGATTTATCCATTTTTTACTTGTGCAGAACAACCATTCAAAATTGATAGCTTTGCTTTTGATACAGAAGCTTTACTAATCTCTGGTAATGGCGCTAATTTAGGATATATCAATTATTATCACGGAAAGTTTAATGCTTATCAAAGAACTTATGTGTTAGATATATTCTCCGAAAATATCCAGTACATTAAATGGGCGTTGAAAGTATTGCTGCCCAAAAGAATTGCAATAGAAAAGAGTTCAAGCAACACTCCTTATATAGTACTATCGACTCTCAGTGATTTAAGGTTACCAATTCCCAACAAGAGCATTCAATGCCATATAGCAAAATTAATGCAATCTTTAGAAAGAAAATTATCAAGCCAAATTGCATTGAATGGTTCTTATAATAGGTTGAAGCAATACTTACTCCGCCAGATGTTTATATAAACATTTGACGGAGCAGATACTGCTTTTGTGATGTATAAGCTTTAATAATCTTATTCGCTGTTTTTAATTGGGACTTCAATAATGATATTGCATAGCCTATTTCTCTTTGTTTATCAAGAGAAGGTATTTTGAATACAAGCTGCGAGAAAGCCTCCATATTTAAATTGCGTCTAACGATACTTGCGCCTTGCTCTGATACCATCATATAGCTGTATAAGGCACGATGAGTCTTTAACATTGCAGCCACAAACTGATTGTCGTAACCATCTGCTATTGAAAATACTTTGTAAGAAGGAGAAACTATCCCAATTTCAAATCTATCATTGTAATTGATATTCCCCATCCATAAATTTTGAGGACTTAAAACAACATCATGAAGCCGAATGATTTTATAACCCACATTGTTTTCACTTGCGATGTCTTTTGAAAAATACTCTCGTTGAGAGAATATACCCTTAACAGTGGAACTCAGTACCTCATGTTGATTATTCGTTTGTGAGCGTTCCGACCGTTCCAACAAAATATCTCCGAGACAAACAGATTTTCCTCCAGTATCATATTGCAGCGTATTGTTTAGTCCCTTAATTAAGGATTGTTTGTGTTATAGGTCTGCGATTAGTAAACATTTGTTTGCACGAAAAGATTTGTTAGAAACTACTATATGCTTGTCGAATATTGCGACATTGAAAAATGGTTACGCATTCCAGAGTGGTAAGTATAATGCACTGGGCAAATGGAAAATCCTCACAATAACAAATGTGCCTGGCGAGCGATATATAAACGATGAAGATTGCAATTGCATAATCAACTTGCCGAACGATATACAAGACCACCAAGTATTAAAAGAAGGAGATATTTTAATATCTCTTACGGGTAATGTTGGGCGTGTTTCTCTTTGTAAGAATGGAGACTATTTACTCAACCAACGAGTTGGTTTGTTGCAACTTTCAAAAAATGTAAATCGAGAGTTCCTATATCAAATTCTATCTTCTCAAAGATTTGAGAATAGTATGATAGCTTGTGGTCAAGGTGCTGCCCAAATGAATATTGGTAAAGGGGATGTAGAAAGCTATGTGTTACCGTATTCCTCAAATGGTAATAACATTCTTTGGGTCGCAAAAATACTACACTCATACGATGAGCGCATCATTAATGAGCTACGAAGACTAACCTTGTTAACCATGCAGAAGCAATATCTCCTTACCCAGATGTTCATATAAACATCTGGGACAAAAGATAGTTCTTTTGCTTATTGAATAGTTTAAGTACTGATAACTCATTGTCGATTTTTACATCAATGCCTTGCAGTGTTGACGCAATTTCCATATTGCGACTATGTCCATAAATTGGAATCATTATTCCGCGAATAATATCAGCGTTGATATTGCTTTGTGTTCCAGTTTCAAGATACTTGTGGATGTAGCGATACTTAAAGTATGACAAGTAGTAGTACAGATAATCCAATAAACCTTTGTCTTTTAGTTGCATTGCAAACATTGCCTGGCTTGTTGTAGTAGGTATTTCATTTATAGTTACCAAGCCAACTGATGCGTACATTGACATTATTAAACTATACTTTGGAACTACCCATGCCGAAGAGTTTTCTAATCCACTTTGGCTCAAATGATTTTCTGTATATCGGACATACTTACCTTGTTTTGTTATATCGTTAATACTCAAGAATGGTATTTCTCCATTATAGTATTCTTTATTTGTGGAAGTCGGAGTACCACCAGCCTTGCCTTTTGAGAATAAAGTATCTAATCTACACCATCCATTAGGCTCTTGAGCAAATACCTGTTTACTAATCGCAGACTTTAGCTTTTTCAAATCCTCAATGATTTTGTTTTGAGTAGCAATACGCTCATCTATCAACG
>ENA-OOZA01000625-OOZA01000625.1-human-gut-metagenome-genome-assembly--contig:-NODE-625-length-20003-cov-2.851414_pt1 | contig 20003 bp, 16 predicted proteins | sample MGYA00241703_ERZ501378 | MGnify/ENA primary metagenome ERZ501378 (study PRJEB25962, sample SAMEA2042916) | human gut metagenome | biome: human gut; feature: human-associated habitat; material: faeces...
GAATACTACCGGTGTACCGCCAGCCATTGCAACGCCAAGTTTTACAGCGTTTACGATCTTGTCAAGGTTCATATGACCCGGTACGATTTCATTGTAAGAACTTACGATACCTACCAGAGGTCTGTCCATTTCCTCTTTTGTCATTCCAAGAGCATTAAACAGGGAACGGTGAGGTGCCTGCTGTGTGCCTGTTTTTACTGCATCACTTCTCATTATCTATTTCCTCTTTTCTTAATTGTTTATCATTTACTTACAGAGCTGCTGCGATCAGATCGCCCATCTCTTTTGTTCCTACAAGTTTGCATCCCTCTGACATAATATCACCTGTGCGGTATCCCTCTGTCAGGACTTTCTGCACTGCTGCTTCTACTGCATCTGCTTCTTTATCCATATCAAGGGAGAAGCGAAGCATCATTGCTGCGGAAAGAATGGTTGCAATAGGGTTTGCCTTATCCTGTCCTGCAATATCAGGTGCAGAACCATGGCTTGGCTCATAGAGACCGAATTTTGTCTCATTTAAGCTTGCAGATGAAAGCATTCCGATGGAGCCTGTTACCATACTTGCCTCGTCTGAAAGGATATCTCCGAACATATTCTCTGTCAGGATAACATCGAACTGTTTCGGATCACGTACAAGCTGCATTGCGCAGTTGTCAACCAGCATATGCTCTAAGGTAACATCCGGATAATCTTTGGCAACTTCCTCTACCACTTTTCTCCAGAGTCTGGAAGAATCCAGAACATTTGCCTTATCTACGCTTGTTACTTTATTTCTTCTCTTACGTGCGATCTCAAATGCCTTGATGGCAATACGGCGGATCTCATTTTCATTATAGGAAAGTGTATCGATTGCTTTCTTTACACCATCTTCTTCGATTGTTTTTCTATCTCCAAAATAAAGGCCACCGGTAAGCTCACGGACAATGATCATGTCAAATCCGTCTTCGCCGATCACTTCTTTCTTGATTGGGCATGCTTCCTCAAGCTCTTTGTACAGATATGCCGGACGGAGATTTGCAAAAAGATTCAGTGCTTTACGAATTGCAAGAAGTCCTGCTTCCGGACGTTTGGACGGCTCAAGCTTGTACCATGGAGATGTCTTGGCATCACCACCGATAGAACCCATCAGAACTGCATCAGAAGCTTTTGCTGTTGCAATTGCTTCATCTGTAAGCGGTACGCCGTGAACGTCAATAGAAGCTCCGCCGAGAAGCACCTCTGAATATGTAAATGTATGATGATATTTTTCACATACTTTATCAAGAACTTTTTTTGCTTCATTTACGATTTCCGGACCGATACCGTCTCCTCGAATTAATGCGATCTTGTATTCCATTTCTTCATTTCCTCTCTCTGCACCACACGAAAACCGCAGAGTCCTTTCCTTCTGGATATTGTTATTATAATAACGCACTTTTTTACACTTTTCAACCCTTTACTACGTAAAAGTTTGAACGTGTTACAAATGCGAATAATTCCTATACCCCATTTCAACGGAATTTTGAAAAAAAAGAAGTGCCACATCTTACGCAGCACTTACTTTCTTATTTGCAGTTATGCGGATGCCTGTTCTGCTTTCTCCACTTCTGCAATAGCCTGTTTTCTCATTGGGATACGGCAGTTCTTGTTATTGCCGAATTCTACGATCACATCTTCTTCTGTCATATCGATGATCACTCCATAGAAGCCGCTTGTAGTAACGATGCTGTCACCGACTTCCATACTGTTGAGCATTGCCTGAAGTCTCTTCTGCTCTTTCTTCTGAGGACGGATCATCAGGAAATACATAACTCCAAAGATAACTACCATCCATAAAATCATCATACCCATACTCGCGGTACTTTCGTTCATTTCAAATTCCTCCTGTCTGCTGACTTACATTCCTGCTGTTCAGGAACACTATATATCATCATACACAAAAAATCCCGTAACTTCAAGTGTTTTTCGATTTTTTATACGGTTTAAAGCTTTTCGCTTATTTCTGCTCTCCTGCTGCAAATCCTTCCAGACGCATTTTCTTATATTCAGCAAAGCTTCCCTCATCCAGCGCATCACGGATTTCTTCCATCATATGGTTATAGAAATATAGATTATGCAGCACACAGAGACGCATACCAAGCATTTCTTTTGCCTTCAAAAGGTGACGGATATAAGCTCTGCTGTAATGACGGCATGCCGGGCAGCCACAGCCTTCTTCGATCGGACGGCTATCCAGTTCATATTTGGCATTGAACATGTTCATCTTGCCATGGTTGGTATATACATGTCCGTGGCGTCCATTACGACTCGGATATACGCAGTCAAAGAAATCAATACCTCTCTCAACACCTTCCAGAATGTTTGCCGGGGTTCCGACACCCATAAGATAGGTTGGCTTATCCTGCGGAAGATACAGAACGACTGCATCAAGGATACGATACATTTCTTCATGTGTCTCACCAACTGCAAGTCCGCCGACTGCATATCCGTCCAGATCCATCTTTGCAATCTCTTTTGCATGTTCAATACGGATATCTTCGTATACAGCCCCCTGATTGATACCAAACAGAAGCTGTTCTTTATTGATGGTGTCCGGCAGACTGTTGAGCCGTGCCATCTCTTTTTTACATCGTGCAAGCCAGCGTGTCGTACGTTCTACTGATTTCTGTACATAATCTCTGTCTGCCACGCTGCTCGGACATTCATCGAACGCCATCGCGATCGTGGATCCTAAGTTGGACTGGATCTGCATACTTTCTTCCGGTCCCATAAAGATCTTGTGTCCGTCAATATGCGACTGGAAATGTACACCTTCTTCTTTGATCTTACGAAGCTTTGCAAGGGAAAATACCTGAAATCCGCCGGAATCTGTCAATATCGGTCTCTCCCAGTTCATAAACTTATGCAGGCCGCCAAGCTGTTTGACGATCTTATCGCCTGGGCGGACATGCAAATGATACGTATTAGAAAGCTCCACCTGTGTTCCGATCTCATAAAGATCCTGTGTAGAAACCGCACCTTTGATTGCGCCAATTGTTCCTACATTCATAAACACAGGAGTCTGAATCGTGCCATGCACAGTCTCAAACTGCGCACGCTTCGCACGACCCTCAGTCTTCATTAATATATATTTTGCCATATTAAACCTCTTTATTCAGATTCTTCTGTGCTGTGGACAGCATCAGTTTGATTCGGTTCAGCTGATTTACTTCACTTGCACCCGGATCATAATCGATCGCAACGATATTTGCTCCCGGATGTTCCCTGCGGATTGCCTTGATAACTCCCTTTCCTACGATATGGTTCGGAAGGCATGCAAATGGCTGGATGCAGACGATATTCGGTACACCACCGTGAATCAGCTCCATCATTTCACCGGTCAGGAACCATCCTTCACCAGTCTGGTTACCCGGTGATACGATCGGCTCTGCCAGTTTTGCCAGATCTGCAATATTTGCAGACGGTGTAAAATGACGGCTCTGTGCAAGTGCTTCATTTGCAGTTCCTCTTAGCCACTCGATAGCTTTGATTCCCCAGTTTGCGATCGTTGCTTTATTTTTCTTAAATCCAAGGAACTCAGATTTGAAGTTCTGATTATAAAAACAGTAATTGATAAAGTCTATCAGATCCGGGCACACTGCCTCGGCACCCTCTGCTTCCAGAAGTTCTGCCAGATGATTGTTTGCTGCCGGAAGGAATTTGACAAGAATCTCTCCGACGATACCAACTCTTGGCTTCTTCTCTCCGGTGATCGGGATCATATCAAACTCATGTACCATCTCACGGCACATCTTCTTAAACTGACCATGGCTGACACTGCTTCCTTCCAGGAAAGAGATTACCCTCTGTTCCCAGATTTTATGTTTACGGTTGACAATTCCCGGCTCTGCCTCATATGGACGCATACGATAAACACATTTCATCAGAATGTCACCAAATACTGCTCCATAGCAGATACGCTTGATAAGCGGAAGTGTCAGTTTGAATCCCGGATTGCTTTCCAGACCACTTAAGTTGATGGAAATAACCGGAACCTGTTCCATACCGGTTTTCTTTAATGCACGGCGGATAAACGCAATATAGTTGGATGCACGGCATCCGCCGCCTGTCTGTGACATGATGACAGCTGTCTTATTCAAATCATATTTGCCGGAAAGAAGGGCATCCATAACCTGGCCGACTACCATCAGAGAAGGATAGCATGCATCATTGTTTACATATTTCAGTCCGACATCTACCGCATGTTTGTTGTCATTAGGAAGGACTTCCAGGTGATAACCACAGGTATTAAATGCCGCCTGTAAGATTCCGAAGTGGAACGGAGACATCTGCGGGCAAAGGATCGTATAATCCTTACGCATCTGTTTGGTAAATACAACTTTTTCGATAGAGGACGGTCTGATCTCACGCTCTTTGTGCTGTGCATCTTTTGCACGGAGTGCAGCCAGCAGGGAACGTACACGGATTCGTGCCGCACCGAGATTATTAACCTCATCGATTTTTAAGCATGTATAGATCTTACCGCTTCTGTCAAGAATCTCATAAACCTCGTCTGTAGTAACAGCGTCCAGACCACAACCAAAGGAGTTCAGCTGGATCAGATCAAGATTATCCTGTGTTTTGACATAGTTTGCTGCCGCATACAGACGTGAATGATACATCCACTGGTCATTGACACGAATCGGGCGTTCTACTTCCCCAAGGTGAGAAACAGAATCTTCAGTCAGTACCGCAATACCGTAGCTGTTGATCAGATCTGGAATACCATGATGAATTTCCGGGTCGATGTGATACGGACGACCTGCAAGTACGATACCGCGTCTTCCTGTCTCTTTCATATACTGAATGGTCTCTTCGCCCTTTTTCTGAACATCTTTACGCGCCTGCGCAAGTTCTTCCCATGCAGCATGGGCTGCTGCTTTGACTTCTTCTGCCGGAATATCTTTAAATACTTCAACCAGACGGTCTGTAAGGATTGCTTCCGTCGTAAATGCCATGAACGGATTCATGAATTTAATGCTCGGATCTTTCAGCTCATCTACATTGTTCTTGATGTTCTCTGCATAAGAAGTGACGATCGGGCAGTTGTAATGATTGACTGCATCAGGGAACTCATTACGTTCATATGGTACACAGGGATAGAAAATAAATTTCACACCTTTTTTGATCAGCCAGCTCACATGTCCATGTGCCAGTTTTGCCGGATAACACTCGGATTCACTCGGAATAGACTCAATACCAAGCTCATAGATCTTACGGGTAGAAGTCGGCGAAAGTACAACCTCATATTTCAGTTTTGTAAAAAATGTATACCAGAACGGATAGTTTTCAAACATGTTCAGGACACGCGGAATACCTACCTGACCTCTGGTTGCCTGATCCGCACTGAGCGGTTCGTAGGAAAACATTCGTTTGTATTTATATTCATAAAGATTCGGAACGTGATCTTTGTTTTTTTCTTTACCGATGCCTCGTTCGCAGCGATTTCCGCTGACAAACTGACGTCCGCCGGTGAATTTGTTGATCGTCAGACGGCAGTTGTTTGTACATCCGCGACAATTTGCCATAGATGTTGTATATTTCAGTTCATTAATCTTGTCAATGGAAAGCATTGTGGTCTCTTTGCCATCTTCATAACGCTCTCTTGCAATCAATGCCGCACCAAAAGCTCCCATAATACCTGCAATATCCGGACGGATGGCTTCACAGTTGGCAATACGTTCAAAGCTTCGAAGAACAGCGTCATTGTAGAAGGTACCACCCTGTACAACGATATGTCTGCCAAGTTCAGTCGCATCGGAAACTTTAATAACTTTATAAAGAGCGTTCTTGATAACAGAATAAGCCAGGCCTGCTGAAATATCTGATACCTCTGCACCTTCCTTTTGTGCCTGTTTTACTTTTGAGTTCATAAATACGGTACAGCGTGTTCCCAGATCAATCGGATGTTTTGCATAAAGAGCTGCCTTTGCAAAATCCTGCACGCTGTAGTTCAGAGATTTTGCGAATGTCTCGATAAAGGAACCGCAGCCGGAGGAGCATGCTTCATTAAGCTGTACACTGTCTACGGTCTGGTTCTTGATCTTGATACATTTCATATCCTGACCACCGATGTCGAGAATACAGTCTACTTCCGGATCAAAAAATGCAGCAGCATAATAATGAGAAACAGTCTCAACCTCGCCCTCATCAAGAAGGAGTGCTGCCTTGATCAGCGCCTCGCCGTAACCGGTAGAACATGCATAGGCGATCTTTGCACCTTCAGGAAGTATCGAATAGATTTCCTGAATGGAACGGATTGCAGTCTTGAGCGGACTTCCGTTGTTGTTGCTGTAAAATGAATACAGAAGACTTCCGTCCTCTCCTACCAATGCAGTCTTTGTCGTCGTTGATCCTGCATCAATACCAAGGTAACAGTTTCCTTTATAGGAAGCCAGATCTCCAGTCGTAACCTTGTAGGAAGACTGTCTCTTATTAAATTCTTCATAATCTTGTTCTGTCGCAAACAGCGGCTCCATACGCTCTACTTCAAAGTCAAGCTTAATAGAATGACGAAGTCTGTCTTTCAATTCAATAAGAGAAACTTTGACATCTTCTTTTGCATTCAGTGCAGAACCGATTGCTGCAAACAGATGAGAATTCTCCGGCACGATCGTATGCTCATCGTCCAGTTTCAAAGTACGGATAAACGCAGTTTTTAACTCAGAAAGGAAATGCAGCGGACCGCCCAGAAATGCTACATGTCCACGGATTGGCTTACCACAGGCCAGACCGGAAATCGTCTGATTGACAACTGCCTGAAAAATAGATGCTGAAAGGTCTTCCTTCGTTGCGCCTTCATTTATCAGCGGCTGTATATCTGTCTTTGCAAATACGCCGCATCGTGCAGCGATCGGATAAAGTGCCTTGTAATTCTTTGCATATTCGTTCAGACCGGTAGCATCTGTCTGCAGAAGTGATGCCATCTGGTCAATAAAGGAACCTGTACCACCGGCACAGATACCATTCATTCGCTGCTCGATATTTCCGCCTTCAAAATAAATAATCTTTGCATCCTCACCACCAAGCTCGATTGCAACGTCTGTCTGCGGTGCAATCTTCTGTAAGGATGTAGATACAGCGATTACCTCCTGCACAAATGGAATCTCCAGATGATTTGCCAGCGTCAGTCCGCCGGAGCCAGTGATTACCGGACTGAGTGTCATCTCTCCCAGCTGTGCATGTGCTTTTTCCAGAAGATCTGCCAGTGTCTCCTGAATATTTGCAAAATGTCGTTCGTAATCTGCAAATAACAGCTTTTCATTTTCATCAAGAATCGCGATCTTTACTGTCGTAGATCCGATGTCAATTCCCAATGTGTATGTATTCAATAAATCGACCTCCTCGTCATAAATCTGTATCTTCAGATATGAATATAACGTGTTTCTTCTTATTAAAAGTATTTTTCAAAATCCAATTCCGTAACATTATACGACAAAGTTTTACAAATGACAATGACCAACTTTCACAATTTGTCTCACATCCCACGGCATAACTTTGTTTGATTATCAAACTTTACAAATAAAAAGAATATCTGCCCTCTGTTCAGCAGATATTCCTTATTTTTTCTTATTATCAGGTCATCTTCCACCTATCGTCTGATCTTCTGGGCAATTCTGACGAGATAAGCGCCACCCGGCATTCTGGAAAGTCTCTCGGATGCTGTTTTGTCCACGAGAATATATACCAGAAAATATGCCATAGCTGCCAGAATGATCGCCACACCAAGACAGATGACATTTGACGGAAGCAGTGCATGTAGTCCATAATACACACCAGCTGCCACAACACCCATCACGGCAGATGCAATGATCGGACTTACGTATGCCGCTTTCCACGGATTCTTATAATCCAGATATTTTTTCATAAAGAAATCGTTCAGCACACATACCACGATTGCATAAACGATCATCGCAACCAGCAGTGCATAAATCCCAAGGTTCGTAAACATCAGAAGTACTACCACGACAACTACATCAACCACAAGTGCCACAGCTGCTGTTATCATCGGAATCTTCGGTTTACCAATTCCCTGAAGGACACCGTTTGAAATGTTGGACATACCATTCAGAAGAATAGTAAATGAACCCAGCATAAGAAGCTGTCCTGCCACACCATTCGTTCCATGAAAAAGAAGTGACACAATCGGCTGTGCCAGTACAGCAAGACCTACCGCACATGGGATAGAAATGAACATAGAAAGCTGTACTGTCTGATCTACTCTTCTGCTTGTCTCATCGATATCCCCGGTCGCATACAATGCGGAAACTTCCGGAATCATGGAAGTCGGTGCCGCACTGGAAAGTGTCAGCGGGATATTGATAATGCTCATAAAATATGTCGCATATTCTGCATATAACATACTGATCGTATCTGCATCCATACCATGATTGCCCATAATCTCGGAATACAGGACGCCATTCAGATATCCGTTAATATTGTAAATAAAAGAGCTTAAGATGATCGGGGAAACAATAAGAATGATCAGTTTCAGAATTTCTCCATAAGATTCTTCTTTATGGACACGGTCTCTGTCTACTCTTCTTCTTATTGCCCTTCGGTTAACACCATATACCATCAACATGAACAAAAGCGCAATAACAACGCCCGCAGTCGTACCTACTGTCGAACCGGCTGCACCCCATTTTGCCACACTTCCGTCACTGCCGTCTGTAAAATATCTGATAAACAGCCATGCAGCGATCAGGCTGACTGCCGCATTAAATATCTGCTCCAGAATCTGTGAGATCGAGGTCGGCATCATATTACGATATGCCTGAAAATATCCTCTGTACACTCCAAGTATACCGGACAGAAAGATTGTCGGTGATAAAATCTGAAGTGCAAGTATCGCATTTGGCTGATTACTTGGGATAATAAATCTCGCCCCAAACAGGCACACCAGCGCCACGATTCCACCTACGATTGCTGCATAGATCAGGGAACCGTGAAAAATCTTCTGTGCATTTTTGTAATCTTTTAAAGCTATTCGTTCTGAAATCAATTTGGACACCGCCTGCGGAATACTGAAAGAGGCGATCATCAGAAGAATCATATAGGCATTTTGGGCAAGACTGATATATCCCATTCCCATATTGCCTACGATCGATGAAAGCGGACTCTTATAGAGAAGACCAATGACCTTCGAGATCATCGCCGCAATCATCAGAAAAGATGCATTTTTTACAAGATTATTCTTCTGACCCATGTTTACTCCTTGATTTCCTGTTGTGTTTTATTTTCGATCTGCCAGTCAATCGGCTCCAGACCGTTCTGAACTAAAAATTCATTTGTCTTGCTGAAATGTCTGCATCCGAAAAAACCTCTGTATGCAGAAAGCGGACTCGGATGAGGTGCTTCCAGGATCAGATGTTTCGGGTTATTGAGCATGGATTTTTTCATCTGTGCCGGGCGTCCCCACAGAAGAAATACAATCGGTCTGTCCTGCTCATTGAGGATACGGATTGCCGCGTCTGTAAACTGCTCCCATCCGATTCCTCTGTGTGAATTGGCCTGATGTGCGCGTACTGTCAGTACCGTGTTCAGCATCAGTACGCCCTGTCTCGCCCATTTTTCCAGATAACCGTTATCCGGGATATAACAGCCAAGATCATCATGAAGCTCCTGATAAATGTTCACCAGTGACGGCGGGATCTCTACATCCTTTTTTACAGAAAAACAAAGTCCATGTGCCTGTCCGTCATTGTGATACGGATCCTGTCCAAGTATCACGACCTTGACCTGGCTTAACGGTGTAAAATGAAATGCATTGAACATATCATCTGCCGGAGGAAAAATCTTCCGCGTCTGATACTCCTGCATGACGGTTTTATATAATTTTGTGTAATATGGCTGATGAAATTCACCTTTTAATGCTTCCAGCCATTCTCCTGATAAAGGAGCCATTTTCCTTCACCTCTTATCTTCTTACGGAGATTCCCCTCTCTGCCAGATAATCTTTTACCTGACGGATCTCCAGTTCTTTATAATGGAATAAAGACGCTGCCAACGCCGCATCCGCACCACCTTCTGTCAGTGCATCATAAAAGTGTTTGAGTGTTCCTGCACCGCCGGAAGCAATGACAGGAATGCTGACTGCATCCGCGATCGCACGTGTAAGCTCGATATCATAACCGGCTTTTGTTCCGTCACAGTTCATACTGGTAAGAAGGATTTCACCGGCACCGAGTGCTTCGGCTTTCTTTGCCCATTCTACGGCATCCAGACCGGTATCCAGACGTCCGCCATGTTTATAAATATTCCAGCCTCCATCCGGTCTTCTCTTTGCATCAATCGCAAGCACTACGCACTGACTGCCGAATTTCTCCGCCGCTTCACGGATCAGTTCCGGACGGTCTATTGCTGCGGAGTTTACCGAGATCTTGTCTGCACCTTCACGGAGAAGCATCTTAAAATCATCAACCGTGCGAATCCCGCCGCCTACTGTAAATGGGATAAATACACAGGCAGCAACTTTGCGTACCATATCAACTACCGTCTCACGCTGCTCACAGGATGCAGTAATGTCAAGAAAAACAAGTTCATCTGCACCGGCAGCATCATATGCTTTTGCAATCTCAACCGGATCACCGGCATCCCTAAGATCTACGAAATTTACTCCCTTCACGACACGGCCCTTGTTGACATCCAGGCAGGGAATGATTCTCTTTGTAAACATCTCAGTTCCCCTCCTTTTCAAGCTTTGCAAAATTTTCCAGTATTTTCAGTCCGTATTTACTGCTCTTTTCCGGATGGAACTGACATGCAAATACATTGTCTTTTTCTACAGATGCATGGATCGTTGTACTGTAATCTGTCACCGCTTTGACAATCTGCGGCTCTTCTGCATGTAAATAATAAGAATGTACAAAATATACATACGTCTCTTCCGGAATACCACGAAACAGTCTGCCATCATTCTGAAGATGAAGTGAATTCCATCCCATATGCGGAATCTTAAGCCCCTCAGACGGAGGAATCCTTAATATACGACCTTTAAGGATACCAAGCCCCTCTACTCCCGGAGTCTCTTCACTGCTCTCAAAAAGGAGCTGCAGTCCCAGGCAGATTCCCAGGAACGGTGTGTTATTTTTTACCATTTCTTTAATTACAGGTACCAGATTATATCTATGAAGATTCTCCATTGCCTGTCCGAAGCTTCCGACACCCGGAAGGATCACTTTGTCTGCTTTTAAAAGCACCTGCGGATCTCTGGAAACAACAGTCTCCTCTCCAAGATATGAAAGTGCCTTTTCCACACTGCGAATATTGCCTGCGTCATAATCAATAATTCCAATCATTGTCTCTCACATCCTGTCTTTATCGAATATCTTCAAGTATAACCCAAAAAAAGACAGATGCAAAGCTATTTCTTCACATCTGTCCTATTTTGTATGGTTTTACTGATTCTTCTTATCTAATGTGAACCAGAATTCAACGCCATTGTCGTAGTTTTTGACACCGTATTGCTGATGGAGTCCTTCCATGATTGCCTTGACAATCGACAGACCAATGCCGCTTCCGCCGTACTCTCTCGTTCTCGCCTTATCTACCTTATAGAATTTGTTCCAGAGATTCGGAACATCTGCTTCTGGTATAGGTTTACCGGTATTAAATACAGTAACTTTCACATGGTCATCTTCCGTAAGTACACGGATCTCGATTTCCCTGTCTCCCTCCAGATGATTCAGTGCATTACTTGTATAGTTCGTTACAACTTCTTCAATCTTGAATTCATCTGCCCATACATAAACCGGCTTATCGGCATTGAAGCTTACTTTCGCTTCTTTTTGCTGGATCATGATATCCATCGACTGCAGGACACCACGGATTACGCTCACAATATCAAAGCGCTCTACCGTCATCTCATCCCTTCCGGATTCCAGCTGATTCAAAGTGAGAAGATTACGGACAAGCTTGTTCATCTTACCGGCTTCATCCATAATGACATCACAGTAAAATTCCCTGCTCTCCGGATCTTCGGAAATATTTTCTTTCAGGCCTTCTGCATAACCCTGTACCAGCGCGATCGGTGTCTTTAACTCATGAGATACATTATTCAGAAACTCCTGTCTCATCTGATCGATCCGTTCTTTGTTCTCAATATCTTTCTGAAGCTGATTGTTCGCGGATTTCAGTTCGGAAATTGTCTTTTCAAGCTGTTCTGACATCCGGTTAAAATTCTCGCCCAGTTCATCGATCTCATTACCGGAATGACTCTGATATTTCGCTTCAAAATCCAGATCACTCATCTTCGTAGAAAGAAGCGTCAATTCACTGATCGGACGTGTGATGCGCTTCGTCACAAACCAGATTACAAGGCCACTGATGACAATGATCATAATGCCGACATAGAAATAGAATTTATTGGATATGGAAACGCTCTCCCGAATGCTTTCCAGCGGTGTACGAATCAGGAAATAACAGCCGTTATCCATCTCGCCCCAGCTTTCCACGTATTCCATGCCTGCAAAGCGGTCACTCACCTGCTGGATAACATAATTGTCATTCTGCTGGATAACTTTTGCATGGTCGTTCTTCTTATCAAGATCATACACATATCCTACCAGCCGCGCCTCCAGAAGATCTTCGTTACTTCCTACCGCACATACAGTCTGTCCGTCCGCAGTAATCACGATCCAGGTCAGGTTATTCTCTGAACTGTCCTTAAACATTGCATCTGAAACTTCTGCACTGCAGCTTCCATCCGATGTAGTCTCGACTTTAAGATCCTCCAGATTCTCGACCGCTTCCTGCAGCACCTCCGTTTTTTTGCTGATGTAATAATGCTCCAGAAACAGACCATTGATCACAGTCGTTATGACCATGGAAAGAAGTAAAAGCCCGATAAACCAGACCGAGATCTGCAGACGCAGTGGGTGAAATTTTTTCTTTTTTACTTTCACGCCAGATCTCTGTGGTTTTTTCATTGTGCATCTACCTCAAATTTGTATCCCATTCCCCAGACAGTCTTAATGTATTCTCCTTTATCGCCCATTTTGCTTCGCAGTTTCTTGACATGGGTGTCAATGGTACGTGCATCACCAAAATAATCATAGTTCCACACAGAATTTAAGATTTTCTCTCTGGAAAGGGCAATTCCCTGATTTTCAAGGAAATATGTCAGAAGTTCAAATTCTTTAAAACTGAGTTCCATAGGTTTTCCATCCACCGTCGCCTGGTGTGCAGATTTGTCGATTACGATTCCACCGGCGGCAAGTACATCATTACCGGCATCCTGACCGGTTCTTCGAAGGATTGCCTCCACGCGTGCAACAAGGATTTTCGGACTGAACGGCTTTGAAATATATTCATCCACGCCCAGGTCAAACCCGAGAAGTTCATCACGCTCATCTCCTCTGGCTGTCAGCATAATGATCGGCACTTTAGAGTTTTTGCGGATCTCACGGCACACTTCCCACCCATCCATCTTCGGCATCATTACATCAAGTATCAACAGCGCAATATCTTTTTCTTCATAAAAAATGTCCATTGCCTCTTCACCGTCACCGGCTTCCAGTACGTGGAAATTTTTCTTCTCAAGGAAATCCTTTACAAGCTTGCGCATACGGCTTTCATCATCTACTACAAGAATCTTCGGGGCTTCCATTATTCTTACCTCCATCAATAGTTTTACATTTTCTTTATCTTAGCAGAGATTTATGTAGGTTTTGTGAACGTATTACGGAAATTTCAGGTAAATCGTCAAAAAGTCGGAAACCAGATACCGGTTCCCGACTTCTTTTCGCATCGTTATATTCAATTTTATAAGATTATGCAAGTGCTTTGCCAAGTGCTTTGCAGCTTTCTACTGCATCGTCATCCGGCTCATCCTGGCAAATGACACCGTCGGATACAAGAACTGCACCGTCTTCTTTGCATTTGTCTTCCCAATTATGCATCCATTCTCCGTCTCCCCATCCATATGAACCGAAAAGTCCGAGTTTTTTGCCGGAAAGCTTTGCTTCGCAGGAGCTGAACATTGGTTCAAATTCGTCTTCCTCAAGAACTTCATCGCCCATAGCCGGACAGCCAAATGCGATTGCATCAAATTCATCTACTTTATCAGCGGAAAAATCAGACGTTTCAAAAGTTGTCACTTCTGCGCCTGCTGCCTTTGCACCTTCTGCCACTGCATTTGCCATAGATTCTGTGTTTCCTGTGGAGCTCCAATAAACTACTGCTACTTTACTCATCTTACTTTACCTTATCCTTTCTATTTATGCTGCAACAGTCAACTGAAGGATTGAACGTCCATCTGCAAACAAACGTCTGTAGATTTCTGAACATTTCTTCAGTTTACGGAAAAGGATCCGGGTCTGCTGTTCATCCCCGTATACTTTCCAGATTCCGCAACACTTATAATTTTTACCCTTCTGTTCGATAAAACCAGTCACATCATCCAACGGATATCCAAGGAACAGCCCCACTTCATGAGGGAAACAGTCGTTTTCAAAGAAGCGCTCCTGAAGCTTTCTGATACAGCAGTCAGCTTCCTGACACTCATAGCCACAGTTATTCAGCAATGTGCAGGCACCTTCACAGCTTAAATCCTGTTGCAGTTTTTTCTTGCGGTATACATAAACAAGAGCTTTGTACTCACTCATTCTAAGTACTTCCACAAAAACACCTCTGCTATTCAGCTTATTATTTTCCTCTTCAATTTCTTTATAAAAGCCATCCCTGTTCTCAGGTGTGTAAGTAAACATGTTTGCAGTTTTGATTCCTGCCAGCGTAGGCGCGCAGTGTGCTATGATTTCAGCTTCTAACATCCTCAGATCCCCTTGCGAATTAGTTTTATCTAACTATCGGTTTTAAATTTACGGATATGTTTCCATACCCGTAAATTTATTATCTGTTAGTTATTTCTAACTGGTATGATAGTACAATATTTTCCGCGTGCTGTCAAGAGTTTTTTGTGATTAACTTTTTATAGTTTATTATCGGATCAAAGTACAGATTTCATGGAATCCATGCCAATCAAAAGCGTTGATGTATTATGAAGCAATGCAGACATTGTCGGCTGGATCACTCCGGTCACACCAAGTGCAATCAGACTTCCGTTGATACCAACGATACGTCTGTAATTTCTGTGAATCTTTTCCATCAGACCATTGCTGATTTCTTTAAGTGTTACCATAACGCTCAGGTCGTCCGCACCGATCGTAATGTCTGCGATCTCTCTGGCAAGTTCTGCACCGTCACTGATTGCAATACCGACATCAGCTGCGGAAAGAGCAGGTGAATCATTGATACCGTCTCCTACCATCAGCACTTTGCGGCCCTGTGCCTTTGCTTCTTCGACAAATTTCGCCTTATCCTCAGGAAGGACTTCTGAATAATATTTGTCAACGCCAACTTTCGCTGCGATTGCTTTTGCAGTATGGTCACTGTCGCCGGTCATCATAACAATCTGGGTAAACCCGGCTTGTCTTAATGCCGTAATTACCTCCGGTGCCTCCGGGCGGAGCGGATCTTCAATACAGATCACCGCTGCCAGTTCTCCCTCGATACCAAGATACAGATGAGAATATTCTTCCGGAAGGTTTTTGAAAATCTCTTCTTTTCCTGTCGGAATCGCACATTTCTCATCTTCAAATACAAAATGATGGCTTCCGATGATTGCTTTTCGTCCGTTTACAGTTGTAGAAATACCATGTGCAACGATATACTCAACTTTTGAGTGCATTTCTTCATGTGTCAGGCCATGTTCTTTCGCAGCGTCCATAACTGCCTTTGCCACAGAATGCGGGAAGTGTTCTTCCATGCAGGCAGCCAGTCTCAGAAGATCTTCTTTGGAGTCGCCGTTGAAAGATACTACATCTACAACTGTCGGCTGCGCTTTTGTCAGCGTACCCGTCTTATCAAAGACGATTGTATCAGCCTCAGCCACTGCTTCCATGAACTTGCCGCCTTTTACTGTGATATGATGCGCATTTGCCTCGCGAATTGCTGCAAGTACAGAAATCGGCATGGCCAGTTTCAGTGCACAGGAGAAGTCAACCATCAGAATAGACAGTGCCTTCGTCACATTTCTGGTAATTGCATAGGTAAGTGCAGTTCCGGCAAGTGTATACGGAACAAGTCTGTCTGCAAGATGCTCTGCCTTACTTTCTACCGCAGATTTCAGTTTCTCTGTTTCTTCGATCATTGTCACTATCTTTTCGAACTTGGTAGATCCGGATGTTTCTTTTACACGAATAGTAAGTTCGCCCTCTTCGAGAACAGTTCCTGCATAAACATAGCTTTCTGTATGTTTGGCAACCGGCATGGATTCACCTGTCAGGGAAGCTTCATTGACCGTTGCCTCTCCATCCGTGACAATACCGTCAAACGGGATCACAGTTCCCATATGTATACGTACCCGATCACCCGGTTTGATCGTATCTGTGCCGACCTGAACTTCTGTGTCATCCGTAACCAGCCATACTTTACTTACATTCAGGGACATGCTTCTTGCAAGATCATCTACAGATTTCTTATGCGTCCAGTCTTCCAGTATCTCACCAAATCCAAGCAGGAACATGACTGAAGATGCTGTACTGAAATCACTTCTTAAGATAGACACACCAATTGCAGCTGCATCCAGTACCGGTACTTCAATTCTGCATTTTACAAGTGTACGGACACCCTCCCAGATGTATTTCACAGATTTAAGTGTGGTAAGGAATGTACGGATCGGAAGAGGAAGGAAAATTTTCTTTCCATAATGGAGTACCACATGGTTGACCATTTTTTCCCAGTATTCCCCGTTCATTTCTCTTCCGGAATTCTGAAGATAGCTCTCAGGTGCCTCTGCCTTTTCATAAGAAAATCCCTGCACTGCTTTCAGGATTTCTTCTCTGCTTCCCCAAAAGCTGATCACAGCATCCTGGTTTCGTTCCACGACCTTTGCAGTTATTACTCCCTCAAGATTTGTCAAAAAATATTCAAGCTGATCTGCCTGTCTGCAGGTCATTCGTTTCTGACAAATATGAAGCCTGACTCTGCCTCTGATCTCATGTTCTATTTTAAATCTCATATTATCATCACCTTTAGTTATAAAAACACCTGCAGTGCTTGACCACAGGTGTCTTTCATTTATTCCTCTTCTGCTGCAGTTTCCTCTGTTTCTTTAAAGGACTCTTCCTCAGCAGTATCTTCAAATACTTCCTCAGCTGCTGCACGGTCTTCGTTGATCTGCTGTGCTTCTGCGTAAATGTCTTCTGCATTTTCCTGAACTTTAGATACAGTCTTCATTACGCAGTCTTTTGCACGAAGAACTGCTGCTGTACAGTTTGTGTAAACTTTTTTTGCATCTTTGCTGGAAAGAAGTTTAATTCCTGCTGTGCCAAATAATACTCCTGCTGCAAATACTCCGCTGTGTTTCTTATCAAATTTAATCATGGTAAATTCCTCCTGTATATAATTTATTTTTTATCGTTTTCACTGACTCATCACTCTGGCATTACACATATTATAAAATCTTCAAAACGAAAGTCCAGACTAACTTGTTCAAATGAGAAATTTTCTCAATATCATCCAAAATCAGAGGGTTTTCGCTTCTTTGTATTTTTTTCGGCAGAAATCGGTTTGTTACCACTTTCTACCAGTACTTTACTTACTCTTCTCGACTGAAGATAACCACAGGATTCCATACCCTTTTCAATAATTTTACAAAGCTTTTCATTATCAAGGCGGATGTTCGTCTGATCATCCAGTTGTACACAACAAATCGGTACTCCTGCCTGCTCATCACAAAGCCGGTAAGCACTCTTTCTTTTCAATGCCCCAATCTCTTCCAGAAGATTGATCATTCTGTAAATTGTTGCCATTCCGATATTCGGATCCTTCTTCGATGCAAGAAAATAAATTTCCTTACAACATGCGCATTCTTCCTGAAGAATGATATCGAGTATGATTTTTCTCTGTTTTGTAATTCTGCATCCCTCACGTCTGAGTCTGTCCACAATGACGCTTCGCTGCATACTGCTTCTCTGATACTGTTGATTACGGAAGGATTCCTGAGCAGAATCTGATGTATGATCATATATTTCTTCTTGCAGTAATTCCATTTTTGCTCCTCCTGATCCGGTCAGTTCGTTTCATATTACTGTGCTTTGTCTTTAGTAACTTTAGTTTGTTTTATCTATCGAAAGTTTATATCTTCTAACCTCTGATGTCAAGATTTTTTCGCATTTTTAAAAAATTCCATCAAAAACAACACAACGATACTTGACAAGCTGCTGTGTTCTTTCATATAATAAAAAACAATCAGAACAAAAGCATCGTCTGTTCACCAGTAATAACGGAAGATTTTTTATCTGTCTTTCGTACCTTTTCAGGGCTTGTACTGGTTTCGACGGGGGCTTTGAAGTTGGGGAAGCCATCCGCAGACTCCTGGACTGCGTACCAACCGGGAAACTAAATATAAACGCAGACGAACAGTACGCGTTAGCAGCCTAATTGCTGCTCGTCAGCCCTGATGCACTCACACTTCAGGAATCTGACGTCGACCATGTGAGAAACCTTGCCGGGTAAGCTTTGCCCCGGTAGATGTATCATGAAGCTACTGAAGCAGTAAGCCTGTCGGTGGGCGTGCTGCCGAGGGAATGTCAAATCAGCGACTGTGATGGGAGATACCGCAAGGGATAGGCTTTCGGACAGGGGTTCGATTCCCCTCAGGTCCATAAGACGACCCTTGAAATATGGCTTATTTAAGCCGTATTTCGAGGGTTTCTTTAGTTAGCATCATAAAAACAGTTTTTTTATTACATATTATTTGTTGGAGAATGAGATATGGTTGATTATCATTCTTTAAAGTCATACATTTCCAAATAGCGAAATCTTTTCATTTGGATTATAATACTTTTCCTCTTTCGTCACTTTTGACAAACTACCTCCCCTATTGTAGAATAGAGCAGAATGTGAAAAAAGAGGGAAGAAGGAAAATAGCGATGAATGCAAAAGTAAAAGGAACCGCATTTGCTCTTTTTGGTGGAGCGTGCTGGGGATTATCGAGTGTAGTGGGAAAGCTCCTCTTCGATATGAGAGGAATGAACGCAGAGTGGCTTGTCACAGCAAGGCTTGTTTTTGGTGGATTTATCATGCTCTGCTTTGCGGCCTTTCAGAAAAAAGGTGAAATTTTTAAAATATGGAAAGAAAAGAAAACGGCATTTAGCATGATTTTATTTGCAGCATTGGGAATGCTGGCATGTCAGCTTACATACTTTTTATGTGTGCAGTATTCGAACCCGGCGACAGCGACAGTGCTTCAGTACACCTCGCCGGTTATGATTATGCTGTTATGCCTTTTCCTTGATAGAAAACTGCCAAGAATTATTGATATTATCGTGCTGATTGCAGTAGTTGTGGGGGTATTTTTAATGTCTACACATGGAAATATTCACAGCCTTGCAATTTCGCAAAAAGCTTTAATTTTAGGAATTACAACAGCTATTACCGTTGTATTTTATACGGTTTGGCCAGTACGTCTGTTAAGGGAGTATGGCTCAACGCTTGTTATTGGCTGGGGAATGTTTATCGGCGGAATTATGCTGATGCCATTTTCAAAATTCTGGGCACCTCCGGGAAGATGGGACTGGGTTACCATAACCTTAGTGGCAATTGTAGTTGTATTCGGAACGATTGTTTCTTTTAGCTGTTATTTAAAAGGCGTGATGTATTTGGGACCGGTAAAGAGTAGTCTGTTTGCCTGCATGGAGCCGCTTGTTTCTACGATTCTTACAATATTTTTATTACATCAGGCATTTGTGGCGGCAGATATTGTAGGAATTGCACTGATTATTGTCAGCGTTACTTCTTTGGCAGTGAATGATGTTATAAAAGAGGCCAGGGAAAAGGAAAAATAAAAATTTTAAAGTAAGAAAAACTTATTCTATAGATAAAAGTAATTTTCTTAAAAAGCTCAATTATGGATTAAAGATACAAAGTAAATAAGATTATATTTTTGGGTATGAAGATCAAGTACAGGAAAAGGAACTGCA
>ENA-OOZA01000643-OOZA01000643.1-human-gut-metagenome-genome-assembly--contig:-NODE-643-length-19717-cov-2.569779_pt1 | contig 19717 bp, 17 predicted proteins | sample MGYA00241703_ERZ501378 | MGnify/ENA primary metagenome ERZ501378 (study PRJEB25962, sample SAMEA2042916) | human gut metagenome | biome: human gut; feature: human-associated habitat; material: faeces...
GTCACGCAATCCATCCGTAACCGTACGCATCTGACCATCGCCTCCCGGTGCGGATTCGAAAACCTCTCCTATTTCAACCGGGCATTCAAGGCGCATTTTGGCCTGACCCCGCGGGAACACCGCAAAAAATAGTGCATTTGTCCCGGAAAATGCGTGAAAGAGATATTTATGGGATACCGTATTTTGTAGAATGGGGCCAGACAAAGCCTTGATTGCAAAAGTGAAGGTCAGGTAAACGGTGTAAAAAAGAGGTTGGAGGAAACAGCAATGGCAAACGATGATTACGGCTTTACTGCGCCACAGCGCTGAAACCGACGCCCTCGAACACCGTCATGGCCTCTTCGGTCTGCAGATAGGCGAGGAAAGCCTTGGCGGCGTCGGCATTGGGAGCGGCTTTCATCACGGCGGCAGGGTAGATGACCTGACCGCACATCTCCTTGGTGGCCTCGTCCACGGGGGTCAGACCGGCGCTGTATGCATCGGTGCAGTAAACGACACCTGCATCCACACTGCCCTCGGTGACCTGCGTGGTCACCTCCTTGACGTTGGAACCGTAGGTGATCACGCCCGCAGCCGCCAGTGCAGCCTCGTCCAACTGGTAGTAGGTAAGGATCTTCTGGGTATACTGTCCCACGGGCACATCGCTGTTGCCCATGCAGAACAGGATATCCTGCGCCTTCAGGTGCTCGGCCAATGCGTCAAAACTGTCAATGCCCTTGTCGCTGCCCTCCGGCACGCAGAGCACTACCTTGTTTTCCAGCAGGTTCACACGGCTGTCGGCATCCACAAAGTCAAGGCCGTCCTTGTTCACATCGGCAGAAGCGGTGATGTCCAGCTGGTTCATCTGCTTCTGACCGGCAGAGATGAACAGATCGCAATCCGCGCCCTCCTGGATCTGGGTCTTGAGGGTGCCGGAAGAGTCGAAGTTGAAGCTGAAGGTCACGCCGGGGTTCTCTGCGGAGTAGGTCTCGGCAATGGCGTTCAGGGTCTCGGTCAAGGAGGCGGCAGCAAAAACGATCAGCTCCACGCTCTCGCCGGAAGCAGCCTCAGAGGAGGCGGCAGCGGAGGATGCGGTGGAAGATGCAGTGCTGCTGGAGGAGCCGCCGCAGGCGGGCAGGACGCCAGCAGCGCCAACAACAGCAGAAGCCTTGATAAAGTCACGACGCGAAATCATTTTCATAGTTTTGTTCTCCTTCATTCGCATATCACAGCATTGCAGGTTTTTTGCATGATTTTATGCATTTCCCGCGTTCTGTTTGTATTATAACCGTCTGCGGAACCGTTCGCAATAGAACAATTCACCAAGATTCTGAGCCATATTTTGTCAATGTTTCACAGTAGCTATTGTTGCATCCAAGAATCTTTTTGTAAAGCAGCACAATTTTTCATGAAAGTGCAACTTGTGTCCAAATTTTCTGCAATGGTGCGGAATTTCTATCAAAATTGTTACAAGCCCGCCGCGCGTTTTTTCGAGCCCGTGCAACAATTTTCCTGTTCTCCCGGTTTTTCATTTCATTCCCGGTTTGTATTCAGAGGCCCTGTTGTATCTTTGAGGAGTTTTGGCCGCTTTGGGGGCGTTTTTGCGCCCATTTTTCCGGTATCCTATCAGGTAGCACGGGTTAACTTTTCTAAAATTCCGAAAAGTTGTAAAATTCTGACATCTTTTTATTGCAATCACGCTTTTAACGTGATATCCTTATATTATATTGTGAAAAGTCCGTATGGGGGCTGTGCGGTTTTTGAGCCCTCCGCGAGAAAGGAACCCCCGGCAGCGTTTTTGTGCCGGTGCCAAAGCTATGTCTGAAAATGCCATTGCCAAGATGACAATGCGGCAGGCCGAAGAAGAGATGGCCTGCTTCCGCAAGATCTACTCCATCGTCCGCCTGCTGGACTTGAAGACCATGGTAAAGGACTTCGCTCTCAGGTTGGTACAATGTATGGAACTCTGAAAAAAGGACCTCGTTACCTTGAAATGGCAGAAGGTTATGTAACAGGTATTGCTCTTGATGCAGATGATGAGATCATCGGATATCAGTTCGTAAGCCTTGGAAAAATGACTGATTTCATCAAAAAAGGCGATGACCCGAATACTGCATGGGAAAAAGCAAAAGGTCAGTACGGCCGTGTTGCAGACGCTGTTAAAATTATCGACCCAAGAAAAGAATAATTTAGGAGGTAACAGGAAATGGCTTTATTTGAATCATATGAGAGACGAATTGACAAGATCAATTCTGTTTTAAACAGCTATGGCATTGCTTCTATCGAAGAAGCTGAGAAAATCACAAAAGACGCAGGTCTTAATGTATACGATCAGATCAAAGGCATTCAGCCAATCTGTTTCGAGAACGCTTGCTGGGCATACACAGTAGGTGCTGCAATCGCAATCAAAAAAGGATGCAAGAAAGCAGCAGATGCAGCAGCAGCTATCGGTGAAGGACTTCAGGCATTCTGTATTCCTGGATCCGTTGCTGATACACGTAAAGTAGGTCTTGGACATGGTAACTTAGGAAAGATGTTACTTGAAGAAGAGACAGAATGTTTTGCATTCCTTGCAGGTCATGAATCATTCGCTGCTGCTGAAGGTGCTATCGGTATTGCAGAGAAGGCTAACAAGGTTAGACAGAAACCTCTTAGAGTTATCCTTAACGGTCTTGGTAAGGATGCTGCTAAGATTATCTCAAGAATTAACGGATTCACATTCGTTGAGACAGAGATGGATTATTCAACAGGCGAAGTAAAGGAAATCTCTAGAACAGCATATTCAGATGGTCTTCGTTCTAAGGTTAACTGCTATGGCGCTAACGATGTAACAGAAGGTGTTGCAATCATGTGGAAGGAGAATGTTGATATATCTATCACAGGTAACTCAACAAACCCTACAAGATTCCAGCATCCAGTTGCAGGTACATATAAGAAGGAAAGACTTGAAGCTGGAAAGAAGTACTTTTCAGTAGCTTCAGGTGGTGGTACAGGACGTACACTTCACCCGGACAACATGGCAGCAGGTCCTGCTTCCTACGGTATGACAGATACTCTTGGACGTATGCATTCTGACGCTCAGTTCGCAGGATCTTCTTCCGTACCGGCTCATGTAGAGATGATGGGTCTTATCGGCGCTGGTAACAACCCGATGGTTGGTATGACAGTTGCTGTTGCAGTAGCGGTACAGGAAGCTGCAGATGCAGGCAAGTTCTAAATAATCCAGTAAAATCAAGGGTTTAAACAGATGTACAAAGCGGCTGAAATCTTTCGAAAGTAAGCCGCTAGTACATTATTAGTACATTACTTCTACACTTGTATTCCTACACTGAATACAAGTTATTTTTTATAGATTTCTAGTTTTTCAGATACTTTCATTCATCATCTTTTATCCCGGGCTGTTCTGATAACCATTCTACGATTCACACAGGCAATTAATTTTGTGGCAATCCTGATTTTTTTATATTTGTAATTTGAAATAACATTTTCGTATGAAATATTGAATGTTTACAGACTGAATGTTTTTACGATTGACATTGTCATTTGTACTTGTTATTATTATATTAATTTAGATAAATAACTATTATATAACATGGAAAATGTTATAAATAATATCATTTGGAGGGTAGCTATGAAAAAATTATCTATGACCAAAATGGCTGATACTATAATCAGCAAAAGAAAAGAATTAAAAATGACTCAGGTTCAGCTTGCAGAAGCTACCGGAATTAACAGAGGCATGATCAGCCGCCTGGAAAGCTGTGATTATACTCCTTCTATCGATCAACTTCAGGCTATCGGTGAAGTACTTAATTTTGAAGTTGTTGATTTGTTTGAAGATGATAAAGCGGATTTGCAAAAGTCAGTTATTGATAAAAAGTATAATATTGCTGTTGCCGGTACCGGTTATGTGGGATTATCCATTGCGACGCTTCTGTCTCAGCACAACCATGTAATGGCAGTTGATATTATTCCGGATAAGGTGAATCTTATAAATAACCGAAAATCACCTATTCAGGATGAATATATTGAAAAGTATCTGGCAGAAAAGACACTTGATCTGACAGCAACGCTTGATGGTGAAACAGCTTATAAGAATGCGGATTTCATTGTTATAGCAGCTCCGACCAATTATGACAGTAAGAAAAACTTTTTCGATTGTTCTGCAGTAGAAGCAGTTATCGAGTTAGCTTTAAAAGTTAATCCGAACGCTACTATGATTATTAAATCAACGATTCCTGTTGGATATACAGAGTCTGTCAGGAAGAAATATAACACTAAAAATATTATTTTCAGTCCTGAATTCCTTCGCGAATCAAAGGCGCTTTATGATAATCTGTATCCATCAAGAATTATTGTGTCATGTGATGAAGGGTCCAGAGAAAGAGCAGAAATTTTTGCAAAACTTCTTCAGCAGGGAGCAATCAAAAAAAATATCGATACATTATTTATGGGCTTTACAGAAGCTGAGGCAGTTAAACTTTTTGCAAATACATACCTTGCGCTTCGAGTATCTTATTTTAATGAGCTTGACACATATGCGGAATCAAAAGGGTTAAATACGCAGGAAATCATTAATGGTGTATGTCTGGATCCACGTATTGGCTCTCATTATAATAATCCAAGCTTTGGATATGGTGGATATTGTCTGCCAAAGGATACGAAGCAGCTTCTGGCCAATTTCAATGATGTGCCACAGAATATGATCTCTGCTATTGTAGAAAGTAATAGAACCAGAAAGGATTTTATTGCTGATCAGGTATTAAATATGGCAGGATATTATGACTATTATAATAGAGGTGATTTTACTCCGGATCAGGAGAAAGAATGTGTTATCGGTGTATACCGCTTAACTATGAAATCCAATTCAGATAACTTCAGACAATCCTCTATTCAGGGGGTTATGAAACGAATCAAAGCTAAGGGAGCTACTGTTATCATCTATGAACCGACTCTGGAAAATGGTGAAACATTCTTTGGTTCAGTTGTGGTAAATGATCTTAAGAAATTCAAAAAGAAGAGTCAGGCAATTATTGCAAACAGATATGATTCCTGCCTCGATGATGTGAAAGATAAAGTATATACTCGTGATATTTTTAAACGTGACTAATTTCAAAAAGAGATAAAATGGTAAACATAAATCATTTAACTAAGGAGGTTATTATGATTTCTATTATCGTTCCCTGCTATAATGAACAGGAGGCGCTTCCTCTTTTTCACAAAGAAGCAACACGTATCCTGCAGGAAATTGGTGAGGAATATGAGCTGCTGTTTGTAAATGACGGGTCAAAAGATGAAACACTGAAAGAGCTGAAAGCACTTTCTGCAAAAGATTCTCACGTGATTTATCTGTCGTTTTCACGTAATTTCGGAAAAGAAGCTGCGATGTATGCAGGCTTTTGTAATGCAAAAGGTGATTATATTGCGGTTATGGATGCAGATCTTCAGGATCCGCCGGCGCTGTTGCCTGAAATGCTTAAGATACTTAAAACAGGCGAATATGACAGCGTGGCAACGAGAAGGGTGAGCCGTGAGGGCGAGCCAATTATAAGAAGCTGGTTTGCAAGAAGATTTTACAGTATTATGAACAGAATATCTGAATCAGATATTGTGGATGGAGCCAGGGATTTCCGTCTTATGAAAAAGAGTATGGTAGAGGCAATTGTTGCCATGGGTGAGTACAACCGATTTTCCAAAGGTCTTTTTGGCTGGGTGGGATTTCGGACTTACTGGATGCCATATGAAAATGTGGAGAGAGTAGCTGGGGAAACGAAATGGAATTTTTGGAAATTGTTTAAATATGCGATTGATGGAATCATTAATTTTTCACATGTTCCTTTGAGCATAGCGTCTTGGTTTGGAACAACGATGACATTCTTTTCGTTTTTGGCGCTTGCGGTCATCATTATCCGTCGGCTGATATTCGGAGACCCGGTTGCAGGCTGGGCTTCTATTATCTGTGTAGTTATTTTTATCGGAGGAATTCAGCTTTTATGCCTGGGAATTATGGGGCAGTACATATCCAAGACGTATCTGGAGACAAAACACAGACCCCATTTCATTATAGCTGAGACAAATGATGAGTCGGCAATTAAATTAAAATAGAAAACTATAGCAATGTAATTCTGGTACAATCAAACTCCCAGTATGTGGCATTTATTCCAAATTGGACTTTGGATGTGTGACATATACCGGGAGCTTTTTAATATAAGTTGTGTTTACAGACGACAACGCACAGCATTAATACATCGTTTTGTCTGTCGTTTGAGATAAGTCACAGGTGTTGCAGGTTTGAAAGAGAATGCCTGTGGAGAGAGAGAAAGATAATAGGATTTTTTGCCGAGGCGGAAAATCTTTTCTTTTTTGGTAATTGGGAATTCTGGTTTCCGTTTCAGTTTATGAAACCTGATTACATGGTCTCCGGAAAGCATGCACAATTCAACTGTTGTTTTCGTTTTGAGAAGTTTATACGGAATAGATGCTGTAAAATATTCTGTTACAGACAATTGGTGTTCATTAAAGGCGGCACCTTTACTGCGGTCTTCCTCTAAATTACAGTCTAAAGTCTGTGTTCCCTTCTCGGAGGTAAGTCGCAGAAATAACTTAGAGGGGGTCGGAAAACGCGTATAGACTTTAAAAAAACCATGTATAGTCAGTTCATTTTCTGCGAAGTCAAGCGCTTCAAGGTTTACAGGAAAAGATCCGCTGGAGCGTGAATCGAGATCACTGTAATGAAAATACTGATCTTCAGCATCCGCATCATAAACAAAAGTACCGGAATCCGGTGCTTTTTTTATACTTAATAAGTAATCACATAATTCCGGAGAAAGATTATGCTGCTCCATGACGATATGATCGTCGATTCGCTGTAACGCACGAAATAACATACTCAGAAAAGATTCTTTTTCATGTGAAGTCATTACACCATCCGGAAATTTTTTCATCCGGAAACGTGCCAGAAGATCATACATGATCGTATACTGAACAAAATCCGGGATATATCCCAGTCGACGCTCAGATTCATCCAGTGCCCAGAATGTGTAATATTTAAGGCTGTCAATATACCATTCTTTACGGTGCTTGGAAACATTTAATGCAGAATCCAGCGCATTTCGGGTACGGTACATATAACGGCCGGAAGGTACGATTCCATATTGTGGATAGTCAAGGAGGATATCCATGATCAGTTTTGCATCTTCTGCATATTTTAAAGTTGTGTCAAAAGAACGATCCTGAAGGATTTTGTGTCTGAAAAACGCAGATGAGGCAGACATTTGAACAAATGAATATTCATGGGCAAGATCAATGATACGGGAACTTTCGCATTCGTATTTGTAATTGAGACGGTGACCGAAATCTCTTTTTTCAAAGAAATAAATAGGTACAGATACAAACGGAATATTTGCATCACAGGTGTTGAAAAAGCCATATACATCAGATAAAGTACTGGAAGTCAGTCTGTCATCAGCGTCCATAAAACTGATATACTGTCCTTCGCAATGGCTGATTCCGGTATTGCGGGCACATGCAGCGCCACCGTTTTTTTTGTGTAGTACTTTAATATTGTTTGGAAATTTCTGCTGATATTCATCACAGATTGCACCGGATCCATCTGTAGAACCGTCATCTACAAGAACCATTTCCACGGATTCTTCAAAACCGATATCCTGAGCCAGGATGCTTTCAATGGCTTCGGCAAGATATGGTTCAACATTATAAACAGCTGTGACAACAGAAAATTTAAAACGATAGTCAGAAACTGTCTGATTCATATCGATACTCCTTTGCTGATATTGTATTTATCATATCATAAAAAGGGAGTGACAGAAAGTCTTTATTGATCTGTTTACGAAAAACAGGGGTTATGCTATACTGAGACAAAAAGATCTGATCGAGGGTATTTGGATGGAAACATATACAAATAATAATAAAAAACCAGAGATAACAGTCATTATCCCTTCTTATAATGTAGAAGAGTATATTGGAGAATGTCTGGAAAGTCTGAAAAAGCAGACATTTACAGATTTTGAAGTTCTTTGTGTGGATGATGGTTCGGATGACAGAACAGTCGATATCATTAAGGAATATGCAGTATCTGATCCACGTTTTCAATATGTAGGAATGGACCATTGCGGAAAAGCCGGACTGATGAGAAATGAGGGAATCAAAAGAGCAAAGGGAGAATATCTGCTGTTTCTGGACAGTGATGATTTCTTTGAATCGGAACTTATGGAACACAGTCTGAATAAGATCAAAGAAGATCAGGCAGATGTCTGCATGTATGATGCAAGGCTTTATTTTGGTGATACCGGAAAATACAGAAAAAGTAATGTTATACAGAAGAAAGAATATATTCCGCAGACGATGCCGGTAGAAGGAAAGTCATTTCCATACGTTTTCAATATTGGTACGGGATGCCCATGGACAAGCTTGTTTAAAAAGAGCCTGATCGATGAAAATAAGCTTGAATTTATGGCGCTTTCACGTTCGAATGATATTTACTTTGTAAATATGGCACTTGTCCTTGCAAAAAGAATCACGATGATTCAGGAAGTTCTTGTCAATTATCGCCAGAGAAGCACCAGCCTTCAGGCAAATAATACGAAAACTCCATGGGACTGGTATGAGGCATTAAAGGCAATCCGTGATAAATTGAAAGAACTGGACTTGTATGATACTGTAGAGACGAGCTTTAAAAACCTTGCTTTTGGCGTGAGCATTTACAATATGTGTTCACTTAAAGCAGGAGAAGCATTCTGCCAGATTTATGAGCGACTGAATAATGAAATATTTGCAGAATTTGATCTGGATGATTTCACGGAAGAAGAATGTTACTCTTATAATGCTGCAAAATATCAGATTTATATGCAGATGAAAGAATGCAGTGCGGTGGAATATCTTTTCAGACAGGCGCAGGAAATGAAAGAATGGCAGTCGAGAGCAAAAAAAGCAGAAAAAGAGCTTAAGAAACTGAAATCCAGCACAACATTAAAAGCCGGTAAAGCATTATTGTATATTCCTAAGAAGCTGAAACATATGACTGGCAAAAAATAGAAATTCAAGATTACGTGTGATTTTATATGGATGCTATAATAAAACACAAAATGTATTCATAAATTTACACTACAGCAGATACGAGGAATAAATTATGGGGAAGAAATTCAAGGTAAGCAGGAAGACAAAGAAGATCATACTGGGTGGATGCATCGGTGCGATGGTGATCCTGATCGCAGGACTTTTTATTTACCTGTATATTGCAGATACGAATACACTTGGAAGGAAGATTTCCATCTATGGTCTTGATGTTTCCACACTCACTGTTGATAAAGCTGAGCAGAAGATTCTGAAAGATTTCCGTGAACGAAAAGTTGCTTTTCAGGAAGATGGTGAAGTCGTATATAAAACGACTCTTGGAAATCTTGGTTATGATCTGAATGAAGATGCGCTTAAAACACAGCTTACTGAACTTCAGAAGACCAGAGAAGCCAACCGAAAACTGTTTGCGACACAGGAAGATCAGAAGATTCCTTATGAAATCCAGAAGGATGAAGAACAGAAAAAAACAGCACTTCAGGAATCAAATTTTGGGGATAAAGAACGAACTGCATCAGTAGATGCAGCAATTCAGTACAATGAGAATCAGAAGCAGTTTACCCTGATCAGTGATGTACAGGGAAATCAGATTGATGAGTCTCGTATGCTGGCATATGTTGACCAGTCACTGGAGGCTCTTTTTCCGTCACAGCTTCTTGGAGGCGAGATCAAGCTTGTTATGGGAACAGATGTATATCAGCAGCCATCTGTGACAGTTTCAGATGATATGCAGAACAAGCTTTCTGGACTAAATGAGAAGCTGAATAAATACCGCAGTTCGACAGTTACCTATACACTTGGAAATGAAACTCAGGTGGTTGATACGTCAACGATCGAGTCATGGCTTCAGATATCTTCTGATAGTATCAGTGTAGATCAGGATGCGGTAAAGACATACGTACAGGATCTTGCAACGAAATATAATACGATCTATGTACCTCGTACATTCCATACTTCTTATGGAAATGATGTGACAGTATCAGACAATGAATATGGATTTCAGATCGATCAGGATGGAGAACTACAGCAGCTTCTGAAGGATATTGCCAGTGGCAGTGAAGTAAGCCGTGATCCGGTTTACAGCATCAGTGCCATGCAGCGAAATGGCAGTGATGATCTTGCCGGAAGTTACATAGAAGTAAGCCTTGATAATCAGCATCTTTGGCTTTATAAGGATGGAGCACTGGTGACAGAGACAGATATTGTAAGCGGTGCACCGAAAGCCGGACGAGAAACTTACCGTGGAGCATGGCCGATTGCATATAAGGCAAGCCCGTACAATCTTTCGAGTTCGGAATATGGCTATAATGTAACCGTAAAATACTGGATGCCTTTTGTATATGGTCAGGGACTTCATGATGCATCCTGGCAGTCTTCTTTTGGCGGAAACAGATACAAATCCGGCGCAGGAAGCCATGGCTGCATCAATCTTCCTACAGATCAGGCGGCTTTGATCTACAATACGATAGACGGAGGATATCCGATCATTATTTATTAATTTTGGCAGTCAGGAATCATCAAATCTGATGATATTTGGTTAGTTTGGGAGACTTATGGAAAAATTATATGTGATCATTCCAGCCTACAATGAGGGAATGAATATTGAACAATGTATAGACGACTGGTATCCGATCGTTGAGAGACACAATGGAAATGGTGAGTCAAGACTTGTGATAATCAACGATGGAAGCAAAGACAACACTTACGAGATTATGCAGAAACTGGCGAAAGATAAACCGCTGTTTACACCATTGACAAAAGCAAATGGCGGACATGGAGATACGGTACTGTATGGTTATCGATATGCAATCAGCCACGATGCGGATTATATTTTTCAGACAGATTCCGACGGACAAACAGATCCGGCAGAATTTGAAGAGTTCTGGGAAGCAAGGGAAAAGTATGATGCAGTGATCGGAAACCGTATTGAACGTGGAGATGGGAAAGACCGCAAATTTGTAGAGAATATTGTCTGTCTGCTTCTTCGGATGATTTTTGGCGTAAAAATCGAAGATGCGAATGCACCGTTTCGGCTGATGAAGACATCGCTGGTTGAAAAATATATAGGAAAACTTCCGAAAAATTTCAATATTCCGAATATCATGTTTACGACCTATTTTGTGTATCATCATGAAAAAGTCTTATTTATTCCGATTACTTTTAAGCCGAGACAGGGTGGCGTGAACTCTATCAATATTAAGAAAATCGTAAAGATTGGATGGAAAGCTGTAGGTGATTTCCACAAACTTCGAAGAGAAATCAATGATGTATAAAACATCTGAAAATTTTATGTTTGCAATGAAAGCTGAGTCTATTTAAGATTCAGCTTTTTCGTCATACTGCCGCACAAAGATTTCCTTTCATTGACAAGTTTTTGGCAAAATAATATAATGATTAGGTATGTAATAAGGAGGAGTTTATGGAGCACAAAACAGGACTGGAAGATTTTTATGTAATCAAAAATAATAAAAAACTCCGAATGGGTTATACGACCGGTTCCTGTGCTGCAGGAGCCGCAAAAGGAGCTGCTGAAATGCTTCTTGGCGGCAGTATCATCCGTGAAATTTCTCTTATGACACCAAAGGGAATACTTCTTCATCTGGAATTACATGATATTACCATTGAGAATAATGCAGTGACATGTGCCGTCCGCAAACAGGCTGGGGATGATCCGGACACAACGGATGGAGTACTTGTATATGCAAAGGTTGAGAAGGTTTCAGGAAAGAGAGAATGGATCGTCGATGGTGGTATTGGTGTTGGCAGAGTGACAAAACCGGGACTTTCACAAAAAGTCGGCGAGGCGGCGATCAATCCGGTTCCTCGTTCCATGATATGCAGGGCGCTGGAGGAAGCAGCGGACAGATACCAGTATGAAGGCAATCTGAAAGCTACAATCTCTGTGCCGGATGGAGAGAAGATTGCGGCGAAGACGTTTAATCCGCGGCTTGGAATAAAAGGAGGCATTTCGATTCTCGGAACTTCCGGAATCGTGGAGCCGATGAGTGAGAAGGCACTGGTTGACAGTATACGGGTAGAAATGTCACAGCGTCTTGCACAGGGTGAAAACTACTTATTGGTCACACCGGGAAATTATGGAGCGGATTATCTGAGAGCACATATGGATCTTCCCTTTGAAAAAAATATGAAATGCAGTAATTATGTCGGTGAAACAATTGATATGGCAATCAATATGGGAGCAAAGGGAATTCTCTTTATCTCGCATATCGGAAAATTTGTCAAGGTGGCTGCCGGAATCATGAATACACATTCTCACAATGCGGATGCGAGAATGGAAACACTCTGTGCAGCGGCAATCCGTTGCGGATGTACACTTGAGTGTGCGAGAGAAGTTCTTGATTGTAATACGACAGATGAGGCACTGCAGGTGTTGGACAGTAATCAAATTCTGAAAAAAACGATGGAGGAGATCATGCGGCAGATCCAGTTTTATCTTGATCATCATTCCTATCATCAGATATTGCTCGGAGCAGTTGTTTTTTCGAATGAATATGGATATCTGGGACAGACAGCAGATGCCGGTGAACTGATAAATAAGATAAGCAAAGGAGAAAAATAATATGATTCATTTTGTAGGAGCAGGACCGGGATCACCGGATCTTATCACAGTAAGAGGAAAACAGTATCTGGAAGAGGCAGATGTGATTATTTATGCAGGATCTCTGGTAAATCCGCAGCTTCTGGAATACAGCAAAGATGTCTGCACAATTCATAACAGTGCAAAAATGACACTTGAAGAAGTTATTGCAGTTATGGAACGTGCTGAAGCAGAGGGCAAAATGACAGTAAGGCTTCATACCGGAGATCCGTGTATCTATGGCGCGATCAGAGAGCAGATGGACATTCTGGATGAAAAAGGCATTGCCTATGATTACTGTCCGGGTGTCAGTGCGTTCTGTGGGGCAGCCAGTGCTCTGAATCTTGAATATACACTTCCGGATATTTCCCAGAGTGTGATCATTACAAGAATGGAAGGCCGTACACCGGTTCCATCCAGGGAAAGTATCCAGTCTTTTGCGGCACATCAGGCAACGATGGTTGTATTTTTAAGTACCGGTATGCTGGAAGAACTGAGCAGAAGACTCATCGAGGGCGGATATAAGGAAGACACACCGGCTGCAATCGTTTATAAGGCAACATGGCCGGATGAAAAGAAATTTGTCTGCACAGTAGGCACACTTGCAAAAACAGCAGCAGAAAATAATATCACGAAAACCGCTTTGATGATCATTGGAGATTCTGTGAGTGCGGCACATTATGACCGCTCTAAGCTGTATGATCCGGGATTTACGACAGAGTTCAGAGAAGCAACAAAATAAGAATTAAGCTAAAGGAAAAGAAGATGCAAATTTCGATCATCTGTTTCAGTCTGACTGGCTATACTACGGCAGAGCAGCTTCAAAAAGGACTGCTGCAGTGTGGGTTTACGACCAATCTTTTTAAGAAAAGTAAATATCTGGAAGATTCCATTGCAGAGAATACAGCAGTCTGGACAGGACATCATTTCAAGACAGATGACGGACTTATTTTTGTCGGTGCATGTGGAATCGCAGTGCGCAGCATTGCCCCTTATGTTGCAAGTAAGAAATCAGATCCGGCAGTGTTAGTGGTCGATGAATGCGGAAAATTCGTCATCTCACTTTTGTCCGGACATCTTGGAGGTGCAAATGCACTTGCGCTTAAAACAGCAGAAATACTTGGGGCAGAGCCGGTGGTGACAACGGCAACGGATCTCCATGACCGATTTGCGGTGGATGTATTTGCAAAGAATAATCACTGTGCGATCTTTAATATGAAAGCCGCGAAAGAAGTATCTGCGGCAATACTGGCAGGTGAATCTGTCGGGTTTTACAGTGAATTTCCATGGGCAGGGTCACTTCCGAGAGGACTGAAAGTATGCACTCCGGAAGATTCAGGTAAACCAGAGGCAGGGATTGCCGTGACAGTGCATCGTGCATGTCTGCCTTTTACATCTACAGTGCAGATCGTGCCAAAGGCTGTTGTTCTTGGTCTTGGATGTAAAAAAGATAAAGAAGCAGAGATCATCCGGCAGGAAGCGGAAGCCTGTCTGGAGTCAGAAAGTATTTATCAGGAAGCAGTCAGTCAGATCGCAAGTATTTCCCTGAAAAAAGAGGAGCAGGGAATTCTTGCACTGGCGGCAGACTGGAACATTCCTTTTTGTACATTTGGCGAGGCAGAGCTGCAGAATGCAAAAGGGACATTTGAAGAATCAGAATTTGTAAAAAAGATCACAGGTGTAGGAAATGTCTGTGAGAGAAGTGCGGTCCTGGGCGCGGAGCAGGGCAGACTGATAAAAAAGAAAACAGGGCGTAACGGCGTGACTACGGCGCTGGCGCTCCGGGACTGGGAGGTACATTTTGAATAAAATATATGTTGTAGGAATCGGACCGGGAGGCTGTGACCAGATGACCGGAATTGCCATGCAGGCATTAAAAAACAGTGATACCATAATCGGTTATACGGTTTATGTAGACCTTGTAAAAGATACATTTCCGGATAAAGAATTTCTGACGACTCCGATGAAAAAAGAAGTAGATCGCTGCGTTCTTGCTTTTGAAGAGGCAATGAAGGGCAAAAGTGTTTCCATGATCTGCAGCGGAGATGCAGGTGTATATGGAATGGCTGGTCTAATGTATGAAGTTGGTACAAAATATCCGGAAGTTGAACTTGAAATTGTACCGGGTGTAACGGCAGCTCTCGGTGGTGCGGCTGTTCTCGGAGCACCGTTGATTCATGATTTCTGTCTGATCAGTTTAAGTGATCTTCTTACTCCATGGGAAAAAATCGAAGCAAGATTGCTTGGTGCATCACAGGCAGATTTTGTGATCTGTCTCTATAATCCGTCAAGTAAAAAACGACATGATTATCTTCAGAAAGCGTGTGATCTGATGATGCAGTATAAATCCCCGGAAACCGTATGCGGAACTGTCTGCAACATCGGGCGTGAAGGAGAAGAATATCATGTCATGTCACTGAAAGAACTGCGTGATACAAAAGTGGATATGTTTACAACCGTATTTATCGGTAATTCTCAGACAAAAGAAATTAACGGTAAGATGGTGACACCGAGAGGATATCGCGATGTATAAGGCAATTGTTTTTGCCGGTACAACGGAAGGATATGAAATCTGCCGTTTTCTTTCTGCAAATAAAATTTCTGCCCTTGCGTGTGTGGCAACAGAATACGGTTCTCATTCACTAGAGGCAGGAGATTATCTTAAAATACAGGCAAAGCGTCTGGATGAACAGGAGATGACAGAACTTTTTCATAAAGAACTGCCGGAGTTTATTCTGGATGCGACACACCCCTATGCAACGGAAGTAACAAAAAATATCAAAAGTGCGGCACTTGCATCCGGCATTTCGTATATACGTGTCTTAAGAGCCGAAAGTCAGTCGCAGAATGCTGTTTATGTAGAAACAGCAGAACAGGCGGTAGAATACCTTCGAGACAGAGAGGGAAGAATTTTTCTTACGACCGGAAGTAAAGAACTGGCAGCTTTTACGACGTTACCGGATTATCGGGAAAGAATCTATGCGCGTGTACTTTCACTTCCGTCTGTGGTTGAAGCCTGTCAGAAACTTGGCTTTGAGGGAAAACATCTGATCGCCATGCAGGGACCGTTTTCGAAGGAAATGAATGAAGCAACGCTCCGGCAGTATGAATGTCAGTATCTTGTTACGAAAGATTCCGGTAAAGCCGGCGGTTTTCAGGAAAAAATCGATGCTGCGTTTGCGTGCGGTGTAATTCCGGTGATTATAGGAAGACCGATGCAGGAGGAAGGTATTTCTCTTACCGAGTGTAAAAGAATGCTTGCAAAATATTTTTTCTGTGAGGGAAATCAGCATATTACACTTCTTGGAATTGGTATGGGCAGTGAGGATACGCTTACCATACAGGGAAAAAGAGCTGTAGAAAAGGCGGATCTCATCATTGGTGCCAGACGGATTGCAGATGCAGTGGCACTTCCGGGGCAGGAAGTGTTTTATGAATACAGAAGCAGGGAAATCGTAGATTATATTCAAAATCATCCGGAGTATAGCAATATAGTGGTTGCACTTTCCGGGGATGTTGGTTTTTACAGTGGCGCCAGAAAACTTCTCGAACTATTTGGAGAGGCATCCATACAGCCGGAGATCATTTGTGGGATTTCATCTGTTGTGTATTTTATGTCAAAAATCGGACTTTCCTGGGACAACGCGAAGATCGTCAGTGCACATGGAAAGAACTGTAATCTTATTTCACTGATTTATTCATATGAGAAAACTTTTGCAATTCTCGGAACCGCAGATGGTGTGGCGGAACTGGCAAAGAAACTGACCGGATATGGCATGGGTGAGGTTATAGTGTATGTTGGAGAAAAACTGTCATACCCGGATGAGAAGATCTTTGCAAAAATGGCGCGTGAACTGACTGATTACAAGGCGGATCCGCTCAGCGTCGTCTGTGTATACAATCCGGAGGCAGAACCGCTTCCGGCGACACATGGAATGCCAGATGAGGTATTTCTGCGAGGTAAGGCACCTATGACAAAGAGTGAAGTGAGAAGTGTATCACTGACGAAACTGAAATTAGATGAAAATTCTGTATGTTACGATATAGGTGCTGGTACAGGTTCTGTATCGGTAGAAATGGCGCTGAGGGCTTCACAGGGACAGGTTTATGCAATCGAAAAGAAAGAAGATGCACTTAATCTTCTGAAGGCAAATAAAGAGAAATTTGCACTGGATCAAATGCAGATCATAGCGGGAACCGCACCGGAGGCTATGGAAGACCTTCCGGCACCGACGCATGCATTTATCGGAGGCTCATCAGGAAATCTTGATAAAATCATAAATCTGTTACTTGCCAAAAATCCACAAGTGCGGATCGTAATTAACTGTATTACGCTGGAAACGGTTTCAGAGGCGATTTCCTGTATACGAAAACTTGAGGAATTTGGTGCGGATAAGGAATGGGAATCAGAAGTGGTTCAGCTTGCCGTGTCAAGAGCCAAAAATATCGGCAGGTACCATATGATGATGGGAGAAAATCCAATCTATATTATTACAGTACAGGCACACAAAAGGAGATGAGCTTATGAGAATTCCCAGAATCCTTCTGGCAGCAGGCGCAAGTGGAAGTGGAAAAACGCTGATTACCTGCGGGCTTTTGCAGGCACTGGTAAACAGAAATCTTACTGTGGCATCTTTTAAATGTGGTCCGGATTATATTGATCCGATGTTTCACAGTCGTGTGATCGGTGCAAAATCTGCAAATCTGGATACATTTTTTACATCTCCGGAAGTTACGCGGTATCTTCTTTCAGAAAATGCTGCAAATTGTGAGATCGCGGTGATGGAAGGCGTTATGGGATATTATGACGGAGTTGCAGGAACGACAACACAGGCGAGCGCTTATGATCTCGCTTCTGTTACAGATACGCCGGCTATTCTGATCGTAAACAGCAAGGGAATGAGCATGTCACTTGCGGCTTATATTAAAGGTTTTGCCGAATACCGAAAGGACAGTCACATTAAAGGTGTGATCCTGAATCAGATGTCTCCGATGCTTTATCCGAGAATGAAAGAACTTCTGGAAAAAGAGACCGGACTTTCGGTTCTGGGTTATGTGCCCAAAGTTGAAGACTGTGTAATCGAGAGCAGACATCTTGGTCTGGTACTTCCTGATGAGATTCCGCAGCTTCGTGAAAGATTACAGAAACTTGCAAGAATACTGGAAGATACACTGGAGATTGATGAAATACTAAAGCTTGCCGCAGATGCACCGGAAGTTCAGGCAGCAGAGCCGCAAATTTCTTTTCATCTGGAAAAACCAGTACGAATCGGTGTTGCTGAGGATGAAGCATTTTGTTTTTATTATAAAGATAATTTCCGGCTCCTTAAAAGTATGGGAGCAGAGCTGGTAACTTTTTCACCAATGCGAGATGTACATCTTCCGGAGAACCTTAAAGGGCTGATTTTGGGCGGTGGTTATCCGGAACTTAATGCCAAAGAATTAGAAGCGAATGCGAGCATGCGGGAGGATGTACGCCGTGTATTGAATGATGGAATGCCGTGTCTGGCAGAATGCGGTGGCTTTATGTATCTTCATGATGAGATGGAGGCCATGGATGGAAACAGCTATCATATGGCGGGCGTGATTTCCGGCAGAGCTTATCGTACGCAGAGACTGAATCGTTTTGGTTACGTGACTCTGACACAGAAGAAAGAAGTTTTTGGAATGAATGACATGGGTGGAATACCTGCACATGAATTTCATTATTTTGATTCTGAAAACTGTGGGGACGATTTTGATGCGAAGAAACCACAGAGCCGCAGGGGATGGAGCTGTATTCATGGTACTGACACGATGATGGCAGGGTTTCCGCACCTGTATTTTTATGGCAATCCGAAGGTGCCGGAGGCTTTTCTTCGTAAGTGCAGCCAGTACGGCCGTCAGGATGCCAGATAAAGAACAAACGTAACTGAGAAGGTACTGAACAGTTATGAATAAATGAAAAAGAGCAGAGATGTTTTGGAATATAAAACATCGGGAAGGGAGAAACACTTGATATACCACACCATAGCGCTGGCAGCAGGATTTATACTTGATCTGATATTCGGAGATCCGAGATGGCTGTACCATCCGGTCTGTCTGATCGGTAATCTGATCTCTTTCCTTGAAAAAAGAATTCGAAAGATCTTACCGAAAACAAGCTCCGGGGAACTGACCGGCGGACTGATCGAAGTTCTGCTTGTCTGTATTCTTTCATTTGGAATTCCGGGAGTGATTCTTTATTCATTGTATCCGAAGGTTCCAGGGCTTGCGTTGCTTCTGGAAAGCTTTTGGTGTTACCAGCTTCTGGCAACCAGATCTTTAAAAGATGAAAGTATGAGGGTTTATGATCGCCTGAAATACGGAACGCTGGAAGAAGCACGTAAGGCGGTATCCATGATCGTAGGTCGTGATACAGCGGCACTTACGGAAGAAGGAGTGACGAAAGCGGCGGTTGAGACCGTGGCGGAAAATGCTTCAGATGGTGTCATTGCACCGATGCTTTATATGGCAATAGGTGGTGCGCCTCTGATGTTTCTTTATAAAGGAATCAACACCATGGATTCCATGCTTGGATACAAAAACGACCGTTATCTTTATTTCGGACGATGTGCGGCAAAGCTTGACGATGCGGCGAATTATCTGCCATCCAGAATATCAGGCGGATTGATGGTTCTGGCTGCATATTTTAGCGGCTTTGATGGCTGGAATGCCTGGAAAATTTTTCGGCGGGACAGCCGTAATCACGCAAGTCCGAATTCTGCACAGACAGAATCTGTAATGGCGGGTGCTTTGGATGTCCAGCTTGCAGGTAATGCATATTATTTTGGAAAATTATATGAAAAACCAACGATTGGTGATCCGATCAGATTGATTGAATCGGAGGATATTCGTCGTGCAAACCGACTTTTGTATGCGACAGCAATTACCGGAGTCGTTCTGTTCCTGTTCATCAGAATCGTACTTATTTTGTGCTGGAGCTGAATACAGAGTCTGATTTGTAACTATTTAGAAGATAGTATCCCGCGAGGCGTTTTGGCATGTTTTTTGCCAAAATCCCGAGAC
>ENA-OOZA01000658-OOZA01000658.1-human-gut-metagenome-genome-assembly--contig:-NODE-658-length-19465-cov-4.297012_pt1 | contig 19465 bp, 16 predicted proteins | sample MGYA00241703_ERZ501378 | MGnify/ENA primary metagenome ERZ501378 (study PRJEB25962, sample SAMEA2042916) | human gut metagenome | biome: human gut; feature: human-associated habitat; material: faeces...
CCTGCACATTCCTTTGGAACATGCAGGGCGTGGAACGCAACTGATAGCGATATCGGAAGCTGTAAAAGCCGATATTCAGCAAAGAACCGGACGGGTGGCAATGACCATTCCTAACGGAATACCTATGGATAAAATTGAAAAGCGTACACGCCGGGCATCATTCGTAGGAAAAAACATGCGTATTGTACAGGTATCCCGGTTGGATGTGGAGAAGAAAGGACAAGATATCCTTATAAAAGCCGTAGCCCTTCTGAAAGAACGCGGGATAGAAAACATAGAGGTCGACTTTATCGGAGAAGGACGTTCGGAACCCAGGCTGAGACAATTGGTGCAAGAGTATTGCGTTGGCAATCAAATCAACTTTCTCGGTCTGTGCGACCGCCAATATATTTACAGCCATTTGAAAGAATATGATTTAATGTGTCATCCTGCCCGTTATGAAGGTTTCGGTCTGACGGTAGCAGAGGGAATTGCTGCCATGCTCCCCGTGTTGGTATCGGACGAGGGTGGACCTTATGAAATTATAAAATACGGTGAATTAGGATATGCTTTCCGAATGGAAGATGTTACAGATTGTGCCAATCAAATAGAGTATATCTATAATAATTATGATAAAGCTATGGAACGTGCCGGCAGTGCTTATACTTATGTAGCGGAGCAGTTCTCGGTCAGGCGCATGGTTGCCGATTATATCAAGGCTTATCAGAATCCTTGATTGTGCAAGATACTAAAGCGACTGTTTCTAACTATATTGGTAATTTGCAAAAAAACGTATGATGGGTAATCAGATTTCAAGAAATGTAATAAGTATTGTGTACTTCCTGTTTTATGTAGGATCTGCTCCCAATCTGTTGGCAAGAAATACGATTGTATTATTGTTTTTCTTCTTTTATGGACTTGTCATTGCGATGAAAAGCAATAAGAAGTTTGATGCTGTCATACTTATTCCTCTGTTGCTGTTTGCTGTGATAAACTTTCTTTCGATATTAAAATGGGGTGGCTTTTCAATGGAGTTTTTAAGTAATTATGTAGGATATAACCTGCGATATCTGACTGCTTATTTCTTCTTGAAGTATGTGATTACCAATTTTTTTTCTTTCTATGACAGGTTGATTTATACTCTTGCTTTGATAAGTATTCCGTTTTGGCTGGTGCAGCTGTTTGATGTTTCTTTCTTTCACGATTACTTGGGTTTTATGAATTTGGACGGCGATGGTGACCAAAGAAACCGTTGGCATTTTCTGTTGTATACAGCTTATCCTTCTTGGGTAAATGACGGTGCTTTGAGGAATAGTGGATTTACTTCAGAACCTTCTTTCTTTGGTTTCCTACTGCTTTTGTGGATATGTTTACGGCTAATGAGAAATCGGATAAAAATGGATCGGAAAATATGGATAGTAATGTTTGTTGGGCTGACTACACTTTCTACAACTTATTTTATCAGCTTGGTTATGGTATTCATGTTTATCGTGCTGAATAACCGGAAAGTGATTTATAAAATTTTGAGCGTGCTGGGAGGAATTGTCTTTTTGTATTCTTTCTATGTATTGCCGTTTGGTATGCAGAAAATTGATATGATTTGGAACAATGCAAAAGAGAAAGAGCTTTCCGATTACGATTATCTTTCAAAAGGAGAGAACATCAGTCGTGTGCCTAATATGTTAATTGCTAAAGATAACATTGTAAAATGGCCTTTGGGGCACGGGTTGAATGAAAATGGTTTATTGAAAACAAGAAGTGGAGTAACAATAAAAGGGTCTGGATCGTTTACCAATAATTGCATCTATTGGGGAGTTTCTTTCTTTATTTTCTTTCCGATAGTGATTTGGCGGTTTTGGTATACGTTGAAGCATGATTTGTCTATGGCAAGTCGTATGCTGTTGTTAGTTATGACTTGCGCTTGGCTATTTTCGAGTATTGAACTGAAAGACCCACTGTTCTTTATGATTATATGTATCGGACTGATGCGATACGTGCCGGTATCGGTTCCTGTATGTAAAAACGGAAGAGTAGGATTGGCTCATTTACGATATACAGATAGCATCCTGGATAGGTTTCGTGAGAGGCAACTGTTAAAGTCTATTTCAAACAGAAAACGGATAGCAGATGAAACATTATAACAGTATAGACCTTTTGAAGTTCCTTATGAGCTTCTTTGTCATAGCGATACACACTGCGTATGACTCAGCACTCTTAATGCGATTTATCTGTCCGTGGGTAGTACCGATGTTTTTTGTCATTTCGGGTTTTCTATTGCAACGCAGAATAAGCATGCAGCGCCCCGTAGAAGTGTGCGGTAAACGTGTGGAAAACTTATTGGGGGGGGTAATAAATAGTTACATAATAAAGTTGGTAAAGCTCTACATTCTATGGACACTGCTTTACTTGCCACTGACTTTTTACGGTTCGTGTATAGTTGAGAGCAACAGTTTGCTCAGGGCATTCGCGTTGTTTTGCCGGAATGTGATATTTACAGGTGAAAACCATATGAGCTGGCCTCTGTGGTACTTATTGGCTTTAATTTGGGCATCGTTTCTTGTGAAGATAATGTTAAAATGGAAAATGAAAGTCGAGTGGATTCTGATAAGCGGACTTTGCCTTACCTTGATAGGTTGGAGGATAAAATACGTTTTGGAAACGGAACATGCAGATGATTGTTTGGAGAAAATTGTTTATGTTTACAAAAAGACATTCGTTGGTACGAGAAACGGTTTGTTCGTGGGTTTTGGCTTTGTCTCTGTCGGGATGTTTTTTGGTAAATGGCAGGATTATTTTTTGAGGCATACTGTGTGGAGCTGTTGGGTGGCAGCATTATCCGTTGCTGCATTTTTGTATGATTTACCATTTTCCACTCATTTACTTTGCTTCTGTATTCTGCTGTTTGTAATCCGGATAAGGTTGGCAGACAGAAAGCTGTTTCTATGGTTCAGACGGATGAGTACGTTGATTTATTTCTCTCACATGTTTTTTGTTGCCACTTTAGTATATCTGTTTCCGGAAGTATATGCCGGTCTGCCGCAATTTGCATTGGCATCTGTGTCGACATTCTTTTTCAGCTGTATTGTCATACGGCTTATGGAAGTTCCCGGATTCAGTTTTCTGAAAAAACTTGTTGGATAATTAATGTGCCTGTTTCAAAATTACAAATATCAATGATATGAAAGTATTAATCGTTGCAAGTTATAATTACGGAAAATATTCTCCATTTGTATCGGAGCAGGCAGAATCGGTGCAAGGTTTGAATATACAGATAGATTACTTTCCGGTTAAAGGGAAAGGCGTTTTCGGTTATTTGAAAAATAGGAAGGGTTTATTAAAAAAGATAGAAGAATATCATCCGGATATTATTCATGCACATTACGGGTTGTCCGGACTGTTGGCTAATTTACAGCGGGAAGTCCCTGTCGTTACAACTTTTCATGGCAGTGATATTCACTCCGGAGGCATTTGGCTATTACTGTCTAAGATTTGCATGTACCTTTCTGCTTTTAATATATTTGTGAGCAGACGCATTTATGAAACAGCGAAGTATAAAAAAAGTAATTATGCAATACTGCCATGCGGAACAGATACACATACATTCTTTGAACTTCCTAAAGACGAAGCACGTAATGATTTAGGCTGGGAACAAAGCGGGAAATATGTATTATTTGCCGGTGCATTCGAGAATAAAGTAAAAAATTACGCATTAGCGCAAAAAGCCGTTACTTTGGTAAATGGATGTCAGTTGATAGAATTGAAAGGTTATGATAGGGTTCAGGTTAATCTGCTGATGAATGCTTGCGATTGCCTCTTGATGACTTCAGACAAGGAAGCATCGCCTATGGTCATCAAAGAGGCAATGCTATGCGGCTGCCCTATTATAAGCGTGGATGTAGGAGATGTTAAAGATATGATTTCAGGTATCGTCGGTTGTTTTATTGCACGTAGAGAACCGGAAGATATTGCTGATAAACTGTTACATATATTCGAATTGAGGGAAAGAACCGATGGGAGAAACCGTATTATCCAATCGGGACTGGATTTATCTGATATAGCCCGGCGTATCCAGACTATTTATGAGGATGTTTGCAGAATCCATGCAAAAAATAAATATGTTGTCTGAAATAGGTTTTCACCACAAAAAGAGTACCTTTGTAAAAGGGCATAAAAAAACCCGGATTCATCACCAGTAACTAAAAGCTGGGAGAGGAACGCCCGGGACTGCATTGCAAAAGTACTGATTATTATGATATATAACAAATCATTTCTCGAAAAAGTTTTTTCGAATAAGCGTATGGAACGATATTTTATACGCTATCCCAATGATGAAGCACGGGCTGTACTGCATTATCAGTGCAATTTGCAATTGGCAGAAGCTTTTTACACTAGTCTTTCGGTTTTTGAAGTTACTCTGCGTAATGCACTTAGCCGGGAAATGGAAACGATGACCGGACGGCAAGATTGGTATGTCGTATTTCCTGTCACACCGGGATTGACTAATTTGAACCGCTACATTACTCAGGCAGCAAAACAAATTGCCGGTCGGCACGAAAATATCACCCCTTCCAAGGTTGTAGCCGAATTGACATTAGGTTTTTGGGTATCGTTGTTGAATAGCGAATACGAACGTTTGTTATGGAAAGATTTGAGGCGTGCTTTTCCATATCTTCCCAAAAAAGAACGGCAACGGAAGAATGTTTCTGCACCATTGAATACTTTCCGCTCATTCCGTAACCGGGTGTTTCATAACGAATCTATTTGCTGGAATTTGCATCGGGTAGAAGAGATTCATCAGAAAATGATTACCGTATTGGGTTGGATAAACAAAGATGTCCCTGGTTGGTTGCAGCAGGTAGATCGTTTTGAAACCGTGTGCCGCCAAATACGTAGTACAATGAACTGGGCTTAAGTTTCTGTACTATTTGCTCTGTTGTTTATCAAAAATAAATATTTACCGCAAACTCAAATTGTTCCTTAAATATTCTCTTAAAAGCAGAAATGTTATTTTGTTCATAGAAAATAAACATTGCTTTTTTGTTGTGCCGGTGATGCCGACACGATGGGAACGGATATTCCGGTCTACATTCAAATTATCGGTCAGAATATTATGAATATCTTCGACATGGCTTACGGTCAGAGCCTTTTAATAATCCGGTTCTTGAAGTATGAATTTTAAGGTTTAGAGCAGGGAATATGTATTGCCTTCTATCCGTGAGGATTTCCAGCTTAAGTCTATGCCCAACCGCTCCATTTCGAAATTGCATCCTTGCTGTATGGTACGTTCATCGATTTCTTTTTCAAATATGAAAAAAATACTTGTTTCATTGAATCATCCCGCCCATTACCATTTGTTTAAGAATACAGTAGCCATTCTTAGACAAAGAGGGTATGAGCCGCTTTATGTTATCAGTAATAAAGATATATTGGAACGTCTGATGATTGCGGAAAATGTTGAATACATAAAACTAAACGAACAGATTAGACGAAAGAAGAGTATGTTATCTGTTTTCTGGGGTGCTGGCATTGATTTACTTAGAAAGGATTATTTACTCTTTTGTTTTGTCCGTAAGTACAGGCCTTCGATTATGATTGGAACTGATATAAGCATTACACACATTGGAAAACTGAGAAATATTCCAACCTTGTTCTTTAATGAGGATGATTTTGAAATTAATAAATTGGCATGTATGTTTGCCTATCCATTTGTTACGAAAGTTGTTTCACCGGATATCTGTTCGGTGGGTAAGTATACAAGAAAGAAAATAGCTTATAAAGGATACCAAAAAATAGCTTATTTACATCCTGATTACTTTTCTCCCGATTATGAGTTGATAAAAGGGATAGTGGGTAAGGATGAATCGTTTTTTATAATACGGTTGGTTAGTCTTACCGCAGGACATGACCTCACGGGACAACATAATGGAATTTCTATGTTCTTATTGGATAACTTGATTGATATTTTATCAAGGTACGGACGTATATTCATCACCAGTGAAACTGTCCTTGATGCGAAATATAACCGGTATGTCCTGAAAATGGAACCTAATTTAATGCATCACTTACTTTCGTTTGCAACCCTTTTTATCGGAGATAGCCAGTCAATGTGTTTCGAAGCAGGGTTATTGGGTACTCCATATATCCGGTATAATGATTTTGTAGGTAAAATTAGTGTTCTTAATGAAGTGGAACATACCTACAAGCTTGGAGTGGGTATACCGACCGATAATCCCTCCCGCCTTCTAAATGTAATTGAAGAACTGTTGTCTACCCCTGATTTGAAAAGTGTATGGAGGGAAAAAGTAAAGCAAGTATATAAAGATAAAATTGATGTAGCCAAGTTCTATGCGGATGTTATTGAAAACGAGATAAAATGATATTATAAATATGGAAACCATAAAACGATGTAACCGATGTGTCTTGGATTCAACAGTAGAGGATAATACTTTTGATTCAGACGGTGTGTGTAAATATTGCTATATACATGATGAGTTGGAGAGAAGCCATCCTGTTTCAGAGTTTCAAGTAGAAAAGCTCATTAATAGAATTAAAGATGCAGGACGACACAAGAAATATGATTGTGTCTGCGGCTTAAGTGGAGGACGAGATAGTTCATACACGCTGTTAAAAGCTGTTGAATACGGCCTGAGGCCATTGGTTGTTTCTGTGGATAACGGCTGGGGAACTTCAATAGCGGATGCTAATATAAAGAATGCCTGTGATATTTTAAAGTTAAAACCAATAACAATAAAATTTGATTGGAATGAATACCGGGATTTACAGCGTTCGTTCTTTATAGCCGGCGTGCCGGATGTCGACTCTCCCACGGACTTAGCGATTTATGCGGCTTTACATCAGCTGGCAAGGCAATATAAAATCAGGTATATACTGAATGGGCACAGTTTTCGTACAGAGGGTTCGTCTCCGATAAGCTGGTCTTACTTTGACCCGGTTTATATAAAGAATGTACAAAATGAGTTTGGGACAATTCGATATGATAAGATACGGTCTATTCCTACAATTACCAGCCGGGATTTGATTGTCGATACATTTATCCATAGAATCAAAGAGGTTCGAATTCTTGAGTTTATGGATTATAGGAAAAAAGATGTAGATAAGGAACTGAAAGAGAAACTTAAATGGCAAGATTACGGCGGACATCACCAGGAAAATAAATTTACTCACTTTATCCAGTCGTATTATCTACCAGTGAAGTTTAATATAGACAAACGGAAGACGGAGTTGTCGGCACAAATCCGTAGCGGGCATATTACAAGGAAGGAGGCGTTGAAGATTATCGGACAACCGTATTCTTTCGACCAGGAAATCGTAGATGAAGTTACTGCGCGTTTGGGCTTTAGCCCGCAACAGTTTCAAAGTATGATGCAGGAAAAGACACATTCTCATAGAGAGTTTAAAACACTCCTTTCATTCTACCGGCTTTTCCGTTTTCCTATATATCTTGTTGTCAGAATGAAATTGCTTCCACAAATTCTATATTTAAAATATTGCCAGTAGAACGTAGGTCTATGAAAAAGATATTAACCGTAATCGGTGCACGCCCTCAAATAATAAAAGCTGCAGCTTTGTCGCGTGCTATCCGAAATAATTACTCCGACAGAATAGAAGAAAAAATTCTTCATACCGGTCAACATTATGATATGAATATGTCTCAGGTGTTTTTTGAAGAATTATGTATTCCAAAACCTGATTATAACTTAAATGTAGGTTCCGGGAAACATGGAGAACAAACTGCAAAAATGATAGCCGGTATAGAAGAAATACTTTTGTCGGAACATTTTGATGGGGTGGTTTTATATGGCGATACTAACTCTACACTTGCCGGTGCAATTGCTGCTTCTAAGCTTCATGTTCCGATATTTCATATTGAAGCGGGGTTACGTTCATTTAATATGGATATGCCGGAAGAAATAAACAGAATTGTTTGTGACCAATTATCTTCCATTTTATTTGCACCGACAAATACGGCAGTTGCAAATTTGAAGAATGAGGGATTCGAAATTGCTCCGGCTATATTTCATGGAAACAAACATCGGCAAGTGTATAATAGCGGTGATGTGATGTATGATAACAGTATGTATTTTGCGACAATAGCTGATAAAAAGAGTAATATACTACGAGAGTATGGTTTGCAAGCTAATAGTTTTATATTAGCGACGATTCATCGGGATTATAATACGGATAGTAAAGAACGTTTAACGGATATATTCAAGGCATTGTATTATATTGCAAATGAATATCGGATAAAAATAGCTATTCCATTACATCCGCGAACAGCTAAATTGTTGGAAATAAATCTTGATGTTGATTTAATAGATAAAGTGAAGCAATTGGCTCAGATTCTTATTTTGCCACCGGTTTCATTCCTTGATATGATTAGTTTGGAAAAGAATGCCAAGTTGATTATGACCGATTCGGGAGGAGTTCAAAAAGAGGCTTTCTTTTATGAAAAGCCTTGTATAATTCTTAGGTCAGAAACCGAATGGGTGGAAATCGTGGAAAATAATGCCGGTATAATTGCAGATGCGGATTTTAATAGGATTGTGAATGCATACAACGTATTGTCTGTCAGTAATATGTCTTTTCCTCAACTATTCGGTAATTCCAAGGCAGCAAATATTATTCTCGATAAGATCGTGGCTTATTAAGAACTTGTTTAAATTTTAATTTAATGTTTCAGTAGAAAAAAGATAATATGATAAAGAACATGAAGAAGTATGGATACATAGCCTTTGTACTATGTGTCCTGGCGGGTTGTGCATCGCAAAAACAGATTTCGTACCTGCAAGATGTGCCGGATGACTATCGGCAAAAGATAACCCAGGATTATGACCTCAGGATTCATCCGGATGATTTGCTTTCCATTATGGTGAATAGTAAGGACCCCGAACTGGCACAGATGTTCAATCTGCCGATGGTAAGTTATCAGATAGCTAACAGCAATACCGGATATGCAGGAGGACAGAACCGGGTATTGGGGTATCTGGTGGACAAAGAGGGAAATATCGACTTTCCGCAGTTGGGAGTTATCAAAGTACAGGGAATGACACGTGCAGAACTGACAAAATACATCAAAAGCCAGTTGATAGAAAAGGGACTGGTGAAAGATCCCATCGTAACCATCCAGTTCCTGAACTTCAAAGTATCGGTATTGGGGGAAGTGAACCGGCCGGGAACATTCGAGATAACCAGCGACCGCATCACCTTACTGGACGCATTGAGCCTTGCTGGCGACCTGACCATTTACGGGCAGCGCGAGAATATAAAGGTTGTCCGGGAAGAAAATGGAGAGCGGGTAGTGGTTTCGCTGGATTTGCGGAACAAAGATTTATTGTCGTCTCCTTATTATTATCTGCAACAGAATGACGTAGTGTACGTGGAACCCAATAAGGTAAAGGCAGGACAACGGGAGATAAACCAGAACAGAACCATAGGTACGTTTGCTTCCATACTATCGGTAATGGTATCCTTGGCCGTGCTTATATTCAAATAAAAAACAGTAAAGAAAAAGTTTATGAGAAAAGACAGGTTTGAAGATTTGGACTTCATAGATTTTAATGACAGCCGCCGGCAGGAGGGCACGGTGATTGCCGATATGCTGTCGGCAGTGTATCGCAACCGGAAATGGTTCATCCTCTCCGTAGCGGTGTGTGTCCTGATAGGTTTTCTGTATCTGAAAAGTTCTCCGAAGATATTTTTGCGTACCGCCACGGTATTGGTGAAGGATGAGCAAAAAGGCGGAGGTGTCAATGGTGCGGCTGCTTTTCAGGATTTGTTTTCGTTAGGTGGCAGCACGGTAGATAACGAAGTGGGTATCTTTAAAAGTAAGCGGCTGATGCGGACGGTAGTCGAAACACTGCATTTGGATATAAGTTACAAGGAGTGGGACGGACTGAGAAAGAAGGAACTCTATACGTCCACGCCGTTTGCCGTTACCTTCCTTGATGCAACTCCTTCACAACAGATAAGCCTTACTGTTACGATGTCGGACAATGGAAAGGTGACGCTGGCGGATATGACCCTGCAAAATGAAGAGGAAGAAGAGGAATTTGACGAAATCCTGACCGTGCAGCCGGGAGATACGGTGAATACTCCGGTGGGAAAAATGGTGGTGGCATCGACACTGTTTACGGACGAAAACAGCATAGGCAAGACGGTCTACGTGACGAAGGGAAATATGAAAGAAGTAGCGGAGTCATATAACAAGGCTTTGAATGTAGGGGTGGCAAACAAGCAGTCGTCACTGATAGCCCTGAGCATCGAGGACGAGAATGTGCAGCGGGCGGAAGATTTACTGAATACACTGATTGAGGTTTATAAGAACGATGCCATCGAGGATAAAAACAGGATTGTGATAAATACCGCCAGATTTATCGGCGAGCGGTTGGAGATAATCGAAGCCGACCTGGAGTGATACTGATTCGACTACAATGCTTATGTATCTTGATGACAGTACACATAAGATTATTCCAGTGTGTGCCAAAGCTGAATGTAAGCATAATTCATCAGATTGTAATGCAGTATTAGACAGCAGTTACGACAATTCTCCGCTTCATTACTATAAGGGAAGTCTATATGTTGTTAAAGTGGAAGGCGGTATGGCTAAGTTAGAAAGAATTGCGAAAGATGGAAGCAGCAGAGAGGATGTTGCAGATCTGTTTGCCAGTGATGATGGAACAGTGTCTTTAGTATTCCATGATGATTGTGTATATGCATATGACAGAATTGGACACATGGGGGCAGTTGAGAGCAAAGATACTGATAAAGTAGTGATTGTAAAGGCAGAACTTGCAAATGGAAAGACAAGTGAAGTGTTCTCATATGAGGGAGCAAATAACGCTATTAACGAGGCAAGAAGCTTCGGTGATAAGCTGTTTTTCCTGATAAATCATAATTCAATTGATAAAGAAACATTAACGGCAGACGTTAATTACAAGCTTTATTGTTATGATTATGCCACAGGCAGCGCAGAACTGGTATCTGATAAGAATATATCTGATTATTATGTTGATACAGACAATGGAATTCTGTACTATTTCGTGATAGATAAGGGGCTTTATTCAAGAAAGCTTAATGAAAATGATGGCAAACTGTTGTATAAGGCTGATGATTCAATAGTAATGGCAGCCTTGTCATATGATGGAAAGTACATATATATGTGTAACGGTGGTGCAGGAAGTGCAACCCAGATTACTAATTTTATTGATGAAAAAATATTTGTACTCAATCCAGACGGAACACTTGTCAATACTATAGAACTCGACAGAAGGAAAATGAGTAATCTGTACTACGGCGACGACAAGTACCTGTTCATAGGCTACTCTAATAAGCTGTCGTATATTGATAAGAGCAATATTAGCAGCAGTGTGGAGATAGTTCCTGTTAAGTGATTTTGAAGTGGGCTTACACAGTGAGGGGCGGAATATGAACGAGTTTAGGAGACTGATTAACAGGAAAGTTGTCATTGGCTTTATCGCATTACTTATTATTAATGTATCGTTGTATGTGTATCAGCAGACAAAGGGCGCAGGGATTAAGGAATTAAGGTTTGAAACCGCGCAGCGGCAGTGGTGTGTTGATTACTATGGCAATTATGATATTGAGGTTGCGATAAATGCGGTGGATTCGGATATAAAGAGGATATTAAGTTACAGGAAGGCTGATAAGCAGGGGACTGTGGCGGAATCCGAGGTACAGGCTGGTGCGGAGACCGAAGTTTTGGGGAAATATAAGGCACTGTCTGAGAGTGAGCAGCTTCTGTTTCTGACGGTATTAAGGGATATAGAAAGCCAGTTGGAATATATAAAGAAGTATCCTGAAGACATGAAGCAGATTCAGACTAATGCACAGCAGCTTATGACTTTCTCTATATTTTCAGATAAGAACAGCTTTACATATAATAATATTGTAAAGACTGGCAAGGATTTTGAAAAAGTAGCTGATGTATCGCTTTATCTTGTTAATAATAAAGCAGCAGGCAGTTTTGTGAATTATTATTACACATTTTACTTCGCGCTGATTATGATGGTTTTCATAATATATGGTCTGTCGGGTGAGCGTGATAATGGAATGTGGGGGATTGTACATTCGGCAGGAAGCGGAAGGCTTCGGCTTGCGTTACACAGACTGTTTATTATCGCAGGCTCTGGCGTGGTTATAACAGCGGGTCTGTATTTTACAACATTTGCAGCAGCGCTGCTGTTATACGGCGGAGCAGGTGCGCTCAATGCGCCGGTTCAGTCTATACAGGCATTTGAAAGATTTGCTATGCCGATGAGCCAGATTGGGTTCGTGCTATACAATTATGTATACAGTGCGCTGGCGGTAGTGGTTCTTAGCGTGGCATTATGGACTGTATTCGTTGTCAACAGGAAGCGAAATCATGCGCTTATTCTGACTGGAGTAGTTGTGGGGCTGGAAGTGCTTATGTATTACAGGATAGGACTTCACAGCATCTACAGTGCATTTAAACAGATTAATATTGTGCGTCTTATGAAGGTCAACGCGGTCATCAGCACATATGCGAACCGCGGAAGGGGAAGCTTTGTCATATCTGAGTCGGCTATTATGTTTTGGGCGCTTATGGTGATTCTTGTTGTGTCCGTGGCAGTTGCGGTAGTGGGAACTGTGTTTATGCGTCCGAGTCAGGGTAAAAATGTGCTGACACGGCTTACTGATAAGCTGTATGCCGGATATCAGCATATTTTTGCAAATGTGCCTGTTGTATTCAAGGAGCTTCACAAGCTGCTTGTGACAAGCAGGGGATTTACGGTTATTGTGGTGCTTCTGCTGGTTGTTATGTATTTTATCAGTTATGGAAAGATGGCTTTCTCGGACAACTCCAGAGAGCGTGACAGGATATATCTTGAAAAGGGCGGTGCTGATTATTCGCAGATATCCGCCCTGATTGATGAGCGCAGAGCTGATTATATGCAGGCTGTCCAGAAAAGTATGGAAGCTTCTGAACAGTATGAGAATGGTGAGATTGGAATTGACGAGTTATCGCAGATTAATTCGACTGTGTCTATATATGCGTCGCGTTATGCTGCGGTGAGGGAATTTGAGCAGAAGCAGGAATATCTTGAGAATCTTAAGGAAGAGACTGGTATTGATGGTTACATGATGTCAGACAGGGGATATGAGGAGATATTTGGCAAGTACGGAAAGGCAAGAGAGACTGTTCTTCTTATGGCTCTGCTTGTGTCTGTTGTGCTTATTGTTTCTGAGAATATCGGAATTGAGACAAGCACAGGAACTAAATATATTGTCAATGCTGCAAGCGGAAAGAACACTGTTAAGGTTAAGCGGATTGTGGCATCTCTAGTGTTGTGCATAGTCCTGTATGTTCTTGTGTATGGAATTGATATGATACATTTGCGAAGCTATTACGGCATGCCGTACACGGACGCACCGCTTATGAGTCTCACATTTATGAGGGATTGCGGGCTTCATATTACTGTTGGAACATTTATGATAATCCGACTGATTGTAAGGCTGATTGCAATGCTCATTACATTTGCAGTTACATATGTACTGTGCAGCCGTTTTTCTGAGGTGCGCGGAAGGGTTGTGTCTGTGCTTCTTATGGCTGCGGTGATTGTGATTGCGGCTGTGATGGGAAATGTGAGTATATGGTGAAAGGGTGAATAAGGATATTGAAAAAGGCAGAAGATTTACCTGAATTTCTCAGGTAGTTCTTCTGCCTTGTGTTTTATGTGTTGTGTGAATTATTCTGCATCACCGAAGATTACATGTCTTACTGGTGTAAGTGCATATAAAAGTATCATGCCGATGATTCCACATACGATTATCTCGCCAGCGCCAACTGTAACGAAGAACATTGCAAACATGCCCTCTGAGCCGTAAGCAAACTTAAGTACGAATGGTACAATGATTGTGTTAGCAACAATTGGTGGAACTGGTGCAAGCCACTTATGCTTTCTTAACAGGTATGTTCCGATTGCGCCGATAAGTGTTGCAATGCTTCCAAATACTACATCCCATACAATTGCGCCACCAAGGATGTTAGCAATTATACAGCCAACAAATAATCCAGGGATTGCTGCAGGTGTAAAGTAAGGCAGTATTGTGAGTGCCTCCGCAATTCTGAACTGCACTGGTACGAAACTGATGTAGTTAAAGATTACTACAAGTACGACATAGATTGCTGCGATAACAGCGGCCTGTGTGATGAATTTCACACTCATTCCTTTTTTCTTCATATTCAATTATCTCCTTTAGTTTTGTTTTGCGTGTGGAAGGTCTCGAACACACGATTTGTTACTGTGTCATAACACAGCCTGTGTAGTTTAGCAGATTATCATGAGATTGGCAAGTACAAATGTATATTATATATCCATGTAAGCTGGATGTAAGTTTCGTGTTATATAATTGTGGTAAATAAAGAAGCACATTTTTAATAAGAGACATTGAAAAAGGAGGGCGAGATTTATGGATGATAAAAATGTTGTTAAGAAAAGGGTGACTCTTGCTATTGCATTTGCAGTATTCATTGTTGTGGTAATTGCAGTAATACTGCTTATCAAGCCAGTAATGTCTAAGGTTCAGGAGAATCGCACAGCAAAGGTGTCTCAGGAAACGGCACAGGAAGCGGAAGAATTTCTTAAGACTAAGTATCCGGAAGTTGTGATTGAGAAGCGCGAAATGTATGTTAAAGAGCATAAGCCGCAGGAGAATACGCAGTATATTAGCAGAAAGAGCATTGATACGGAATATTCGTATGCATCTTACGTATTCTATGGTACAATGGATACACCAGATGCGAAAGGAGACAGCGTCATAATCTATATGTCGGATAGCGGAAAGTCGCCATATTATACTGTTAAGGACAGCACGAATAAAGATGATGCAAAATGGCAGATGTCGATTGTGCAAAATAAGTCAGGCAATGCTAAGACTTGGGATTATGCATTTAAAGAAAAGTAATGCTTAAGATTATAGGAATATATTTATTGATTATTAATGTAGTAACATTTGCTTTGTATGGAATTGATAAGTGGAAAGCGATACACAACAAATGGCGCATAAGGGAGGCGACTCTTCTTATTACAGCACTAATCGGCGGTTCGCTTGGAGCTTTTATTGCAATGCAGATGTTCAGACATAAGACAAAAAAGTGGTATTTTAAGTATACGGTTCCTGCTATGCTTGTTGTGCATGTGGTGGGGATGATTTTATTGGTGGTTAAATTGTAAGCAGGCTGTTATGTGGGACAGCCTGCTTGATTTATATTTGGTGAATATGTGCGTTGTCGAAAAAATAAACTGTAAAAAATTTTTATGTTATAACCGCAAAACTTTCTGATTGAATTATAGATTAAGGAGTGTAACCGCATTTTTACCCAGTATTGCATTGGTATCTTTTTCTGAAAACCCACACTCTTTTATTAAATCTACTGCGTCTTTCTGGTCGTCCCACGGGCTGTCAGAGCCGAATAATATGTGGTCTGCACCGTGAATGTTGACCATTTTCTTGAATTTTTCTATTGGAAGGCTTGCGTTGTGATTGAGCTTCTTGATGCATGATGAGGTATCAAGATATACATTTTTCATGTAATCTTCCTCTAATATGGAAGAAACATCGTTCCATTGTCCCCATCCACCCATGTGTGCAAGTACGAGTTTTTCTGGTTTTATTTCTTGAATCATTGTTGTAAGTCTGTCTACGCTTGATTCATCGCAGCCCGGAAAGCTTACATCGAAGCCTGCATGTATAAGTATTATAAGCCCGAGTGCTGATGCATATTCGATAAGCCTTAATGACTGCATATCATCTATATTGGTTTTCTGGAAAACCGGGTGAAGCTTGATGCCTTTGAAACCATTGTTGGAAAGCCAGTTCAATATTTCTCTGAAATTCTCACAAGCCGGATGTATTGCCCCAAATGAAATTAATCCGGTTGTCTCACTTGTTTCATTAGTCTTTAAAGCAAGTGTATTGATTGTGTCGCACTGATTAGGCTTGGTTGCCACGGGAAGCAGTACGGAGTAATCAATTCTAGCTTTTTTCATTGAATCTGTAAGAGAATGTACTCTGCCATCAAGATAATTGTGTATTCCTCCGCTGTGGGCTAATGTGCCAACTGCTCTGTCAGCAAGTTCATCTGGAAATGTATGTGTATGAAAATCTATTATCATAAAACCTCCTTGAGATTAGGTATATACGGCTGTCATCTGCTGTTGTATAGGGGACAGCCGTATATTAGTCATTACATATATAATAACCATTTTGACATGGTGTATACAATTGTTTAAGTGTTATATTTGCTCCGCTTTATTATGTATATATTTTTCGTATAAAATCAAGTTCTTTTTTGGGGGATGACCTACTAAAGCTGATAGAAGTGGAAGATTAGTAGGCAAAATTAAGCAAGATAAAGAGCAGGAGAGAGGATAACATCCGTGAAAGACCTACTAAAGTTGAAGCAAGTGGCGGATTAGTAGGCACACAGCCAACACCCATCTAATACCATGACGAATAACCAGCACATACCACCAAATACTCAGCTAATACCGAGCCATTACCCAGCTCCCCCACAATTCAAATAACAAGAATCTGCAAAAACCCTATTGACAAATAGGAAATTGAGAATATAATGATTTACATACCAAGATACTATGTTTATATGGAATTAGATTTTGCAAGGAGGTACATGGAGGTTGAAGAATAGGATTATTGACACAGATGTACTTATTATAGGTGGTGGAACGGCAGGGTGTTTTGCCGGTATCACACTTGGAGGGAAGAAAGACCTTGATGTACTGATTGTTGAGAAAGCTAACATTGTACGAAGCGGATGTCTTGCGGCAGGCGTTAATGCAATTAATGCTTATATCACTAAAGGCAGAGTTCCACAGGATTATGTTGATTATTGTAAGAAGGACGCAGATGGAATAGTAAGAGAGGATTTGCTTCTTTCAATGTCGGAAAGACTCAATCATGTCACTAAAGTAATGGAGGACTTAGGACTTGTAATCCTTAAAGATGAGAATGGAGATTATGTTGCGAGAGGAAATCGCAATATTAAGATAAATGGTGAGAATATCAAGCCGATACTGGCGGAAGCAGTTAAGAAGCAGGACAATGTAGCGGTAATCAATCACCTGAATATAACAGATTTCATAGTAGAGAATAACAAGATTAAAGGTGCATACGGATTTGATGTCAATGATGCAGTGTTCTATGAGATAAATGCGAAGGCAGTTCTTGTGGCTACTGGCGGAGCGGCAGGCCTTTACAGACCTAACAATCCTGGATTTTCAAGACATAAAATGTGGTATCCACCGTTCAATACAGGAGCCGGATATGCAATGGGAATCAATGCAGGTGCGGAGATGACCACATTTGAGATGAGATTCATTGCTTTAAGATGTAAAGATACGATTGCTCCGACAGGAACTATCGCACAGGGCGTTCCGGCAAAGCAGCTTAATTCCAACGGCGAAGTGTATGAGAACAAATATGGTCTTACAACTTCACAGAGACTTTACGGAACAGTTACTGAGAACCGAGAGGGCAGAGGTCCTTGCTATCTTGGAACTAAGGGAATAAGCAAGGAGCAGGAAGAAGACCTTTACAAAGCATATCTTAACATGGCACCGAGCCAGACACTTAAGTGGCTTGAGGCGGCGGGCGGTCCTTCTGAGGAAAATGTTGAGATAGAAGGAACTGAGCCATACATAGTCGGAGGCCATACAGCGAGTGGTTACTGGGTTGACAATAACCGAGAGACTACAATTCACGGGCTTTTTGCAGCTGGTGATGTTGCAGGCGGATGTCCTCAGAAATATGTAACAGGAGCTCTGGCAGAAGGCGAGATTGCAGCACAGGCGATAGCTGAAAGGCTTGAAGGCTCAGGAAAGGGCTTTGTTGTAAATGAGGTGGCAGATTCAGAATTGTCTGAGAACGCATTTGCAAAGAAGAGCGAGTATGAGAGATTTCTTAATAATAAGCAGGGACTGGTTGATATCGAGCAGACTGAGGAAGCAATGCAGAAGATTATGGACCAGTACGCAGGTGGCATAAGCACTGATTATCAATACAATGAAGCAAGACTTGAGCTTGCAGATGAGAAGATTAAATTCTTAGAGCAGAGCATTGATAATCTTGCGGCACAGGATGCAGATGACTTGCTTAGAATCTATGAGATAAGAGAAAGACTTACGGTGTGCAGAAGTGTTATAGCACATTTGAAAGCAAGAAAAGAAACCCGTTGGCACAGCTTTGCGGAGAATATGGATTATCCGGCTAAGAGTGATGACTGGTTAAAATATGTCAACTCCCGCAAGGAGAATGGCGAGATTAAGATAATCATAAGAGACCTTGTGAGAGGAGGCGACAGCTATGAGCATTCAGATAAATAAGTTAAAATGCGTTGGCTGCGGGAAGTGCATTGAAGCCTGTCCCGGCAACCTTATCAAGAAAGATACTGATGGAAAAGCATTTATAAAGCATGTCAAGGACTGCTGGGGCTGCACATCTTGTCTTAAGGAATGTCGTTTTGAGGCGATTAATTTCTTTCTGGGTGCTGATGTCGGTGGCAAGGGAAGCACTCTTTCGTTCAGACAGAATGGAAGCATCAATACATGGACGGTGACTTCGCCGGATGGAACAGTTAAGACGCTTGAGGTCAACAGACAGGAATCTAATAAATATTAGGGAGGAATATCATGGGTAATTTATCACATTTGGACGCACTCGAAGCAGAGGCGATATATATTATAAGGGAAGTTGCAGCAGAATGCGAAAAGCCGGTAATGCTGTATTCTATAGGAAAGGACAGCTCAGTTATGCTTCATCTTGCAATGAAAGCATTCTATCCTGAGAAGCCGCCATTTCCATTTCTTCACATTGACACAACATGGAAGTTCAAGGAAATGATTAAGTTCAGGGATGAGACAGCGAAAAAGCTTGGAATCGAGATGCTTACATACACTAACGAAGAGGGTGTTAAGCAGGGAATCAATCCATTTGACCATGGCTCAGCTTACACTGATATCATGAAGACTCAGGCTCTTAAACAGGCACTTAACAAATACGGCTTCACAGCGGCATTTGGCGGTGGACGAAGAGACGAGGAGAAATCAAGAGCTAAGGAGAGAATTTTCTCTTTCAGAAATACAGCACAGGCATGGGATCCAAAGAACCAGCGCCCAGAAATGTGGAAGCTTTACAACACTAAGATTCACAAGGGTGAGAGCATGAGAGTTTTCCCTATCTCTAACTGGACTGAGAAGGATATCTGGCAGTACATCCAGAGAGAAAAGATTGATATTGTACCTCTTTATTTTGCAGCAGAAAGACCTGTTGTATACCGTGACGGCAATATCATCATGGTTGATGATGACAGAATGAGACTTCTTCCGGGCGAAAAGCCACAGATGAAGAAGGTAAGATTCAGAACTCTTGGCTGTTATCCACTTACAGGCGGTGTTGAGTCAGACGC
>ENA-OOZA01000673-OOZA01000673.1-human-gut-metagenome-genome-assembly--contig:-NODE-673-length-19247-cov-3.167414_pt1 | contig 19247 bp, 4 predicted proteins | sample MGYA00241703_ERZ501378 | MGnify/ENA primary metagenome ERZ501378 (study PRJEB25962, sample SAMEA2042916) | human gut metagenome | biome: human gut; feature: human-associated habitat; material: faeces...
AAAAAAAAAAAATCAAGAAAAAAAGGTGGTTTTTTTTTTTTTGACGAAAATCCAGCATGCCGTAAGAAAAAAAGAAAAAAATAATATGATTGTTACAAAAGTTTAATAAAAATGTCAAGAATTAACAAAAAAACTAGAAATATGACTTCCGTAAGCGTATTTGGACATAAAAAACAAATGGAAAAAAGTGCATCTTGAAATAAAAAATAAATTTGTTAAACTAAAAGTAATATATATATAAATCAAAGGAGAAAGCAAAATGGAAAAACGTAAAATATTTTTGAAAATAATTGCTATAGCGATTTCAGTTATAACAATTTTAGGAATTTTAGTGAAAGGAATATATTCAGCAAATGACAATCATTATGTTATTGATGTTGTAAATGAAAGTGCAACAAGCAAAAATGAAGAAATGCAAATAACAGAAAAGATTGTAAAACCAGCTAATCAACAGTATTTTGATTCAAAAGAATTAAACTATGAAGTAGAATTAAAAAACATAATGCAAGAAAACTTTGAAACACAAGTTGCTATGGTAATAGACACTTCATACAGTATGGGAATAAATGATGCACAAAATGCTGCAAAAACTAAAGCGAAAGAATTAGCAAGCGGTATATTGAATAATGTTAAAAATTCTAGAATTTCTGTATCAAATAATAATAACGTTAAACTTAATATGACTAGTACAAAAACGGATGTTACTACCAATATAAAAAACATAAACAATCAAATAAATGCTTTAAAAGATGGAGAAGGTAGTGATAGTAACATTGGTTTAGATAATGCATATAAGACATTTACAACACCATTGGATTCAAAAAATACTGTAAATAAGTACATAATTGTTTTTACAGATTCAACAGATGAAGTTTCAGAAAAAATGAAACAATTAATGGAAAATGATGAAAACTTACAAATTATATCAATCTTAGTTGATATGACAAGTACATCTTACATAAACAATGGAGTAGCAACAGCAGGAGAAGTATATGTTTTACCAAGTGAAGTTTCAGCAGAAGAAATTACAAATGCAAAAGTACTAGATTTTGATTTGATATATGATGAATTGAATAAAACAATAAGAAATGTAGAAGTAAATAATGTTTTCTCAGATGAAATTTTAAATTATTTTGATATTTCAGACTTTAAGACAACAAAAGGAACTGTAGAAAAAACAGAAAATGGTTATACATGGAATGTTGAAGAAATGAAATTTTCACAAACAGAAAAATTAACATTTAAAGTTACCTTGAAGTCAAATGTAGATATAGATGCAGGTGTAATATTTAACGAATTATACACAAACAAAACACAAAATATAAAATACAATACATATAAAAATTCTACAAATAAAAAACAATTAGAAGGAACAGATGCAAGAGAAAATACAGAATCAACAGTTATAAAAATTTGTCAAGGTTACGATTTAAAAATAAAAGCAGTAAATGAAGCTAATAATAAATTAGCAGTAGACGGAGCAACTGTAAAAGTAGAAGGAAAAAATGAAGCGGGAGAAGTAGTTTGTGATATTACTAAACAAACAGATAGTGATGGATATATAACTATTACAGCAAGTGATGCAAGAGCATTAAGAGGAGATGGAACAATAACATATACAGTTTCACCAACAGAAGTAAAAACAGGTTATATTTCAACAGATCCTATAACATTTGATATAACAAATAATAAGACAACAAGAAAACTTGTATTTGACAATCATGAATCTAATGTAAATGGAACTGTAAATGAAGAAAAAAGAAGTGTTGAAGTCATAATGCCTATTAATGCACAAAGAATAGACTTTGAAATAAAATCAGTTGAAAATGGAAATGACCAAACAACAGTATCTGATTGTGAATTTGAATTAATACAACCAAAATTAAATAACAAATATGAAATGGATGTGTTAGCCGGTAAAACTGATGAAAACGGAATCTTACATTTTTCTCCAACAGTTATGACAAAAGATGGAACATACAATTATATTTTAAGACAAGTATCAGCGCCAGACATGTATGAAGTAACAAATTTAACATTAATAGAAATAACATATAAAGATGGAATAATAACAAAAATATCAAAACAATTTAATCCAAATATAGATACGGAGGTATGTACAGATAAAGAAAATCATGTTTTGATTACAGTAAAAGATGAAAGTTTAAAAACAAATCCATTTGATTTACAAATAAATTTAAGTGATGATAAAGATGGAACAAAACTAGAAGGTGTAACATATTTGGTTTCTACAACAAATTCAAATAACCAAGTTAGAAATGAATATGTAACAACAAATGAAGATGGTCAAATAAACACAAAAATCTATGGAAGTGGTAATTTAAATATTAAAATTACAGAACAAAGTCCAAAAGTTGGATATGTTGCAGATACAGTTTCAAAAAATTTAACAATTGACAGAAATAATAATATAATAACAATTTGGTATAAAACAGAAAATCTAAATGTAGAACAAAGTACAAGCCAAGAAGATATAATTGTAAATTTAACAAGTACAAAGAAAAATAAACAAAATATAGTAAGAGTATCTTTAGTAGATGCTGATGAAAATGATGTTGATGTTGGAAAAAATGTTATATATTATTTGAAAGATACAGAAACAGAAATTCAATATGGACCAGCAGTATCAGATAAAAATGGTGAATTATCATTTACAATAGAAAATAAAGAAGAAGGACAACACAGATATTCATTAATAGTTGATAAATCAAGTGTTCCAAAAGAATATGATGTTGAGCAAGTTGCAGATCATATTGGATTTAATTTGGTATTTGATGGAGAAGGTTATATAGTAGATGAAAATGTTATAGATAATCAAACTATTATAAAAGACTACTATTCAAAAGTAACTAATGAAACAAGTATGGAATATACATGTTTTATAACAGTTGGTTATAAATTAATAGAAGATAACACGGTAGATTTTAGGGTACAATTGAATGATAAAGACGATACTCGTAAAGCTCTTGAAGGAGCAAAATATAATATTAATATTGAATGGGATATTAATGGTGTAACAAGAACAAAAACAATAAAAGAAAGACAAACAAATACTAGCGGAAACTTATCTACAAGAATTGTAAAAGCTGATCAAGTAAGAATATATGTACAACAAGTTGGAGCAAGTGCAGGATATACTATTGACACAACAACACAAGAAATATATCTAAGTTTTAGAAATAATGGATTAACAAATATAACATCACAATCTCCATATGATAGAGGACAAACTAATGTTAATGAACCAAATCAAGGAGCATATATAAATGGTGGATCAACAATTGTATATCAACATTTAAACAAAAAGAGAACAGCAGAAGATACATATCTAAATTTAACAATAAATAAACTTGATACAAATGGAGCATATGTAGATGGAGTTTTAGTTAATATAAAATCAAATATTTTAAAAGACAAAACTAATGGGGCATTAAATGACAAAAAGACAACAGGTGAAAAAGGTTCAGCAGGAACAATTGCATATGATTATAAGAGTTACTTAGAAGATAAAACACATAATGATTATATAAGAGTTCCAAATATAGGAAAAGAAGGAACAGAGAATGATGAAATAATTTATGATTTAGAAATATCTGAATTATCAAGAAAGAATAATGATCCATCACAAGATACAGTAAAAAATGGAACAACTGTAAAATTAAGATTAATATTTAGAGAAAAAGACAATAGAATTTTATTAACAAATGTTGAAACAATATATGGAAATAGACTAGTAAAAAGTAAAACATTCTCAAGTGCAGGAGATAATAGTGAAGGAAGAGCAGAAGAAGATTCTTTAGGTGTATATTTAGCAAATATTACATTAGATTTATATACAAATTATGATGAAGTAGGAAATCTAGCATTAGACTTAAAGAAACAAAATAATACAGGAAATGAATTAACAGGAGCAGAATATGATATAAAAGTTGTAAATCCTGATACAACAGTAGTTAGAAAACATGTTAAAGTTGATAATGGAGATGAAAACTCTGCAATAGAATTAACAGGATTATCTGTAAATGTAGGAAGCTTAATTTATATAACAGAAACTACAGCTCCAATTGGTTATGGAGTAAATACAAATGCTGAAACATTAGAAGTAAAACAAATTACTGATGATGGAGAAGTTGTTTTAGAACAAATAGATCAAGCATACTCAGCAAACAGATTAAAATTAGAAAAACAACAATCAACAACTACATCAGCAGGAACAACAAAGAGTAACTATTTAGTAACATTAACAGATTATTCTTTAGATAAATTCGAATTTAATATTAATGCAGTTGATTCTACAACATTAAATGGAATAAATGGTTATGGATTTAAAGTAGAGAGTTCATTAGGTGCCCAAAAAACAGTAATAACAGATTCTAATGGAAATGGATTAGTTAATGTTGGAGGAAATATAGAAAATAGCACAATAACATACACAATAACATCAAATAAGGTAGCAGATTATTATAAACCATTTAAAAATACAATAAAAGTAAATGTAGTATTTGATGTTTCGGGTAATGTTGATATTGATAGCACAATGAATACACAAACAGATGCTAATTATGGAAGAATATGGAGTATTAAAAACTTAGAGACAAGTGGAAAAATCAATATACAAATCTTATTAGATCATCAAGACCCATTAGTAGTAAATGTAGAAACTGTTGACAAAATAACAAATGCAGTATTAAGAGATACTGAATATAAAATAACAGATTCTCAAGAATTACCAGGAACAGGAAAAGAAGCTATACAAGTAGGATATTGTTTAGAAAATGGAGTAAAAACATACAAACTAATTCAAACGAAAATAAATAATTCTTATGCAAAAATGTCAGATAAGACATTTAAAATAACATACACAAATGAAAAAGTAACAGATGCAACTCTAGATAGTGATAGAGATGATGATACTATAACAATAACTGGTAATAAAGCAATAAAAATAAGAATATATGTAGAACCAAAAGTACCATTTGAAATTACAAACTTATATTATTTTGAAAACTCAACAAAACTACAAGGTGCAAATTTTGAAGTAACAGAAGTATCTGGAGGAGATAGAGGAACTGGGACAACAGATGCAAATGGAATAACAGGAATATATTCAGGTATATTAGGAACAAATCAAGAACTTATATATAAAGTAAAACAAACATCAGGAGCAAGTTCTTATGCAACTGTAGAAGAATTCTATGTAAAAGTTAAATATAACGAAAATAGAGAAATAACAGAAGCAAAACTTGTTGATAACAATGGAAATGATGTTGAAGAAAATAGATTTGTAACAGTATCATATACAAAAACTTCAACAGCATCAACATACAATGGTAATACAAAAGGAATAGTAAAAATACAAGTATTAAATTATCCAGAATTTAAAATGAACATTGAAAATGTAGATAGAAGAGATGGAACAACCCAAATAGCGGGAACTGAATATAGTGTATCTTCTAAATATACAACAAGTGAAAATCAAGAAGTTTCATTTACAAGTACAAGTGGTGTAATAACAAATACAGATGGTATGGGCATAGCACATTTAGATAAAACAAAAGATAACACAGTAGTAACATATACAATAAAAGAAGTTAAACCAGCAATTGGTTACCAAACATTAGGGAAAGACATAGATGTTGTAGTTACATATGACGAAAATGGATATGTAAGTAATGTAACATTGAAAGATAATGATAATGTTAGTCAAATTGCTAGTGTATCAAAAAGCGAAACTATGACTAATGATGTTGACAAATTCCAAGTTAATGTACAATTAAAAAATAATCCAATATTAAAATTTAACTTAACAGCAGAAGATAGTGTAGACCATAATACAAAAATAAAAGATATTGGTTTCCAAATTGTAAGTAAATATGCTGAAAATGTATATTCTAATTCATCAGCAACAAATAAAGTAAATCAAACTCAAACACCAGAAACATCTTATACAGATATAAATGGTTATACAGCATCATATTTAGATAGAACATTAGAAAACAAAGATATGTATTATACAATTAAAGAAGTTCAAAAATCTGCAGGTTATAATTGGCAAGACAAAGACATAATTATAAAAGTTACATATGATAATGATGGAAAAATATCAACAATTACTCCAACACAAGGAGGAGAATTAATTAATATTACATCATTTGATAAAGATAACTTTGAAATAAATATGGAAATATATAATGAAGAAATTAAAGAATTTGGAATTCATTTAACAGCAGTTGATACATACAATGTAAATAAAAAATTAAATGGAATGAGAGTAGAAGCATTCTTGACAGATTCTACAAGACCTACTGATTATGTATCAGATGGAAAATATGAATTAGTTGGAGATAAGGCATTATTAACAGGAGCTGACAGAGATAATAACGGAACACCTGATATTTCTTATGGTGAAGATTATGAATCTATGGGACAATATACAAAAGGTGCAGGAACTAGAACATTAAGACTAGTTATAAAGAATGATTCAAAACAAACAAGTCAAAGTGGTTATTACTTAGATAGTTATGATGGAAGTAATTCTGGAAATAATGTTGGTTACTATACAGGAACACACTACAATCAAGATGCAAAATATCAAACAGTTGCATATCAATGTTTAATTAATGTAACTTTTGATGATGAAGGAAAAATAACTGATGCAAGATTAAATACAGGATTAAATACATATATAGGTTGGCTAGTAGATGGAAGATATGTTCAAATAGATGAAAACAACTTAATAGATCATACAAATTACAAATTGAATATTACTTTAAAATTCTTCCCAATGTTTGATTTAAAATTAAATGCAATGGATAATTATACATTCCAAAGTGAAGTTGATGAAAATGGAAAACCAATTTCATTAGATGGAGCTAAATATACAGTATCAACAGAAAGAAAGAATAATACAAGAGAAGAAGATGAATTTGTTAAAGCTGGATATATAGGAAGAGGAAATACATATGGAAATGGACATATAGTTGATGGTTCTATTTATGAAGATACAAATGAATTATTTGTACCAATAGAAAAGAATTATACAAGATTATTCTATGTATATGAGCAATCAGAGCCAAAGAATTATCAAAAATATGTAGATAGATACATAACAAAAGAAAATCAAAAGTTAGTTGCAATAATAAGTGTAAAATTTGATGAAAATGGAGAAATTGATTATAACAATTCTATAGTTAGAAAAATAAATGATAATATAATTAAACCATATATGAATGAAAGTGGAAATGCATCTTTATCATCTAACAACATCAAAGAATATAATTATTATTATAACAAAGATAGTTCAAATAGAAATATTGATTTCTATATAGGCTATGCATTAACAACAAAAATAAGTGTAAAAGCAGTAGATGATATATCAAATAATCCAATAGCTAATATTAGATTGTACCCATTTACAAATAATACATATGTATCAAATACTTCATATGAATATAATACAGTATCCTTCAGAGATACAAATTCAGATGGAAAAGCTTCATGGAATTATTGGGGAGCTGCAACAAATGATAATGTAAATAAATACATAATAGCTTCTTCAAGAATAGGAAATAACTATAATGGTTACTTCTTCCCAAGCGATATGGCAAATACAGGACTTGGTGGAAGTGGAAACGAATCAGATTATTATACAGAATTAGATATAACATATGATAGTAATGGTAAAATCTCTAACATACAATCACTAAAAGCAGATTTATGGGGAGATGACAATGTTACAAATATCTCATGGGATTCAGCAACAGGAAATGTTTATATAAATATGCTATATAGTAGAAAATTACAAGTAACATTAAATAAAGTAGACTACTATGATAATACTATAAATAATTTATCAGCTGGATTTAATGTTACATCTAATAAAGGATTACAAACATCTATAAATGCAAAACAAATGACAATATTAGGAAAAGTATATAAAGATACAACAGTAAAATATACTTTATCTGAAACAAGATTACCAGAAGGTTATTACCCAATATCAAAACCAATAGATTATTACATAACATTTAATGATAAAGGTAATTTCTCAAAAAATAATGTAAAATCAGATAGTGATTACTTTGAAACAGTAAATACTGTTGAAGATACACAAAAAATAAATAAGACAACACCAGATTTAACAATAAATATAAAAAATAAACCATCATTTAATTTAGATTTACAAGTAATTGATAAATTTTATAAAAGTTATGGTTTGAAAGATGCATATCTTAAAGTTACAAGTAGCAAAGGTGATGTTGCAGCAGGTAATCCACAAACAGACAGCAGAGGTTATGCAAATGTAATAGCAGGACCAGTATATCCAAATGAAACTGTAAGCTATTATATAGAACAAACAAATACAATTGATGAATATTATGCAAATACAACAAAGATTGAATTACAAGTAAAATACAACGAAGCTGGAAAAATAGAAGATTATAAAATAATAAAAGGAAATGATGTAATTAATAATTTTGATTCTAGTAATTTTATGAATACTAGAGAAATATCAATGCAAATAATGAATATGCCGAAGGATATAAAAATGGGTATATACAAATATGATAAAACAACAAATTCAGCTATGGCAGGAGTATCTTTTGAAATAACAAAAACAGATATTAACTCAGGAAAAAGCACAGTAACAGATATTGTAACAGAAACAAATGGAGTTGTTATAACATCAATAGATACATTTAATACATCATTAAGTGGTAAAACAATAAAATATACAATACATGAAAAAGAGACACCAACTTCATATAGAAGTATGGAAGATGTAGTATTTATAATCAGATATAATGCAGATGGAAGTATTGCATCATGTAATCAAGTTGCAAATGATAATGGAATACTAAATATAAAAACAAAATTAGAAATTGCTACAAATGGTAATATTAAGATAATTAATGGACAAAGAGTACACTTTAAAGCAACAATTCCAAATGATAATGCATACAACTTAATAATTAAAGATGAAGATATAAATTATGCAGGATTAGGAATTGAAAGAACTCAATATGATGTAAGTATAAATGGAGAATCATATTCAGCAGAACAAACAAATGAAAATGGAATAACAACAATAGAAGATTTAACACAATCTGGAGAAATAACAATTAATATTGCTGAACGTCAAATAGGAGAAGGCTATAAATCAAATATAAATAATAAAGTATCTATAAAATTACAAAAAGGTGTAGATATATATAGTTTGAATTTAGACTCTGAAAGTGAAGGTTATGTTGATGACAAAAATGCTACAACAACAAATGCAATAGTAAAAGTTGATGAAACATATGGAAATATAGAAGTTACATTTAAAAATGAAACAAAAACAACTTTAACAGTATTAAAACAAGATATTAATTCAAAAGTTGGATTAAAAGATACAGAATTTGAAGTTATAGCACAACAAGTTGACAATAACGGAGCAGAAATTGGAGAAGCAATAACATTAACAACAGATGAAAATAAAACAACAGATAAAAATGGTATGTTAAGTTTTGAGTTAGGAGTTGCTCCGCAATCTCAAATATGGAAATATACATTCAAAGAAATAAATCCACCAGAAGGTTACAATCCAATTGTTGATTTAGCAATGACAGTAACATTTGACCAATATGGAAGAATATCAAATCAAGTATCAAGTAAACAAAGTAGATTAAATGCAGTTATGGAAGATAATTATTATAATTGTCATAACATATATGCAATCATATATAATGGAGATGTATCACCAGCTTACACAGTAAAAGTAGTAACTGAAGATGCAGAAACAGGAAAGAGAATTAATGGTTCAAGTATATATATGAACATAACAGATGCAACAACAGGAAACTTGATAACAGTACAACCAAAAACAGGAGCATCAGCTAGTAATGGTTCAATATCTCAAACATCAAATTTAGGAATAGATGGAAAGAATTATACAGATGAACAAATAAATGCAGAAGATAGTAATGCGCCTGTAATTGTAGAAAGAGGATTAACATACATTGATAATATTGATTATGAAGGAACAATAAACATAGAAATAAGTCAAAAAGGAACATCAAAAGGATATGTTTATGGTTCACAACATACAGATGGAAATATTCAAATATCAACAAAATATGTACCACAATTAGATAATGATCCTACAGCTGAATTTACAGTAGTACAAAATGATGGATTTAATGTTATAGTTGATAATTCAAATAGAACAATAACAATTAAAATATTAAATGAATCACAAGTTGTATTTGATATAACAACAACAGAAAAAGCATCAAAACAAGAAACAGAAAGAGTAATAAAAGGAGTAAACTACAATATTACAGCTGAAATTCAAACTGCAACAGATAGTATCTTAACAGATATTGATGTTACAACACCATTATCAGATGAAAATGGACAAACAATAGGAAATGTTGGAAAAGCTTATGCTGGAAAAACAATAGTTTATACAATACATCAAAATACACCAGAGAAATATAAAGCTATCGAAGATATTCAAATAGAAGTAAAATATGACTCTAATGGTTATATGAAGTACTATGAACTATTATCTTCACAAGATAATGCAAGTATAAGTATCGAAAAAACAAAAGATAGAACAATAACAATTAATGTATATAATACAAAAATATTAAATGGATATACAGTATATGTTGAAAAACATGCTATGGATACAGAAATTGATGAAGAAGCTTATAATAGAGTATTAGCAGGAGCTAAATATAAAATAACAGTAAATCAAGAAGAAGCTGGAATTGAATATACAACTTGGACAGATGTAACAGACGAAGATGGTATAATTAGAGGATTAACATTCAATGGTTATGGTTATATAACAATAACTCTTGAAGAATTAGAAGCACCAGATGGATTTGCAATAGATACATTAAGACAAATAAGACTATATAGAGATGCAAATACTGGAAAAATAGAAGAAATAAGCGGAGATGTAAACTTCACAACAAATGAGGATTATACAGAAGTTTATTTAAAACCAGTAGATGTTCAAGCTGATGATAAATTTACATTAATAGTAAATAAATATTCAACAGCAAGTAACAAACGTATTACAGAGGACCAAGCTGAATTCAGAGCTGAATTACAAAAAGAAAACGAAGAGGGACAAATAACTTATAAAAATACAATTGAAAACATATTTACAGATAAAAATGGTAAAGCTATTATGGACAATATAGATATGCCTACAGAAACAGGAAAATATAAATTAATATTAACAGAGATAGAAGCACCAAAAGGATATGAAAAATTAGCCGAACCAGTAGAATTGGAAGTTACATTTGAAAGAGATTCAGCAGGAAAAATTATAATTTCAACAGTATCAGAAGATGAAGAGCATAATGTAACAATATCAAAGATAACAAAACAATTAATAGGATTAAATGTAGGAAATGATGTTGACGATAAAATACAAGAAGATGAATATTCATTAGACTTTACAAAAGTTGATGGAAATACAAATGAAGCAATTCCACAAACAGCAATCTATAAAGTAGCATTACCAGATGATTACAACACATCAGTATATACAGAAACCTCAGAAACAAAATTAGGACCTGGAAAACTAGACTATTGTTATATCGAACAAGATAAAGATTATAAAGTAAGATTAACACACATGAAACTACCATCAAAACCAGGAAGATATACATATGTTATTAAAGAAATTGTTGCTCCAGAAGGATATGCAAAAATTGATGAAGAATTAACATTAACTTTAGAATTTGCAAGACACGAGGAAGATGGAAAACTTTATATTGCAGATGCAACATCAAGCAATGATAAATACTTAAGAATAAATACACAAACACCTAGCGAAACTAATGTAAGATTTAGTGTTGATGTTATAAATTACCCAGCAGAACAGAATAAATTTACAATACATTATGACGCTAATGATAATGGAGAAGGAACAGTTGTACCAGAAGATCAAATAAAAGACAAAGATGTTGATATAGCATTAAGTACAACAGAACCAACAAGAACAGGATATACATTTGAAGGTTGGGCAACATTACCAAATGGAACAGTAGCACAATTTAAACCAGGAGATACATTTACATTAAATCAAGATATAACTCTATATGCGATATGGGAAGAAGCACTATACTTGAAATCTGATAAATATAAAATTTCAAATGAAAATGATTATGCAACAGATACAAATTCAAATGAATATGTAAATGGAGATAAATATATATTTGGAATTAAGCCAGCAATAGGAGCAATGAAAAACTCAGAAGAAAATAAAGGAACAAACCTAGAAGAATTAAAAAATCATATTACAACAAATGCTGATAAAATAGAGGTTATAAAACAAGACAATACAATACTAGAAAATGGAGATTTAATAGGAACTGGAATGAAAATTGTATTAACAAAGGGAAATAAAAAAATTGAAATTATTGCAATAGTATTAGGTGATGTAAATGGCAATGGAAGTTTGGACGGTTCAGATAAAACAAATGCAAGTAACTTTATAAGCAAAGATGATTCAACTAGATTTGATACAATAGAAAAGAGATTATCATTAGATGTAAATTTAGACGGAAAAATAAGACCATCAGACTTAACAGTACTAAGACAAGCATTAGCAAATGATGATAACAGTGGAATGGGGGTGTAGAATATGAATAAAATATTTAAAACTACTATAGCGCTAGTTGTTGTATTAGCAATAATAATGACGCCATTCATATATTCAAAAGCCACAGAAGAAAAACCATATATAGAAATCACTAAAGATATGACTAATTATGAAAAGGAAAAAACAATAGAATTAACAATTAGTTTGAAAAATATGAAAAATAAAATATCATATATTGAAGCATATATAGATTATGACAAAGAAATATTTGAAGAAGTTACATCAAAAGATTTTTCAAATAGTTTAAATGAAAATACTTTAAGTTACTTTAGTTATAGTAATAAAGCCAACAAAATAGTAGTCGAATTTGATGAAGACACTGAGGTAACAGAACTTTGTAAACTAAAACTAAAAGTATTGGACAATATTGAAGATATAAGTACAACAAAATTTAAAGTTAGTCATGGAAATTGTTATTCTTATAATGATGACAAAACAATAGAATTTGGTGATGTCACAGAAACATTTGCTGAAAATAATGATGAAGAAAAATTATATTTATCAACAGAAAAATACAAAATTGGTGAAAACAATATAAAAGATTATGAAGATGGAGATAAATATATATCAAGAATTACAAAAGAAACAAAGTTAAAAGATTATATAAATAATTTAAAAACAAATGGAGAAATAACAGTAACAAAAGAAGATGGAACAAAATTAACAGAAGAAGAGTATGTCGGAACAGGCATGAAATTAACAGTAACAAAAGATAAAGAAAAAATAGAATTGAAAATAGCAGTATCAGGAGATTTAAATGGAGACGGAAAAGTTACGGCAACAGACTTATCAACAATAAACCAAACAATTTTAAAAACAACAAAATTAGAAAATGAATATAAGTTAGCAGCCGACTTAGATGAAAACAATAATATTACAGCAACAGATTTATCTACATTAAATAAAATGTTACTAAAAATTCTATAAAATAAAGTTAGCACTTGAGCCAAAAGGCTTGAGTGCTAGCTAATAATATATTTTTTATGATTTAAATATTGTATTTATAACTAGCATTTAAATTGATATAAAAATATGTAATAAAAATGTAATATAAATATAATATTCAAGTTATAAAATAATGAAAGTTTAGCTTCCGCAGAGTGTTATAAATCAGACTATTGTAAAATAAAAATAATGTACTTGAATAAAAAAAATATACATGTTAAATTAAAAATAATAAGAAATATTATAAGGGGGATATTATGCAAATGTTGAAAAACCAAGCAAAATCTAAAAATATAAGTTTATTATTGCTTATTTCAATATTAATACAAATGGTAATGCCATTAACAACATTAGCGGCAGGGTTAACAGTAAGGTTTTCTTCTAGTGCAACAGAAATAAAAGCAGGAGATACAATTAGTGTTAATATTTATGTTACAGGAGGAGAAACTTCATATTTTTCAGCATATTTAGAATATGATGAAAGTGTTTTTGAAAAAATCACAAAGAGTAGTATTTCAATAAATTCTAAACTTATTGCTGATGAAGATTATGGATTATGGACCAAAACATATTCTAATTCAAATGGAGTACAAAAAATAAGTATTTCAGAATCTGAAGGAACATCATTTACTGTACCAGATAATGGACTATTAGCTACAATAAAATTTAAAGCGATTGCAAATGCAACAACATCAACTATAAAATTCAACAATATAGCATTAGTTGATGTAAATAAAAGTGATATTGATGCGGGCAATATGAGCATAAAAATCCCAGAAAGTGGAGCAACTACTTATACAATAACATATAATCCTAATACAACAGATTTAGTAGAAAATATAATGTCAAGCGGAGTAAAAGTAGAGGGAAAAAATTACACAATAGCAAGTGCTCCATCAAGAGTAGGATATACATTTACAGGCTGGAATACAGCAGCAAATGGAAGTGGAACTCCATATGCAGCAAATGCAACATACTCAACAGATGCAGAATTAAATTTATATGCACAATGGCAAATAAAATCAGCAACATTAACAGTAAACCCAAATGGAGGAATTTGGGAAGGAAGAACAACAACACAAACATACACACAAAATTATCAAACAACAAAAGCTATAAGCAATCCAACAAGTGGACCAAATGGTTATATTGTAAGATTTAACTCTAATGGAGGAAATACAATAAATCAAATAATACAAACTCAAAGTTTTTCTAACTGGAATCTAACTGGTGGAGGACAATTAAATGGAACAACATACACATTTGGAGATACAGCTGGAACATTAACAGCACAATATGTAGGAGATGCAATAACATTACCAACACCAACAAAAACAGGAGCAACATTTAATGGTTGGTATACACAATTATCAGGCGGATCAAGAGTAGGTGGAGCAGGTGAATCATATACACCATCATCTACAACAACATTGTTTGCTCAATGGAATGAAGTACAATACACATTGACAGTAAATCCAAATAGTGGAACATGGAATGGAAGTAGTTCAATCCAAACTTTAAATGGAACATATAATTCAACAAAAACAATATCAAATCCAACAGCACCAAATGGTTATACTGTAACATTAAATGATAATGGAACAACAAGTAACATAGTTCAAACTAAAAAATTTAGTGGATGGACAAATGCAGGAAGCGGAAGCATAAGTGGAACAACATATACATATGGAGCTGGAGATGGAACAATAACAGCAAATTATACAGCAAATAGTGTAAACTTACCAACACCATCAAAAACTGGATATGTGTTTGATGGTTGGTATACAGCAGCAACAGATGGAAGTAAAATAACATCACCATATATGCCAACAAATAATACAACATTATATGCACATTGGACAGCAAATAGATATACAATAACATTTGATAATGCTGGAGGACAAAATTCAACACCAACGAAAGAAGTATCATATGGGCAAACATACGGAACATTACCAACACCAACAAAAGCAGGTTATACATTTGATGGTTGGTATAATGGAAGTACAAAAGTAACAGAAAGTGATATTGTAAATATAACAAGTAATACAACATTAACTGCTAGATGGTTAGGAAGTGAATATACAGTAACATTCGATCCAGATGGCGGAAATGTTAATCCAACAACAAAGAAAGTAATAAATGGTGGAACATATGGAACATTACCAACACCAACAAAAACAGGAAATATATTTAAAGGTTGGTATAAAGATACAACAAAAATAGAAGAAACAACAACTGTTGATATATCAACAAATATAACATTAAAAGCAAGTTGGGAAGTAATAAAATATACATTAACAGTAAACCCAAATGGCGGAACTTGGAATGGAAATACAACATCACAAAATTTTGGACAAGGATATGGAACAACAAAAACAATATCAAATCCAACAGCAACACCAAGTGGATATACAGTTAGATTTAATACAAATGGTGGAACAAGTACAGATTCATTACAACAAATACAAACAACAGCATTTGATGGTTGGAAATTAACAGGTGGAGGAACATTTGTAGCGCCAACATATACATATGGAACTTCAAATGGAACATTAACAGCACAATATACAGGAAAAAATGTCACATTACCAAATGCAACAAAAACAGGATCTACACTTAAAGGATGGTATACATCAGGAACAGAAGGAACAAGAGTAGGTGGAGCAGGAGATGCATATACACCAACAGAATCAACAACATTGTTTGCACAATGGAATGAAACTGAATATACATTAACAATAAATCCAAATGGAGGAGTTTGGAATGGAAGTGCATCAAATCAAACAGTAATAGGAACATACAATTCAACAAGAACAATAGCAAATCCAACAGCACCAAATGGTTATACAGTTACATTGAATGATAATGGTAGAACAAATAGTATTGTACAAACAAAAACATTTAGTAGATGGATAAATTCAGGAAGTGGAAATATAAGAGACAACACAACATATACATTTGGAAATGGGGATGGAACATTAACTGCCGAATATACAGCAAATGTTGTAACATTACCAACACCAACAAAAGATGGATATACATTCGATGGATGGTTTACAAGTAACGGAACAAAAATATCTGAAAATGATAATGTTAATATAACAGAAAATATAACATTAATAGCAAAATGGCAAGGAGAAAGCTATACATTAACAGTAAATCCAAATGGCGGTACATGGAATGAAAGTTCTGAAATTCAAACAGTAGTAGGAACATATAATTCTACAAGAGAAATATCAAATCCTATAGCACCAAAAGGATATACTGTAACATTAAATGATAGTGAAAATACAACAAGTATTGTACAAACAAAAAGCTTTAATGGATGGACAAAAACAGGAAGTGGTACAATAGCCGGCACAACGTATACATTTGAAAATGGAAATGGAGAAATAGTAGCTAACTATACTTCGAATAAAGTAACATTACCAATACCAACAAAAGAAGGATACACATTTAAAGGTTGGTTTACACAAGAAAATGGTGGAACAAAAATTGAAACATCATATATGCCAGAAAGTGATATAACATTATATACACAATGGGAAGCAAATAAATATACTATAACATTTGATGGAAATGGAGTAACACTTGAACAAAATTCTAAAGAAGTAACATATGGACAAACATATGGAGAATTACCAGAACCAACAAAAGAAGGATATGATTTCGATGGATGGTATACAGAAGATGGAAATCTTATAAAATCAAGTGATATTGTAAATATAACAAAAAATACAACATTAACAGCAAGTTGGAGTGTAAAAAAATACACAGTAACATTTAAAAATGATGATGGAAGTGTACTTTATACAACATTAGCTCAATATGGAAATAAAATAGTATATTCAGGAAAAACACCGGTTTCTACAAAAATAATTCCAGGATATGAATCAAAATTCAAAGGTTGGGAAAATCAAGATGCACTTGAAAGTATACAAGGTGATACTACTGTTACAGCAATATATGAAGTAACAATCATCCAATATAAAATAATATACAATAATATTAGAGATTGCGACAATTCTAAAAATCCAACAAGTTACACAATAAAAGACAGTAATATAACATTAGAAAATCTAGAAGATAAAGAAGGGTCTAAATTCCTAGGATGGTATGATAAAGCAGTTGAAGGAAACAAAGTAGAAAGTATAGATACTTCTAAATTGGAAAATATAATATTATATGCTCAATGGAAAGATGATAAATTATATCTAAAATCTGAAAAATATAAAATTGGAGAAAATGATATAGACAATTATGAAGATGGAGATATCTATTTAGATAAAATACAACCAGAAACAACATTAAAACAATTAATGGAAAATTGTGATACAAACGGAATAATATCTGTTATAGATAAAAATGGAAAAGAAATAACAGAAGATGAAATTGTAGGAACAGGAATGAAGATAAAAGTTACTAGATATGGACAACAAATTCAATTAACAGCAGTTGTAATGGGAGACTTAGATGGAGATGGAAAAGTATCAGCAGTAGATTTATCAACATTAAATCAAGTTTTACTAAAGATAATACAAATAAATGGGGCTGAATTTAAAGCAGCAGATTTAGATGATAATAAAAAAATAACAGCAACAGATTTATCAACAATAAATAATACAATATTAAAAAATATAAAATTAACATATGATAAGAGCTTAGACAAAAAAACAAATGAATAAGATTTTAAATTTTTAACTTTAAAATATAAATAATGAAAGGAGAAACACGTGATGAAAACAAAATTAAAAACATTATTAACAGTAAGCATTATGGCATTAATAGTAGTAATTTCTACAATATCAAATGCAGCTTCAGTAGGAATGACATTATCAAGTAACTCAAAATTAAAGGCAGGTGATACTGTAACAGTAACAATGAGCTTAGGAAATATTGATGCTGGAAATGGTATCGATACAATTACAGCAGAATTAAACTATGATAAAAATGTTTTTGAAACAGTAGAAACATCAAACTTAATTGCAAGCAACAGTTGGACACCAACATATGCTTCATCAACAAATATGTTAACAGCAGTAAAAAATTCAAAAGTTACAAAAGGTGAAACAGTATTAACAATAACATTAAAAGTAAAATCAACTCTTAGTGTTAAATCAACAACAGTAACATTAAAAGACATTGTAGTATCTGGTGGTAGAGTTCAAGATGGTGGTACAGGAGATATAAATGTAAACAATGCTTCTGTAACAATTAATGCAGATTCAGATGCAATAAGCAAAAATGAAAATACAATTAGTAATACAACAACAACTACAAACACCACTACTAATACTACGAAACAAAATACAACTTTAAAAGATAATACTGTTACAAAAAAGACAACATTACCAAAAACTGGAATTGAACAAGGTGGAGTAATAGCAATAGTTGTTATTGCAATAGTTGGAACATTTAGTTATGTATTATATAAAAAAACTTCAAAAGAAGTAAAATAGAGTAAAAAGAGCGGGTTTTCCCGTTCTTTTTTGATATTTTCATTATTAGCCGGTAATTTACGGTAACAGAAGGAGGTAATATGTTAAAATTATTGTTTTTTCGGCTTAATACATAATTTAAGAAATTCTAAATTGATTTTTTGGGACCCTTT
>ENA-OOZA01000687-OOZA01000687.1-human-gut-metagenome-genome-assembly--contig:-NODE-687-length-19044-cov-2.570594_pt1 | contig 19044 bp, 19 predicted proteins | sample MGYA00241703_ERZ501378 | MGnify/ENA primary metagenome ERZ501378 (study PRJEB25962, sample SAMEA2042916) | human gut metagenome | biome: human gut; feature: human-associated habitat; material: faeces...
AGCATTTCCGGCAGGCCGCCGCCGACAATTACTATATCATAAAGGTCTTTCATTATTCCTGCCCGCCTTTCACGTCAGTTTTTTCATAATATAAATGCGAATCTTTGCGTTCTTTAAGTACATCAGCAACGGAAATTCCCAGTTCACGCGCCAAAATCTGCGTTACGCGCGGACCGCAGAAACCGCCTTGGCAGCGTCCCATGCCTGCACGGGTACGGCGTTTAACGGCATCAACAGTTGTTGCGCCACAAGGAGCTTTAATGGCAGCAACAATTTCGCCTTCCGTAACAGTCTCACATCGGCAGATAACACGTCCAAACAAAGGCTCACCGGCAATAACAGCCGCTTTTTCGCTGTCAGTCAAACGGGTAAAATGAATCTGTTTCGGCAAAGCAGCTTTAAAATCTGCTTTTTTAGCCATCGGCAGATATTTGGCAACAGCTTCGGCAATTTCTTCAGCAACCGCAGGAGCAGCCGTCAAACCGGGAGACTGCATGCCGGCAGCATTAAACAAACCTTCCACGCAGGAAGCGCCGATAATAAAATCGCCGTTATCAGATACTGCGCGCAAACCTGCAAATTCGGTAATAGCTGCACCCATCGGCAGGTTCGGTATCAGCTTGCGGGCAGAAGCAACAATCTGGTCCATGCCTTGTGCCGTAACGCTGGTATCTTCTTTATCATCCATATCATTGGCATTAGGGCCGATAAAGGTATTGCCGTGCGTGGTAGTGCAAACCAAAATACCTTTACTGTTTTTAGCTGGCGTCGGGAAAACAACGCCATATACCAAATCATTGCAGGCAGTTTTATCAAATAAAATATATTCACCCTTACGGGGATGGATTTTAAAGCTGTTGTCACCTGCAAGGTAAGCAACTTCATCGGCATAAACGCCTGCTGCATTAACTACGCATTTGGTTTTTATTATGCCAAGATTAGTTTCAACAGCAGTAATTTTACCGTCTTCTTTAACAAAACCGGTTACGCGGCAGTTGCGGATAACTTCTGCTCCATTTTGTACAGCACACTGTGCAAAACGCAGAGCAGCTTCAAAAGGCCAGCAAACACCGGCCGTAGGAGCCCACAAAGCAGCAACGGCAGTTGTAAGATTCGGCTCTTTAGCCAGAACTTCTTCACGGCTTAAAATTGCCAAATCGGGCACGCCGTTATTTTTGCCGCGTTCCAACAATTCTTTTAAAGTTTCAACTTCTTCATCATTGGTTGCCACAACCAGAGAACCTGTCCATTTAATATCAAGGTCCAGTTCATCTTCAAGTTCATGGTACAGGCGGTTGCCCAAAACGTTCATAATAGCCTTATTGCTTCCGGTAGGTGCGTCAAAACCGGCATGCAAAATAGCACTGTTAGCTTTCGTAGTGCCGCAGGCAATATCCGGTTCTTTTTCCAGCAAAACGCATTTTACATCGTACTTCGACAGCTCACGCAAAATTGCGCAGCCAACAACGCCGCCGCCAACAACAACAACGTCTGCCTCTTTGATAAAATCCATTTCGTCACATCCTAAACTTAATCAGTATTTAAAGTAATTTTAACACATTTGTTACAGAAATTGAATATTTCAGGCTTTTAATTTTCAGAAAAATTTAAGTAAAACCGCGGCGGGATAAATAATGTCCCAAATCTAACTTTTATTGTTTCCAAAGTTATACTTATAAAAGTTAAGAGTTTTATTTAATTTTTTCATTACAACAACACTTCCAAAATACTGGCGTATAGTTTTTGAACCTCCTTTAAAACACTTAATTATAATTTCATCACTATTATAACGGGTAGGCGCTACATAATTAATAAATTTAATGTTTTCCCAACTATTTTGCCAATATTTATCATTGTAATCTAAATCAAATACTTTAAAAATTTTACTATCTAAATAAATATAATCATAATTTTTCTTTTTTAATTTTACTTGCTCAGCAAAAATATTTCCATTTGATAATAAAAATATAACCGAAATTACTAAAGAAAAAATAAATACTTCGTAATGTCCTTTAAATAAGAAATAAACACTAACTATTAAATATGAAAAACCGAAGATTGATAAATAATTTGATTCTTCAAATGGTTTATTCGCCTTTATATTTATATTAAAGTTATCATCAACTAATATATTTTTTGATATATTTTTCTTTATATATAAAGCTATTTTAAAAGCAGTATTATAATATTCATATACATTTTTTTGTCTTATTTTTATCGTACTTAAATTTGCATTAAATTTCAAAAAATAAATATTAAAATAAAATTTTTTCAAAATATAATAAACAAAAAAGATTTTTTGATAATCTTCTGCTGTTTCTGTGTCTTTATAAAAAAATCGTAAGCCAAATATGGTGTTTTGGTTATTTATACCGTAATAATACAAATCATTAACCAGTTTATTAATACCATTTTGGTCACAGGTAAAATCCAACACCAATCTGTAATTTTCATTTAAATCATTAACAATAACGGCAGCGTTACCATTATTTGTTATAGAAAGACCGCAGTAATACATTTTTATCACCACCATTTTAATTGTTTATTTATTTCTTTCCCAGTTTTAAATTACCTGCTTTTTTATTATTTGACACTCTGTTCAGCATATTTTAAAATTAAATTGAGAAAGAAGGTGCGCTTATGAAAAAAATATTTTTGCTTTTTACCATTGCCATGTGCCTTTTTAATACTTCTTTTGCAGAAGAAACCAAAGAAGCTGAAACCAAAGCTCCTGCCGCGGCAGAACAGCAGCAGGAAACCAAAGAAGAAGCTGATGTTAAAGTGCTGCTGAGCACTGAAGATGTGCAGCAACAAATGCAGCAGGGCATTAATAACTACTGCTATCTTGAAATTGAAGAAGGTAAATACATTGCCTATAATATTGACGTAAAAGACGAAGATACGCGCCGTGACCTGTTTAAAAAAGCACCGGCAGAGCGCGTTAACCACCTGCAAACCAACAATGAAGAAATTTACAACTATCTTACCAAATTTATTCAAAGCCGTGAAAAATCCGGACGCAAATATTACGGCTACCGCATTACAGGCGGCATTGAAGAAAACGCTGCGCTTGCTGACGGCAGCACCGTTTATAAATTCTGGTTTATGAAATTGGACGAAGATGAAGGAGGCGGCTTCCGTATGCCGATAGGCATTGGCATCGGTATCGGCGGCGGACATCATCATGGCCCATGGGTTGGCATAGGCTGGTAAATAACTGAAACAAAAAATCCGTATGGAAAATTCCATACGGATTTTTTTATTTAACTTTTATTCTTCTTCGTGCTGTACAGCAGCCAGCGAAACAACTTTATCGCCTTCGTTTAAAGTCATCAGTTTAACGCCCTGCGCATTACGCCCAAACTGGCTGATGCCTTCACCATCAATGCGGATGATAATACCGGCAGCAGTAATCAGTAAAATTTCCTGTTCGGGATTAATAACCTTCATACCAACAACGGCGCCGGTTTTTTCCGTTACTTTAATATTGATAACACCTTTGCCGCCGCGTGTCTGTTTGCGGTATTCACTTACAGCAGTACGCTTGCCGAGGCCTTCTTCGGTAGCGGTTAAAACTTCCTCATTTTCACCGGTTACACTGTCCATTGCTACAACTTCGTCATCAAAACCAAGCTGAATGCCGCGTACGCCATGTGCAGTACGTCCCATCGGACGGACATCCTGCTCATCAAAGCGGATAGCAAGGCCTCTGCGTGTTGCAAGGATAATTTCACTGTTGCCATCGGTAAGCTCAACGCCAATAAGTTCTTCATTATCATCAAGAGTCATGGCAATTAAACCTGCTTTACGCGCGCTGTTAAAATCATTCAAGTTAGTCTTTTTAACAGTGCCCTTGTTAGTTGCCATAAACATAAACTGGTCTTCTTTAAATTCCTTAACAGGTATTACGGCAGTAATCTTTTCGCCCTGCTCGATAGGCAGCAGGTTAATAATTGCCGTTCCCTTGGCCGTACGGCTGGCTTCAGGAATTTCATAGCCCTTCTGGCGGTATACCCTGCCTTTATTGGTAAAGAACAAGATATTATGATGCGTGGTAGAAAGGAATAAATGTTCGGCGCAGTCATCATTCTTCTTGCCGCTGCCGCCGGTTTTGCCAACGCCGCCGCGTTTCTGACTGCGGAAGTTATCCAGAGTCTGGCGTTTAATATAACCCTGATGGCTGATGGTAATAACAATATCTTCTTCGGCAATCAAATCTTCAATATTCATATCGGAAGAATCAATGGAAAGTTCAGTACGGCGCGCATCGCCGAATTTTTTCTTCATTTCCAGCAAGTCTTCTTTGATGATTCCCAAAACTTTATGTTCGTCTGCCAAAACGCTTTCCAGCCAATCAATAGTTTCTAAAACGTCAATGTATTCATCATCAATCTTTTTGCGTTCCAAACCGGTCAGTCTTTGCAGGCGCATATCCAAAATAGCCTGTGCCTGACGCTGGCTCAACGCAAATTTTTCCATCAAAGCAGCTTTCGCCGTATCGGCATTGGCGCTGCTGCGGATAGTTGCAATAACTTCATCCAGATGGTCAAGCGCTATTTTCAAGCCCTCTAAAATATGAGCGCGTTCTTTCGCCTTGCCAATGCTCTGCAGCCGACCTTGCAACCGGAAATTACGGCGGGTAATAACTTCTTTTTGATGGTTAAGATAATAATTTAAAATTTGTTTTAAATTCAGTACGCGCGGATGCCCGTTTACCAAAGCCAGCATAATAATACCGAAACTGGTTTGAAGCTGCGTATGTTTATAAAGCTGGTTTAAAACAACATCCGGCACAGCATCGCTCTTTAATTCAATAACAACGCGCATGCCGCGGCGGTCAGATTCATCACGCAAATCGGTAATGCCTTCAACAACGCCGTCCTTTACCAATTGGGCAATGCTTTCAATAAGGCGCGCTTTATTAACCTGATACGGAATTTCACTTACAACAATGCGGTGTTTGCCCTTCTGCATCGGTTCAATTTCAGCGCGTGCGCGGATTTTAACAATACCACGGCCGGTATTATAAGCATTTTTAATGCCTTCGGTGCCTAAAATAATAGCACCGGTCGGAAAATCCGGACCTTTAATAGCCGTCATAAGCTGAGGAATTTCCACATCCGGATTATCAATCAGCATTACAAGACCATCTACAACTTCGCCAAGATTATGCGGAGGAATATTGGTTGCCATACCTACGGCAATGCCCGCACTGCCGTTAATTAAAAGCGCCGGTACTTTAGAAGGCAGTACGCTCGGTTCTTTTAAAGATTCATCATAGTTCGGTACAAAATCAACCGTTTCTTTTTCAATATCTTCCAGCATTACTTCGGCAATTTTCGTCATACGCACTTCAGTATAACGCATTGCAGCAGCACTGTCGCCATCAACGCTGCCGAAGTTGCCATGCCCGTCTACCATCAGATAACGGGTAGAAAAATCCTGCGCCAGGCGCACAATGGCATCATAAACGGCGATATCACCATGAGGATGATATTTACCTAAAACTTCGCCGACGATACGGGCCGATTTTTTATAAGGCTTATTAGAAGCCATGCCTGCTTCCTGCATAGCGTAAAGAATACGCCTGTGTACAGGTTTCAAACCGTCGCGCACATCAGGCAGCGCCCTTTGCACAATAACGCTCATCGCATAATCAATATACGATTTCTGCATTTCTTCTTCGATATAGACCGGTAAGACTTTGCCTGCTCCTGTCTCTAAATCCACAATATCACCTCAACCCTTAATTAAAGAAAATATCATATATCTGTTTGCCTATTAAAAGCGTTGTTACCGCTAAAAACAAAGGACGTATATAACCTACGCCATGTTTAATTGCCATTTGGGTTCCAAAGTAAGCGCCGATAATCATGCTGGCACCCATAATAAGCCCGTATATCCATACTACCGAACCGTTGTAGATAAATGTTGCCAGCCCGGCAAGATTGCTTGCAGTATTTAATGCTTTGGCATTGCCTGCCGCTGTAATAAAATCGCAGCCTAAAAATAAAAAGCCGAAAATCAAAAAGGTTCCTGTACCCGGCCCGAAAAAGCCGTCATAAAAGCCCATTGCCAAAGCAAGTACAAAAGCGCCTATCAGCGATAAAGTGCTGAATTCCTTTTTCCCTTCAATACTGCCCCAATCTTTATTGCGGTATGTATAAATGGCAATGCCTATAAGCATAACAACCACTAAATTACGCATAAAATCCTGCGGCAAAAGGTGTACTGTATAAGCACCGCAGGCTGAACCAATCATTGAAAAAGGCGCCAATGCCACAACCATTTTTTTATTAAGATTGCCGGAACGCCAAAAAGAAATTACACTTGTAACAGCGCCCATACTGGAGCCAAGTTTGTTTGTGCCAAGCACCATGCCAACCGGCATACCGGAACTTAAAAGCGCCGGTACGGAAATAAGACCGCCGCCGCCCACGGTAGAATCAATAAACGCAGCTACAAAACCGGCAACAACAAAAAATACTATATTAATTAAATCAAGATTTTCTATAAACATTTTATAAACCCCTCTTAATTACAAAACATTTATTTTGTCTTTAAATAAAAACCTGTGCATCCTTTATGGCACTTTACCTTTACGGTTTTTTCCGTAATTTCATTGCTTACGGCATACGGATTGGCTGTTAAAAGTTCTGCCTTATCCAAAGGCCATTTTACGCCTTTAATGCTTACATTGCTGTTTTGCAGCGGCAGAAGCGAAAGTGCTGCAAAATCCTGCTGCGGAACAAATTCCATGCTTTCTCCTTCTGTAAGCAGCACCATTATTTCACTTTCATCTGCCATTATTACAGTCACATTATTTTTTATTTTATATGCCAAAAGTGAAAATACATTGCTATACAAGTGGTCAAACCTGCCGCCCCAGATTCCTGTTGCCAAAAGCGGCGATTTTGGCGGCAGCATAGTCAGCAATAACTGCAAATCAGTATCGTCCTTTTCAGGATTGAATAAAACTGTTTTAATATTTTTATTATGCGCCTGCTGCAAATAAACTTTTTCAGCACTGTCGGCATCACCGCACAACAGTTCAGGCAGCAAATCTGCGTCGATGCAAATTTCCACGCCTTTATCGGCACAATAAATTTTCTTTCCTTCTGCTGCCGTTTTAAACCAGTTTATTTCCGGTTTACGCCCGCCGGCCGATGCCATAATAAAAGTATTACCGGCTGCTTCTGCATTATTCAATATAAATTTGCCTTGCGGCAAATCCAGGTTTATTTCCATCAGGATTTCTTTTTTGATGCTGCAGGTTTAATAATAATCTGCCCATCTTCTTTATAAACTTTCCAATCAGCTTCGCCTTTGGTATTTTTAAACCAGTCCATGCTGATTTCCAAAAGATAGCGGTTTAATTTTTCCAAGGCTTCATCAGGCAATAAAATTTCTTTGCCGTCACTCTTTTTATTACTTTTTACTTTTTTATTTTTTACAGGCTCATCGCCATAAATGGCATTTTCAAAACTTACTTCTTCCTCGTAGCCTTTTAACATATCCTCGTCGGATAAATTTTTTCTGATTTTCATTATCTCACCTTATTACAAATCAAGATTGCGTACCTTGCCGGCATTCTGTTCAATAAACTGACGGCGCGGCTCTACCTTATCGCCCATCAGTACAGAGAAAATGGCATCCGCTTCAGCAGCGTCTTCAAGCTGAACCTGCAAAACAGTACGCGCTTCCGGATTCATAGTAGTTTCCCAAAGCTGTTCCGGATTCATTTCGCCTAAACCTTTATAACGCTGTACATACGGATTATTGTCGCGGCCGACTTCATCCAGTACCTTCTGCAATTCATCATCGCTGTAAGCATACATATGCTTTTGCCCTTTGCGCACCAGATAGAGCGGCGGCTGGGCAATAAACACATGCCCTTCTTTAATCAGCGGCTGCATATAACGGTAAAAGAAAGTTAAAAGCAAAGTACGGATATGCGCGCCGTCAACATCGGCATCTGTCATGATAATGATTTTGCCGTAACGCGCTTTGTTTATGTCAAATTCTTCACCGATTCCGCAGCCAAAAGCTGTAATCATATTGCGGATTTCTTCACTGCTTAAAATTTTATCAAGGCGTGCTTTTTCTACATTCAAAATTTTACCGCGCAGCGGCAAAATAGCCTGGAACCTTCTGTCCCTGCCCTGTTTTGCACTGCCGCCTGCGGAATCACCTTCGACGAGGTAAATTTCTGTTTCTGCGGCATCTTTGCTTTGGCAATCTGCAAGTTTACCAGGCAAACTGCTTATTTCCAAAGCATTTTTGCGGCGTGTAAGCTCTCTTGCCTTGCGTGCGGCTAATCTTGCGCGTGCGGAAATAATGGATTTTTCTACTATTCTTTTAGCTATGGCAGGATTTTCCTCAAAAAATTCTGCCAGCCCTTCACTTACAAGATTATCAACTATCGGGCGTATTTCGCTGTTGCCGAGTTTGGTTTTGGTCTGACCTTCAAACTGCGGTTCACGCACTTTAATGCTGATAACGGCAGTAATGCCTTCACGCACGTCATCACCACTTAAATTATCATCATTTTCTTTTAAAGTACCGATTTTGCGTGCATAATCGTTAATGGTTCTGGTAAGGGCCTGTTTAAAGCCGCTTAAATGAGTGCCGCCTTCTTCGGTATTGATGTTGTTGACAAAAGTAAAGATATTTTCGTTATAAGTATCGCAGTACTGCATTGCAACTTCCACAATATTTTCGTCTTTAATGCCTTCGATATAAATCGGTTCTTCGTTAATTTTATCTTTATTTTCGTCTACATATTTTACAAATTCAATAATGCCGCCTTCGTAATGGAAAGTCTCCGTTTTGCCGCTGCGTTCATCACTGAGAGTTATTTTAACGCCTTTGTTTAAAAAAGCCAGTTCACGGATGCGCAAACGCAAAGTTTCATAACTGTAAACAAGTTCCGTAAAAATTTCGGCATCAGGTTTAAAATGCACTGTTGTACCAGTTTCTTCGGTTATACCTTTTTCATATAAAGGCACAACAGTTTTACCGCGTGCAAATTCAATGCCATAAACCTTGCCGCCGCGGCGTACTTCAACTTCCATATGTTCACTAAGCGCATTAACGCAGGATACGCCTACGCCATGCAGGCCGCCGGAAACTTTATAGCCGCCGTCACCGAATTTACCGCCGGCATGCAGAATAGTCATAACAACTTCTACCGCAGGCTTTCCTACTTTATGCATGTCAACAGGAATACCGCGGCCATTATCTTTTACGGTAATGCTGTTATCATGATGGATTTTCACTTCAATCAAAGAACAATAACCGGCCAGAGCCTCGTCGATACTGTTATCGATAACTTCATACACCAAATGGTGCAGGCCCCTGCCGGAAATGCTGCCAATATACATACTCGGGCGTTTGCGTACTGCTTCAAGCCCTTCAAGAACCTGAATCTGGCTGGCGCCGTACTGCCCTTTTACTTCTGTTGCTTCTTCTAAAGTCGACATTTTTACCTCCATCAATTATCCCTGTCCCTGTTGTAAACTTCAATGCCAAAATCATCTTCCGCACGTTTTTTCAGCGTAAGAGCCGAAATTCCCGAAAGATAAATCTTATTATCAGTAAGAATACAACTGGAATATTCACCGTTTTCCGATAAATCAACTACTTCATATTTATGATTTTCGCACTGCTTTTGCAGATAATTTTTGAAAACATTGTTTTTCTGATTTCTGATATTAAAGATAGCAATAATATCGGTATTTTTAATAACAAAATCAGAACCCAAATGCAAATACATATTATTTCCTCCGCAAATTGGCCAAAACATTCTGATAAGTTTTATCGTCAATTAAAACCGGAGGCTTGCCGGTTTTAAACATTACAGCCATCATTTCTTCAGCATTTGTAGCAGTATTATCAGCTACTTTGCCATAATAATGCTGTTTAAGGCTACTTTTAACACTATCGTATAATATTTTATCACAATTCAGCGTTTTTTTACAGGTTTCATAATCAGACCAGGGTTCTGTCATTAAAAATCTGACTAAATTATCATGCTGCTGTTCAATTTCATAACGCTCGCAGACATTGCATAAACCGCTTTTTTTATCAATAACTGCCCCGCATTTGCTGCATTTGCCTGCTCCATGCTCCATTAAAAACTTTTCACGTTTAGCAGCGGCAGCTTTAAAAGAAATTAAACTCTGTTTTAAATCAGTATTTTTAATGCTGCCGGTAAGTCTTTCTATATTTTTCAGTTCTTCGTTCTCAAGCACAACTTGTTCCTGTTTATCCGAACCAGTTTTATTTTTAAAAAACATATTATCAACGCTGCCGTTAAAAAATTTTAAATCACTGACAACACGCTTTTTCAATGCATCATTGATATTTTTTAAAAACTGTTTTTTCATCAAAAGCAGATGGTTTGACCATACGGAACTGTCGGTATTTATATAAAGAACTTTATTTTCTAAATTTACAGGCTTGGAATGTTTGGCAACATTTTCTCCGCAAATGCTGCTCCATCTGCTCTGCAAATAAAAAACAAGGTAAGCCTCTTTTTCTTCCTTGCCAGGCAGCATATTAAGCAAAACCTGTTCTACATTTTCCATCAGCCCTGTGTTACCTTTCCGTTCTCAATATAAAAATATGCGTTGTTATTTAAATCGGGTATTAAATGTTTATCATTAACGGTAATAAAAGTCTGCACCCTGCCGTCGATAAACTTTAATAAATGCGTGCGCCTTTCCGAATCAAGTTCGCTCATAACATCATCCAAAAGCAAAACCGGATATTCTCCAACAGCAATCTTTACATATTCAAGCTGCGCAAGTTTTAATGCCAGCGCCGCACTGCGCTGCTGCCCCTGCGAACCGAATGCTTTAAGCAGCCTGCCGCTGACATAAAAAAATAAATCATCACGGTGCGGCCCTATACTGGTATTGCCGCGTAAAATATCCAGAGCCTGTCTTGCTTTAAGTTCCTGCAAATAAAAAACTTTCCATTCAGCATCTGTTTTATTTTCCTGCTCTAAAATAAAATCATTGCTGCTCTTCAGTCCGTATTTTATATCAAGTTCTTCACCGCTGCCTGCAATGGAAGCATAAATTCCGCTTGCTATATCCAATAATTTTTTCAGCGCTTCAAGCCTTTTTCTGATAATCAAAGCTGCAGAACAAGCAAGTTCCTTATCCCATAAAGCAAGCTGCTCCTTGCCATTGCCTTCATCACGGATTATTTTTAACAATTTATTGCGCTGCAAAAGCAAACGGTTATATTTAACCAGAAGCTCATAGTAAGTTTTATCTGTCTGGGCAATCTGCATATCAAAAAAACGCCGCCGAAGCTGCGGTTCACCCTTAATGAGCTGTAAATCCTCCGGCGAAAACATAACCGTATTTAAAGTTCCGTAATGCTCTTTGGCTTTGATATTTACATTATCAAGCAGCAATTCTTTTTTTATGCGCCCATGCTGTTCATAACGCTTTATTTTAATATCATAATCAGCATCGAAACTTGTAAAATCAACTTTTACGGCAAGTTCACGCCTGCCTTCACCAAAGAGGTCATCTTCCTGTGAAGTGCGGTGAGACATACCGAAGGCAGCATAAAAAACTGCCTCTAGCAAATTAGTCTTTCCCTGCGCATTTTTGCCGTAAAAAATATTAACCATTGAAGGAAACTGCAAGCTGCACTGAGGGTAATTTCTGAAATTATGCAGATAAATCCCGTTAATTTTCATTTGCTACTGTAATTTCGGCAACGCCTTTTACTTCAACCTTATCTCCGGCATAAACTTTTTTGCGTTTCTCACTGACAGGCTGACCATTAAGTTTTACAAAGCCTGCTTCAATTAGTTCATGCGCCTGCCCGCCGCTCATTACTACATTGGCATATTTTAAAAGATTGGTTAAAGTGATATATTCCGTTTCAATTTGTACTGTAAATTTTTCCATTTTAGAACACAACCCTTACCGGAGTAACAATATAAATATAATTTTCTTCGCCAACAGGTTTAATGCAAACCGGGCTTAAAGAATTATTAAGTTCCATAACGGCTTCTTCATCCGACAAGTTTTTCAAAATATCGAGAATATATTTGGAATTAAAGGCAACATTCAAAGTATCGCCTTCGGTACGGCACTGAATATCTTCACGTCCTTTGCCGACATCAGGACTGCTGGAACTTACAACTATTTCAGTATCGCCAACGCTTACTTTAATAATGCTGTAATCGCCATCGCTTGAAAACAACGCAACCCTTTCAACAGCACCGGCCAGTTCTTTAACGTTAAATCTTGTTTTTGTATTGAAAGAAGGCGGAATTACACGTCTGTAATCTGGGAATTTGCCTTCAATAAGCCTGGAAACAATTATTACCTGGTCAATTACAACCATAATCTGGTTATTTAAAAGCGAAATTTTAATCTCCTGAGGCAAATCGCTGTTCAGATTTCGGGCAATTTCGGCCAGTACGCGCGCCGGAATGATAATCGACATATCTTCATCAGCATCATAAGGCATGCTCTTAATGGCAAGCCTGTGTGTATTGGTGCCGACAAAGGTAATTTTTCCGTCAGTTATTTCAACAAGAATACCTGTGAAAAGAGGCCTTGCTTCATCAGTTGAGCAGGAAAAAATAGTCTTTTTAATAAGTTCTTTAATTTTTTCATCTTCAAGTACAATCTGTTTTTCAGGATTAAATTCCGGAAATTTCGGATAATCATCTTCATTCATCAAAAGAAGCTGAAAATCTGATTTGGCAGATTGTACAGTAATGGTTCTTTCTTCTTTGTTTTTAGTAATGGTAACGGTTTCGCCAGGCAGTTTGCGCATCAGTTCTGCAAAATGTTTGGCAGAAACAACAATTTCACCGTTAACTTCCGTATTACTTTCTACGGTGCAGGAAATTGCCATGTTTAAATCCATAGCTTGTACATAAAGGAGGTTTTCAGCGGCAATGATATGGATGCCGGAAAAAATCGGCGCAGTAGGTTTAGAAGAAATTGCACGCTGTACGGTTTGAATTGCTTTGTTCAGGCTTGTTGTTGAGCAGGTAAATTTCATGTTATGCATACCTCCGTTATTTTATAATCACTATATTAAATTTAAATAATTAGTAGTAGTGGTAGTAGTAAGTGTGGAAATGTTGAAAATATAAAAATAAGCGATAAAATCAATTAAAACAGCATGTTTATAATGTGTGGAAAACTGTTCATAACTTTTAACATTTTTAACTTTTTGGAAACCTCTAAATTATTTTAACATGTTATCAACAGGTTTTAACACATTTTCCACAGAAAATTGTGGAAAACTATTGGTTTAATTGTTCTGTCAGATAAATTATGGCTTTTTCTATGGATGGGTCTTTCTTGCGCTGGGCATTAATTTTGTCATAAGCATGGATAACGGTACTATGATCGCGCCCTCCATAAATTTCGCCGATACGCGGATAAGAAAGGTCTATCAGTTCGCGGCAAAGATACATAGCAATATGTCTTGCCGTTGCAATATTCTGAGTACGTTTTTTGGTAAGCAGTTCTTCCGGCTTAATTTTAAAATAGGAAGCAGTTGCCTGATTTATGGCTTCGAAAGTAATTTGCTTACTTTGAACGATGGCACCCATTTCATTCAGAATATTTTTGGCAAGTTCTATGGTAATGGGGATTTTCATTATTCCGGCATAGGCAACTATTTTGGTATATGCGCCTTCAATTTCCCTGATGTTTGTGGTAATGCTTGATGCAACCAGCGTTATTACGTCATGGGGAATTTCAATGCCTTCAAGTTCTGCTTTTTTGCGCAAAATAGCAATTCTCGTTTCCAGATCAGGAGATTGGATATCTGCCATAAGGCCGCATTCAAAGCGGGAACGCAGGCGGTCTTCGATATTTTTTATATGTTTGGGCAGCCTGTCGCTGGAAATGATAATCTGTTTATTTTCTTCGTAAAGGGCGTTAAAAGTATGGAAGAATTCTTCCAGCGTTCTTTCCCTTTTTTCCAAAAATTGAATATCGTCAATGATAAGGCAGTCTATTTTGCGGTATTTATTTTTGAAATTTTCCATTGTTCTTTTTTCAATGGAAGTAACAATTTCGTTCAGAAACTTTTCACTGGAAATATAAAGAACTTTGGCGTTAGGCTGATTCTTTTTAATCTGATTGCCGATGGCATGCATTAAATGCGTTTTGCCAAGGCCAACGCCGCCGTAAATAAAAAACGGGTTGTAGGCAATGCCAGGTTTGGCGGCAACTGCCTGAGCTGCGGCATAAGCAAAACGGTTGGAATTGCCTATTACGAAAGTATCAAATGTATATTTTGAATTAAGATTGCTTGGAAATTGTTCTTCAAAAAGTGCTGTCTGCACATAACTGCCGGATATTTCAACAGGTTTTGGTTCTTTTAACGGTTCTTTTTTTTCAGGCTGAGGAGGTAAAGCTTCTTTTTGTACTGTACTTTCTTTAACAGCAGGAGGAGCCTGAAAATCAAGATTTTCTATCTGTAAGCTGAATTCTTTTCCGGTAATTTCGGCAAGCAGGTTTTCAATAATGGTTTTATAGTTTTCTTCAAGCCATTTTTTTAAGAAATTGTTATTGACGCCAATTAAAAAAACCGAATCAGATGCCGATAAAGGCACTGCCGGACTGATGATGGTGTTGTAAACTGTTTCGCTGACAGAATTTTTAAGCCGCTGAAGCAGTTGTTCCCATATTTCCGAGACATTATAGGGATTCATTAGCCGTATTCCTTTCTGCTGAATTGTTGTAAGCCGCTGCTGATTTTTATAATTTGTCTGTCAATATATTTTAACAAAATTGTAATTTATTATCAATCGCTTTGTTTTTTAAGAAGATTTTAGCCAAAAAACAGTTTTAAAAGGGAAAAACAAGAAAAAACTTGCTTTTAAAGCATTCTTTATTCTTGACACTGAACGGAGTATCTAATATAATTTTATCAGCTATCAATTCAATTAAAATAGAGAATTTGATAAAACTGTCAAGAGTAAGGAGGTAGCAGTTCATGAAGCGTACTTTTCAACCGAATAACCTTAGAAGGAAAAGAACCCATGGTTTCAGAGAAAGAATGAAAACTTTGGGCGGACGTCAGGTTTTAAAAAGAAGACGTGCAAGAGGCAGAAAGAAATTGTCTGCATAATATTATAAATAGGCCGCTCAAACGGCCTATTTTTTCAATGCGGGCAGGTGTGTATGCATAATTTGAAAACAGACAGGGATTTTTCTTTCAAAAAAGAAAACAGAATTAAATCGAAAAATGCTTTTCAGATTGTTTACAAGACAGGCCGGTCGGTTGTCGATTCGATGTCTGTAATGTATGTATTGCCTAATGATGAAAAAAATATAAAAATCGGTTTTGCAGTTGGTAAAAAAATGGGCAGCGCCGCTGTGCGCAACAGGGTTAAGCGTCTGATGCGCGAGGTTTTCCGTCATAGAAGGGAAGAACTTAAAGATTCGGTGCAGATTATCTGGGTAGCCCGTAAAAAACTGGTAGAAGCCGATATTTATACTTATGACAGGATTTTTATGCGTTTAGCTAAAAGGGCAGGCTTGTTAAAGTAAAGGTGAGAATATGAAAACGGTTATTATTTTGTTAATCCGTTTTTATCAGATAGTTATTTCGCCGATGTTTCCTCCAAGGTGCCGGTTTTACCCGACATGTTCCCAGTATGCTCTGGAAGCAGTACAGAAAAAGGGTGCAGTTAAGGGGAGCTGGCTGGCATTAAAGCGTATTTTAAAGTGCCATCCTTTTCATCCGGGAGGATATGACCCAGTTGATTAAACTTGAAACTTATGTATTTTAAAATACATATACTTAAACAGGGAGTTGAAAAATTTGGATTTTTTAAGCAGCATTGTTCAGGAAGCCATTACTATTCTTTATAATATCAGTGCTTCCTTTGGCTTTGCCAACTATGGCTTTGCCATTATTCTTTTAACCGTTATTGTTAAAATGGTTACTTATCCTTTAACAAAAAAACAGATTGAATCCATGAAGGCTATGCAGCGTTTGCAGCCTAAAATGAAAGCCATTCAGGAAAAATATAAAGGCGATAAAATGAAGGCCAATGAAGCTCTTGCCCAGCTTTATAAAACTGAAGGCGTTAATCCGCTGGCCGGCTGCCTGCCTTTATTAATCCAAATGCCGATATTGATTGGTATTTTCTACGGCATCCGTGATTTCCAGTATCAGGGTTCTCCTCTGTTTATGGGTCTTGATATTTCCAAAAGCCTGAGCGATTTTATGAGCGCCGGCGGTCCGGAAATGTATGCTTATGCAGTATTGCCTGTTTTGTCTGCACTTACCACTTTCATTCAGTCTAAAATGACAATGCCTGATACATCTACTACTCAAAACCAGGTAATGCTTTATGGTATGCCGCTCTTTATCGGTTATATCAGCATCAGCTTCCCGACAGGCCTTGTACTTTACTGGGTTGTAATGAACATTGTTCAGATTGCCCAGCAGCTTTTTATGGAACGCGGAAAGAAATAAAGGGAGATTTGAAAGATGGATTTTATTGAAAAGACCGGTAAAACCGTTGAAGATGCATTGAATGATGCTTTGGCAGAATTAAAAACAACTGCTGATAAAGTTAATGTTGAAGTTATTGAAGAAGCAAAAAACGGCATTTTTGGTTTATTTGCCAAAAAAGCTAAAATCAGAGTAACTTTGAAAGAAGCTGCTAAAAAAATCGGCGATATTGTTGATGAAACCGTAGACAGCATTAAAGAAGATTATAAAGCTGGCAAACAGGAAGTAGCCATTGCCAGAGAAAACTTAAAAAAAGAAGAAGCAAAACCCGCAGTACGCGAATATGTTATTGAAGAAGCTGCTGTTGATGCTGCCAAAGAATTTTTGCAGAAAATTTTTAATGCCATGCGCATTGAAGTTGTAATGGAAAAATTCATTAATAAAAATGAAGGTGTAGTTACTTTTAAACTGCATGGTTCCGATATGGGCATTCTGATTGGCAAACACGGACAGACCCTTGATTCTTTACAATATCTTACCAATCTTGTTGCCAATAAAAATTCTGCTGAGCGCATCAGAATTGTAATTGATATTGAAGATTACCGTGAACGCCGTGTGGAAACCTTAAACCGTCTGGCACAGCGCCTGGCAGATAAGGTAAAACGTACCGGTGAACGTGTTGTGCTTGAGCCGATGAATCCCCATGAAAGAAAAATTATTCATGTAGCATTGCAAAACGACCGCCGTATTACTACGCTCAGCGAAGGTGAAGAACCTTACCGCCGCGTGGTAATCGAATTAAAAAAATAATTTTCTTAATTTAAAACCCAGTCGTTTGTACTGGGTTTTTCTTTTGGAGAGCGAATTTATGCAGAAAGAAATTATAAAACAGGAACAGGAAGAAACAATCAGTGCTGTTTGTACGGCATTGGGTGAGGGAGCTATAGGTATTATCCGCATCAGCGGTGAAAAGGCTTTAAAAGTTGGCGAGAATATTTTTAAAGCAGCTTCCGGCAAAAAACTTGCTGATTATGCGCGTAATACTTTAGTTTACGGGCATGTGTTTGATGATGACGGCAGCATTGTTGATGAGGTAATGGCTGTTTACATGCGTGCCCCACATTCATATACGGCAGAAGATGTTGTCGAAATTCAGTGCCATGGCGGCGTAAGGTCTTTGCAGAAAATATTATCATTAAGTTATGCTGCCGGAGCACGTCCTGCGGAACCAGGTGAATTTACCAAACGAGCTTTTTTGAATGGACGCATTGATTTAGTGCAGGCAGAAGCTGTAATGGATATTATTAAATCACGCAGTGATGCTGCTTTAAAAGTTGCCTTGCGCCAGCAGGAAGGGCAGCTTTCTGCACAGGTACGCGGTTTGCGCAGAGAATTGCTTGATGTAATTGTCAATTTGGAAGCGGTTATTGATTATCCGGAAGACGATATTGAAGAAATTACTTTCAGCAATGTATTAACGGAAGTTAATAAAACTGTAAACGGAGTAAAAAAACTTCTTGAAAATGCTCATACCGGAAAAATATTGCGTGAAGGTTTGCGTGTTGCCATTATAGGCAAACCCAATGTCGGCAAATCAAGTTTTTTAAACTTCTTGCTGAAGGAAGACAGGGCTATTGTTTCAGAATTTGCGGGAACAACGCGCGATGTTATCGAAGAACAGTTTTTATTGGGCGGTATTCCGGTAGTATTGGCAGATACAGCGGGAATCAGGGATACGGAAGATTATGTGGAACGCATAGGTGTGGAAAAAAGCCGCCGTATTTTAAACGAAGCTGAACTTGCAATAGTTGTTCTTGATGGTTCCCATCCGCTTACTGACGAAGATAGGGAAATACTGGCATTAGTCAAAGGGCGTCAATATGTTATAATAATAAATAAGAGTGATTTAGGCAGCGCTGACGTAAAAAAATCTTTGCCTGACGAATTTAAAACTGCGCCGTTAATTGAATTATCGGCTAAAACAGGTGCAGGTTTTGAAAATTTTACGGAATGGCTGCAAAAATTTGTATATGGCAATGATAAGCATTTGGGTGATGGCATTTATGTGCAGAACGCACGCCACGAACGTTTGTTGAGAAGCAGTCTTGACAGCATGAATGATGCTCTGGCTGCTGCTGAAAATCATTTGCCTTATGATTGTATTATGATTGATTTGCGTAATGCGGCGGAATATCTTGGTGAAATTACAGGTGATGCCGTCCGTGACGAAATAATTAATGAAATTTTCTCCAAATTCTGTATCGGTAAATAATTTTTATGGGTGAAACTATGTATATTACTGATAGTTATGATGTAATTGTTGTCGGCGCCGGACATGCGGGTTGTGAAGCTGCCTGTGCAGCAGCTCATTTAGGATCTCATACCTTATTGATCACCCTGGATATGAATAAGATAGCTCAGATGTCTTGTAATCCAGCGATAGGAGGTATTGCTAAAGGTCAGATAGTGAGAGAAATAGATGCTTTGGGAGGTTTGACCGGTATAGTGACTGATCAGAGCTCGATTCAATTCAGAATGCTGAATCGTTCGAAAGGTCCTGCTATGTGGAGTCCTCGT